>Ga0181591_10006076_pt1 | contig 10490 bp, 9 predicted proteins | sample 071ome_33_FD_133757 | JGI IMG/M metagenome (GOLD analysis project Ga0181591, IMG submission 133757) | Coastal salt marsh microbial communities from the Groves Creek Marsh, Skidaway Island, Georgia - 071412AT metaG (megahit assembly) | ecosystem: Environmental > Aquatic > Marine > Intertidal zone...
GAACTTTCAAATACAAATACTTGATCTACTGGTTTTAGATTTTCCAGCATATACTTTCGTTCTTTTTCACTATGAACAGGACGAGAAGATCCTTTCATGCTTCGAACCCTCTCGTCAGAATCAATAGCAACTATCAAAATATCACCTTGATCTTTGGCATACTTCAATAGTTCTACATGCCCACGATGAAGCACATCAAATGTGCCGTTGACGAAAACGTATTTCATCTTAGTGGTTTGGTACGTGGATAAGTTTGTTTAACTCTGGAAGAAATAGATATTCTATCTTACTATTTCTAAGAGTATTAAGTGCATCTGCCATAGTTTCTACTATCGTATCTCCCCCAAGATTGAAGGAGGTATTGAAAAGAATAGGAACACCTGTTAATTTATAAAAACTAGAAATTAGATCATAGTAATTTTTGTTCTGTTCTCTTCTAAGAGTTTGAACTCTGCAAGTATTATCAATGTGAGTTATTGCTGGAATTTTATCTGGATATAATACATCAACAGTATACATCATGTTGGGACTTTCTTCAAGGTGCCCCATATCAAACCAGTCTTTGCAATTTTCTAGAAGAACTGTCCCTGCAAATGGTCTAAAAGATTCTCTGCCCTTCACTGTGTTTACAATGTCTTTTCCTTCTGGATTTCTGGGATCAAAAAGAATAGATCTGTTACCCAGTGCTCTAGGTCCAGACTCAGATTTACCTTGACAGATTGATACAATGTTACCATCGGCAATTAACTTTGCAACATCATCAAAAGTAGTCTGAGTTTCTGTCTCAGCAGGAAGAAGATTATATTCATACTGAACTTCTGCACCAAGATACAGTTGTGGTAATCTACTAGATTCTTTTAGACCCTCAGATATAAGTTGACAGAAGTATGCTGCACCTAAAGATACACCACAGTCAGCAGAGATGGGTTCGACATACAGACTGACATCATCTGGAAGTCTTTTTCTCAGATTAAAATTAGCAGTGCAGTTTAAAGCACATCCACCAGTCCAAATTAGTTTTTTCTTTCCAGTAAGTTCTAATGTCTTGATGGCAAACTGATAGAGATACTCCTCAAAATCTTTCTGGACTCTGAAGGCAATATCTTCTCTACTTGCTCTCTTCAACTGTGGATATTCTCTAGGAATTATACCAACAGTTTTTTTATATTTTTCATCGTGTTTAAAAAGACTTGCTACACCACCCCTAGGTGTAATCATTCTCTTCAACTCTGGATTCTCTTTACCATAGGGTGCGAGTCCCATGGTCTTTCCACACTGAAGTTGATCCCAACCAAGATAAGCAGTAACACCAGCATAAACTTGACCAGCACCAATGAACCCTTTACCAGAATAATTCTTCTCAACAATGTCTATGGTATTTGGTTTGATGATAGTGTAAATTGATTCAACCTCTGTGCCTTCTTCAACATCAGCACCACCACCATCCATTACCATGATAGCAGCATCATCAAACCCAGAGTGGACAAACCCACAAAGAGCATGAAGAAGATGATGTTCTTCCGATAGTTTTACAAACTGCTTTACTTTGATTCCAAGAATCTGGGTGATGTATTTGCAGTAAGTAAACACTGCGCCATCATTCTCGGTATCTAAAAATGTATACGCACAATAATCAACAACATCCGTATATTTTTTCACAAGTTGTAAAGCATTAACTGGTGATGAGTCATACTTTTTATGAGTGAGACGTTCTTCTTGTTGATGAAGAACAATCTCACTGTCTTTGAGTAGAGTTACAGATGCGTCGTGCGTTATATTAAACGCAAGAACCCACATTTCAATTAGGAACTTTTACCAGTTTACCAATCTCAGGGAGATAAAGATACTCAATGTCACTACGTTCAAGAGTGTCGATAGCATCTTCAATAGTTTCAACAAGAGCATCACCACCCAGATTGAAACTGGTGTTGAACAGAATGGGTACACCACTCAGTTCCTTGAACTCAGAAATCAGTTCATAGTAAGCAGGGTTCTGTTCCTTGGTGACGGTTTGAATACGACACGTGCCATCTTCGTGGATGATAGAAGGAACTTTCTCCTCTACACCAGGGAGACACTCACAGGCATACATCATGTGAGGAGTTTCTTCACGACCAGCAAGGTCAAACCACTCATGTGCATTCTCTGCCAGCATAGATCCAGCAAATGGACGGAAGAATTCACGGTGCTTAATTGTGTTTACAATGTCCTTACCATCAGGAATGGTGGGGTCGAACAGAATAGAACGATTACCTAGAGCACGAGGACCTCCCTCAGAACGACCCTGGAAGATGGTTACAATGTTTCCATCACGGATTAGTTGGGCAACCTCTTTTGCATTCGTCTCAGAGGTTTCTAGACCCTCTAGAGCACCCTCATAGGTAGAAGGTTCATAGTGAGGACCATAGTAAATGTCACTCTGGCTCAGATCACCAAGTTCTTCACCTAGTTCAGTCTGAAGAAGTGCGTGAACAAACTTAGCACCACCAATAGATGTGCCACCGTCATGTGAGATGGGTTCACAATAGATATTCAGGTCAGGGAACTTCTTCCAATACTTCCAGTTGGCAACACAGTTCAGACCATAACCACCACAGACAACAATGTTCTTCTCACCAGTGATGTCAACAGCCATCTCAATGAGTTCCATCATGCGTTTTTCAGTTGCTTCCTGAACAGCATATGCCATATCCTTCTGGATATCAGTGTACTCACCATGACGATGATTCAACATATCCTCAGCAAGGATAGGATAACGTTCTGCATTTACCCTAGCACCATTAGGATAGGTGGGAATGATGACATCACGATTAACCCAACCATCACGAATCAGTTCGGGCAGTTCGGGATTGGGTTTACCATAAGGAGCAAGACCCATGGTTTTACCTGCTTCAATAGAAGGGAAACCACAATACTCAGTGATTGCTTCATACAGTTTGGTGTGACCAGGATACTCAGTCACATACAGGTTTGGATTTACATCAGTGTCTTCATGAATAAGACCAATAGAATCCTTCGTGCCGAGATGCTTATAGACTTGATCAAACTGAGTTGGGAGTTGTGCCTTGTAGATAGTCTCAAACTCATAGAGAACATCTTGAGTAATGCTAGGTTGAGACAAGAAACTGCCAGCACCGTCAGCAATTACACAAGCAGCAGACTCGAATCCAGAGTTGTAGAAACCACAAGCAGCGTGCATCTTATGGTGGATCAGATCAATCTGATGCACCTCAAATTCAAACTTCTTACGGGCAAGTTTGCGAACAAATCCAGAGTACAGATCCTCACCAGTCCAATCAAGATTAGGACCGTGACGATGAGTGTGGCAGATGACCAGATGATCAATGTGATCAACATAATCAAACACTTTCATCAACCCCATCAAGGGTGATCCATCATGCTTCATCTTGGTAAGACGTTCTTCTTCAACATAGAAGACAACCTTACCATCTACCAGCAGAGTAGTGCTGGCATTATGTCCACGAGCACATGCAACAATGATCATTTCTTAACAACCTCAGTTTCAACGAGTTCTGCAAATCCTTTCTTAGACTTTGGTGCTTTTTCTTTAGGGTTCATAAAGATAGCACTACCTTCTGCTGCGGGAGAAGATCCTGCGGGCATAAAGTTATCTTTCATACCCTTGAAGCAGGAAGACTTACTAGGATCTTCTTGATTGGGAAGAATCACAACATCAGTTTTCTTCTTCCAATATTTCGTCATCATTTTGTTGACGTTATCGACGATAACATCTTCAATTTTAGCATTCATTGCCATGATTCCATCATTGTTTCGATGGGTAACTTCATCCATAGCAATACGAATTGGATCATAAATTCTAGCACCTTCACCCATATCCAGAACCTCAAACTTGGGTTCGTTTGGATACGAAATGTTTTCTTTGCAAGTAGCACCAACGACTACGACTGCAGGTTTTTCACCAGTGAAAGCAAGGTGTTGACCGACAGAATCACAACCAAGGAATACATCTGCCTCGGCAATGATCCCTGCCCAATCACGAAGAGAAGCACCACGGGGAGATGCTACCTTACCACAACCTTCTCCCTCGAAGTTAATTTCATGCTCACCCATATAGATGACAGCATACTTCTTCGAAAGCTTCTTAACAATGTTAATTACGTTTTGATATTCAAAACTGCGACCACCTTCATCGATGATGAAGTTGCCCATGGGTTGAGATCCACGACCAAAAGGTTGGAAGACTACGACCTTCTCCTTTCCACTAACTTGTTTTACTTCTTCGACAACGAACTTTCCATTGAGAGATTCTTGCCTACTCAGTTTCAGGAAAGGTTTAGGAAGATCACGAATGCCTTTGTTGTTGATCTGAATATCAAATGCTTGACTCAGATTACACTTCTGATTGTAATATTCCCAAATGCGATAGGGTTCAGTCGTAACAATATCACGACTTTGAATATGAGTCCTGAACAAATCTTTGTGCCAGTGATCATAGACACGAGGGTACAGATTAGGATGACCCTTAAAGAAATCGGTGCCTCCCTCACATACAATAATGAAATCGTCTTCTGGATATTCTTCTAGATGTTTCTCAAAGGCAGGGATGGAGCAGAGAACTCGACCAGCTCCACCATTAAGAAAAAATACTTTCGATCTTTGTGTCATTTTCAAGCACAATAATGTTTTAATTATACTAACTTATGTAGTGAGTGTCAACCAAAGGGGAGAACAGTTGCTGTTGCATCTGGTCCTGGCAGAAGACCTTCGGGAACTTCCATGTTAACATCATCTGCCATTTCTGTCAGCATTCTTTGAGATGCAAAGATAGGAGATCCCATATCATCATAAATAACCCAATTTTCATAGTTCTTGACACCATCTTCCCCCGTTCTAGGATCGGGTGGAACATAAATCATCCATGGTTTATCATAGAAATTTTTATATTTCTCTTGAACATTTTTGAGTTCATCACGATACTTAAGAATTTTCTCCCTATACTCTGGAGGTTGTTCTTCAAACTGAACACTGTTTATATAATCTTCAATGTCTTTGATACTTTCATAATAAAAGTATGCAAACTCATGAGGTTGGATATGTGGTTTTGCATATGGATATGGTTTTACCCATTCACCTTTGTCTGGATCATACCTAACACCAGCAACACTAATAGTATGTAAAGGAGTTGTTGGCCAAGAATGTGCATAAATCCAGTTATTTTTTCTTTCTGGTTTATATACACCTTCCTTTTGTTTTTTATAAAACTCAGTGTCAGTTGGTTGAATAGAAAATGACCCATCCTCATAGTATTCTTTCTGCAGAGGAACATCTTCTTGAAGAACATGCCTTTGAACACATGCAGCAAGAAGGAGTGGATCTTTTTCAAATGTTACTTCTGCTGGATACATATCCAATCCAGCTTGAATAGTTAAAAATTCCCAAGCTTTTGCATATTCTTCCTCATCTTCAGGAAGATGATGCCATAACATATTAAAGTCTAAAAGATTAGTGCCTCTCCAAACGAAGACGGCAATTTTTCTTGGTCCTTCATACACCCAATCTTCTACCAATCCCAGAGTCCTTTCTTGGGAAAGGTAGAAGTCAGGCATTTCCAAAGGAAATGTTTCTTTAATCCATTTTGCCATTGAGAAAGAATGGTGTAAAACTCAACTCAGTTTTATTTAGACTGTTTTTATCAGTCGAAGTATACGGTAATCCGTGCAGCACCTGGGTTTCCAGTAGAACCGCAGCAGCAGGAACCACCGTTTACCATCCCAGAGGGAGCACCAAAACCAGGAACATATCCAGTTCCTTCACCACTTCTACCCATACCACCAAATCCTACTTTCGAAGCAGCCCAGTCGTGCATTCTGCAGAAGCAGCACGCGTTACCACAGTTCTGCATTTCAATATGTCCACCACATTGGTTAACCAGACCACCAGGATATGGAATCCAGAACTTGTTCCAGTGACGGCAAGATCCATTACACAGGTGAGAGATAGCACCAGGCATACCAGGAGCACCACATGCTGTATTAATTCCAGCACCAGATCCAGAGCAACCATAATACATTGCACAGCATCCAATACAACTTGTATTGAATCCAACAATATCATTACCAGGACCACTGATTGTAGAAGCAGCACTGACGGTCATGGAATTGAATCCAGTAATCCAGTGACCAAATTCTAAATTACAGAAAGCACAACCAGGAACACCACCTTGAGCACAGAAGTTCTCAAGACCACAACCAACTGCCCATGCGTCAGATCCAGCATATCCAGTCTGTCCACCTACACCTTGAACAGGACCTCTCTGAGTGGTGATACCAGGAATGTCACCGTCTTGACAAGCACCATAAGAGTAAGGTCTGGGACCAGAAGTGGTGCAAGTTGGACCACCACAGGTTCCACCAGTACATGTTCTATAAGGATAGTAAATTGTATAATGCCAATCAGAACCAATACCAGCAGTAACAGAACCAAGACCAGTTCTAACTGTCATTCTAGAGTAGGCACCAGCACCACCAGGAACACCGATAGCACAGCAGCAAGCAGTGGCACCACCACCTCCAGCACCCCAGAGTTCGAAGTCAATTCTGGTAGCACCATAAGGAGCCTTCCAGCAGCAATAGATGTATGCATTGTAGTGCATTGTTTCTACACCACCAGTAGCAGGAGTGGCAGGGCAACCCCTAGCATCTGTAGCAAGACCTACCGCACATACAGAACAATCAATATCATTACAAGTTTGGCATGGCCAAGCTTGATAAAAATAATACTGCTGTCCTGCACCCAGTCTACCAACACCACCAGAATAAATTCCAGTCATGGTGGTACTTTCTGTACCTAATAAAGATCTAAGATTTGACATTCCCAGTTAACCTTCTTTGTTTCTATTTATCAGAAATAGTGAACTCTTACCAGACCTGCAGAACCAAGAACTCCTTGGCAGCAAGGACCTCCACAAGTGTTACCAGGCATACCACCCTTACCAGGGACACTATGACCAAGTTGATAACAATGCCCAACAAATGGTCCACTGTTACACCAGGCACCTTCACTAGCACAGGAGTCACCCCAGTTTCTTTCAACTACCCAACCATTACATCTTCCACCAAGTCTACCCATTCCACCAGGATAAGGAACACCCAGTTTAGTGAAGCACTGGTTAGTCTCACAGCAATCAGATCTAAACCATCCTAACTTACCACCAACACCCCAGTCAGCACCGTAGTAGCAAGAACAGTCACAATCATATGCAAGTTCACAAGGGTGGAAGGTATACATTCCACTACATGCCATTGGATAGCAAGGACGGTAATGGTTCAAGCACTGATCTTCCTGAGCACCTCTAGCACTATATTTTCCACCATCAGTAGAGCAACTACGACCGTTCCAGTAAACGTAGCAGCAAACCTTACCAGGCATACCACCGTCGGCACAGAAGTTGCAAAGACCACATCCAAGAACGTAACTCTTACATCCTGGTGTTCCTTTACAGCAAGTGGCACAACATGCTGTAGTTCCTACGTAAATTTCGTAGCACATTCCACCAAGGGAAGAACCAGCAAATGGTTCACCAGTGCAACGGTCAATGCAAGCACAAAGAGTTTTGATAGCATATGCACCAGCACCACCTGGTGGTCCTTGTTGGCAGCAGCAACCGCCACCACCTGTTCCACCACCACCCCATAACTCGAAGGTGATGTGTGTTGTTCCAGGAGGAGCACAGAACCAATATCTGTGGTGATAGTATCCAGAATATGCATTACCATTATCACATGGACTGTTGTCACACTCACCATGATAGGCAATCATGTATCCCTGTGATGGGACGTTACCCCAGTGATTTCCCCAGTAAGTGCTACAACAACCCGTTGCAAGATTCTTCAGGTGATGACTGTTTTCAGTATCAAGAAGATCTCTCAGAGTGCTGTGTCTAGACCTTTTTCTGGTGCGAACGTCAGTGTTATATAACCTAGAAGGTAAATGTTCCTGACTTCCTCTGCTCATATCCATTGTTATTTTTCCTCCTTAGGTGTGGTAAGTAATAATAACGGCACCAGGTCCACCAGCATGACCGCAATGGCAAGGACCACCATAACTATCAGCAGACCATCCACCCATTCCTGGGATGGGAGTTTGACCGTCGTCAGTCCAATTAGACATGACACCAAATACATGTTGCATATGACAGGTAAACTCATTCATACAACCATTAGTATGGTTTCTAACAATATAATAACCACCTCTGTCATTGACCCAACCACCAGGATATGGAACATACTGTCTGGTCATACACCAGTTGCCAGTGCTGTTGTTACATACAGATCCAGCCATTGGTGGGAGACCATGATGTCCACCATCTCCACCATACCAAGGAGCACATTCACCTCTACCACCCCATGCTCTGTAGACGGTTTGACCGTAGCATGGTGTATAACCATAGTAGTCAATGTTTACTCTCTGGCAATTAGAACCAAAGGTGTTACCAAATCCGATACCATATTTCCTATTTACGTATCCATCATCAAAGAAGTCCCAATCACAATTGGTTCTATTCTCGTTACGGTGTTTACCATATCCTGGCCAAGAAGTTCCGTAGTGAGCAATACCAGAAGTTCCGTCCTGTCCAGGAGTAAAGGCACTAAAACCACAGTTCAAACCGTGAGTTCCACATGCTCTAAAGTTTTGCGAAACTCCACCGAAGTGGTTGCCACCACCTTGCTGGTGTCTTCTATTAGTTTCTGCGTCCCAGTTACCACAAATAAAGTGAGAACTGTTATGAGAACAGCAGGAGAAAGCACCATAACCACCATCAGCACAGAAGTTGCAAAGACCATATCCTCTGATATAAGTCTTACATCCTGGGCTGTTTGTTGGCATACTAGGAATGATACATGCTGGACCTGGCACAAACATTTCATATGGGCATCCAGTCAGATCCCCATACTCTCTACAACAGAGAACTTTATAAGTCCATGCACCAGATGCTGCAGGATAACCCCAAGAACAACAGCAAGAAGAAGCACCTGCTCCACCAGCACCCCAAATATCAAATCTGATAAATTTAGTATTTGCAGGAGCTTTCCAAAGATGGCAGTTGTTCCAACAGCTATCACTACCAGAATTTTGACCAGTACCACCACCAAGAATTTTAATCTGTGGATAGGCTGAACCAAAGTTCCTATAAGTACAGGTGCTAGAAGCAGCACCTACAACACCATCAAACTCTGCGAGGTCTGCGTAACTAATTAGATCTCTTAAATTAGACATATCTGTCCCTCTAGTTTATTAATCAGGTGTTCAGCAGAACCCATCCATATGTGCTACCAGACCACATCAATTCCAGAGGTTGGTTGGGAACATTCAAAAGAAGAGTTTCGTTGAGATTAGCAATCTTATATGTCGAAGTATCGGATACAGATACTACAACATTGTTAGCACCAAATTGACCAGCAGCATCAACAAATTGAACTCTATCACCGACAGCAGGATCGTCGGGCAGAGTTACTGTGAACCCATAAGATGTTGTATCGCAAAGCAGAACCTCGTCAGCAGCTGCAGTGTAATCAGTGCTGATTCCAATTACAGAACTGGTGCGGGTGACGCCTTGCGTAATAGTAACGTTACGTGCCATTGTTTTTAAAAGACTCCTGTATTACTTATATGTATAATCAAGATTGTTCAATACCGTAAGCTTGAACGCTCACGTTTGCTTTGTCAGAGTATGCGACCACACTCCATCCAGCACCTAGAATTAGACCAGTTCTTTCAAGAACACCGTTACCCGACAAGTTGGTTTCATACTCAATATACTCAGAATCAAGTGGTGATGCTGCAGTCTGTGCTATAGCAACTCGAACAGCAGCAGAAGCACTTGTTCTGTTAGCCAGGTTAATGTTCAAGTATGCAACGTTACCAACTGGTACAGTATATACGGTGGTTAAAGTTGTAGAGGCAAGTGATACTCTACCCAATACTCCAGAAGCCATTTAAATTTTCTCCAATCTTACTGGTCGGATTACTAGTATTTATTTATAGTTATGTTGACCTGGGGGGTCAGTTGCTACCAACCCACCAGGAGAACGATCTAGCATTAAGGTTTGCATTATCAACATAAGTCTTGATTGCTTTCTCCGTTGGAACAGCAGTGTCACTGTTACCAGACAGAGTTCCGTCAGCAGAGAACTCATTAATCGCAACACCGATTTGACCACCGATAGCACCCAGTCGCAGTTCAGTCAGACCAGACAGGTTGAACGCAGAAGCATTCAGGGTAGCACTACCAGTTGCCTGGTCTACTCGGAAGTAGTTACCAACTCTGAAGTTACCGTCTTGGTCAGAGGTTACAAAGAACACACGAGCAGGTGCAACTTCGTTGATCTGGTTACCCTCGATTGGTTGCGTGGTTGGTTTGTCAGGATAATTCGAAGCAACCGTACCACCAATACCAATGTCAAGGAAGTCATGACCCGTTACACGAATCTGAGAGTAGTCATAGAGAA
>Ga0181591_10006079_pt1 | contig 10489 bp, 8 predicted proteins | sample 071ome_33_FD_133757 | JGI IMG/M metagenome (GOLD analysis project Ga0181591, IMG submission 133757) | Coastal salt marsh microbial communities from the Groves Creek Marsh, Skidaway Island, Georgia - 071412AT metaG (megahit assembly) | ecosystem: Environmental > Aquatic > Marine > Intertidal zone...
GAGAAGCGGGGTTGGTTGCGGAAGATGGTAAGAGGGCGAATATCCACCCCACAGTCAAACCCATCAAAGTCATGGAGTGGTGTGCAAGAGACCTAGAGCCACGCTCTACTGTAGTAGACCCTTTTATGGGGTCTGGTACTACAGGGATTGCGATGTCTCGAAAAGGTCATAACTTTATTGGTATCGAGTTGAACCCAGAGTATGCGCAGATCTCAGAGCAAAGGATTCGTCATTGGATGCCTATCAACACTGAGATTAAGTCCGAAAACAGGTCTACGGAATGAGGAGCCGCCACGCTTCCTCGAGTTTAATTCTGTGTTCATAGCCGAGAGTATGTGTGTTCGATTTTTGAGCCCGTAGTAAATACCACGTTGGGGGAGACTGTACATAGGTGTTGACTAAGCGAAGGTGCTGATATACTTTGAGTGTTAATACACACATCGTAAAAGAGAGAGAATAGCTATGCGGTATATTAGATCAAACCCGAACCGAAATGAACTTTTACAGGTGAAAACAGACCTAGAGTCTACGCTGCGCCAACTCGATACTCTAATTGAGAAAAGTCAAGCGACTGTCCAAACTCAGTCGCCATCAAGTCAGGTGCCGCAGAGTAATGTCGATCTTTTTGCAGAAGCTTCTAGAGATCAGTATACGACAGAAGACGCAACGCAGATAGTAGCGTGGTTAAGACAAAATTACAGTGACGTTTTGCAGCTGTATATCGCAGAATCTACGATAGCCGCAGTATGTATGCTTTCGCTGGACCCATACATTAGACGACTCTACAGAGCGATAAAAGATGAGATCTTAGAAGGGGCTATAGACATAGATATAGGATCCCAATATCTGAGCGATGCACTTGCATCGCTGGAGTTCGCTGTGTTTTTAAGGAACTCGACAAAAGCTGACACCTGGACGTTCTACTACCCAGCTGCAGGTAGCCCTCGAGCACCAAATAAAATTGATGACGTTAATCCTAAAGCTCGTCCAGGTCGAGTAGATCGTACGATTCTTCCGAGCGTGGTAGACGGTGGCAGGGCGGTCCTGCGGGGGCTTGTAACTCAGCAAGTGCGTTAAATGTTACGGGATAAGGAGCCACCACGCTTCCTCGAGAGAGATCTCCACGGGATCGAAGCCTCGCTGCGCGTAAACGATTTCGTATGACTGACCGCGTGAAACAATGTAGATTCCGACGAGGTCTGTAGGAATCTCGTCTAGTCGTTTTACGTCCTGGATTAACGCCATTTGCGCGATGACATCGAATGGGTCTTCGTTGTCTGAGATCGCGAGATATAGATTAGCCTCGCCGTTTAGTGTGAACGCGAAGTCCTCTACGTCCCAGACGCTCGTTCCTTGTGAACCCGTGTCGCTTCTTGCGTAATTAGGTCGTGCATGTCTGCGATCCCGCACGAAAGCTCTATACTCAGCGAACGTCTCGACAGTCTCGCGGATCTCGATTCTTGAGCAGAAAACAGGCCGCTCCATTCCCTGCAAAGCAGATACTTTGTTGAGCTTATCCGCCAAATCCCACTCCCACTCATATGCAGGAGAGCGTTTTTTTAGATCAATATCTCTCAAGCGATAGGCCTTCACGCCTAACAACTTGTAGACACCGCGAATAATCCATGGTGCATGAGACGTTACTTCATACGCGATGTTCTGTTCGGCCAGGATTGAGTTCATGACATCTTCGAAGATCTCAGGCCTCACTGAAGAGATACGGGCTTCGCTTTTTTCTATCAGGTAGAGAAGTGTTAGTTTGAATCTTGTGCAGTGGGCAGCCACCGACTCGTACTCAGTTACCTGAGCTTCTTGTAGGTTATCTGTGCCTGCAATCTCAGACTTCTCATCTATAAGGTCACGTAGATACTTGCTCTCGAATATGCAGGGTTCGAGTATGTGCGCGAGTTCGTGCAGGAATGTCTCCACCATAGTGCTCGCTACGAGCTGCTTGGAAACGGAGAAGACTCTCGATCCGCGAGGTGCGCTTGCGATTTTGTTTGCGAAGGCACCCAGGGGATACAGGTATAGCGTGTTTAATTTAGCAGCATATACGCCTGACACGAGAGGCAACACACGAAGTCCATGCTTTAAAGCCGCTCGCGAGCAGTCTATGTTGAGTGTGCTCAATTTTTCGGATAGGGTACTATACAGGTAGTTTAGGCCTGCGCTATCGTTTGGGTTGATGAGATGATAGATGCTGTCCGTTCTACCATGTGACTCGAAAAGCTTCGGGCTTCTGTTCTTATGTACATATTTAACCATGTCGATAAAGGGACGTTGCAGTCTGGAGCGCGCGAACCTTACTGCCATAAAACCATGTCGGATTACGATGTCCAGATGATACTTCAGCGCGGCGCTTAGATCTAGAAACTCCATGCCTATAGGGAAGTGCATAGACATTGCACGAATGTCGTCGGACATTCCGCTCTCGAGCATATCAAAAGATGCTTCAAGCTCTGCTTCTTGACTTATGGTGCCAGGATACACTTTCACGAATCGAAAAGCAGGGCAGAGGTCCAATTGTCGTTTTAGGCGTCGCTCATTCTGGGGGTCTATATTCAAAGGTATAATCATACGTCACGCCTCAGTATGTGTTGTTTAGGGGTTGGTTCTATGATAGCATGTATCCCCAACTAAGTGAAGCCACACAAACCCCTAAGACAATAATGTGAGAATTTGCTGTGAGACGACACAATCCCCAAAGTCTACCGATCTACGTGAACAACTTAGGCGTACATACGAACGCGCCGATCCCACTGTACCACGCAACGACTGCAGCCGACGCGATCATCAAAGAGGGCTTCAAGACAGCCGACGAACTCCCTCGCGGATCTTTCGGATTAGGAGGCGGCGGATTAGGTATGATCTCAATGACGGGCGACCCTCGGTATGCCGAAGCGATTTGTGTCCACATGGCAGTACATGCCCGTATCGGTATGGGTGACCTGAAATGGTCAGAACTGATGGCTAACTTCCGCAGGGTATCCCCTAAGAGGTATCAAGCCATTGTAGATGGTACGGACTACGGCAATAAAGCGGGAAACCTAATTCGCGTACTGAAGATTATGGCGAAAGGTCAAGTACCTGTAGCTCGAGGTTTGTTCGGAGATGACATGAGCCTGTCATTCGATCCTGAACGGTTTGAGCTTGTAGGTATGGACGATTACGTTGAAAGTCGACGAGAGTATTGTATAAGACGCAACATGGAACACATGGTAGGCGCTTGGACAAACCCCGAAAAACACACGCTCGCTGATCTATATAACGAGTTGTTGTGGATTAACGACGGTACAATCGAAAACCCTGTAGGCGACTCCGATCTTTGGACTCGCTTTTTAGGGACTAATATCCTTGTGTTAGATCAAATCGCATATGTACGCGCAGATTTACTGTCGGATATGCGTATTGTCTCGCGCAATAACCGCGTGGATATGCCTTCTGTGTTCTATCCGCGGTCGGGCGAGTTCTCGATAGATGAGTATGTAGTGCGGAAACTCAAAAAAGACGGGGATGTGGAGTTACATAAAGGATGGCGTCATAGCCTACCGACGCCGCTCCCTGAGTCAGAGACAGGTCTCACTTTTGAGATTGACCCTGAGTTTGCAGGATTTGTACCTGATTACGATTACAATACGTTTGCGGTGTATCTTCCAGCTGAAAATGAGTTTCGACTCCCTGCACCGCGAGATCAGCTCACCCCTGCGACCCTAGAAGGTACAGCTATGGATATCCTAGAGGCTTTACCTGGCCTGTGGCGAGGTAAAGATGTAACATGCTTCTATCCCCATATTGGGGATGCGCGTAAAACCCTACGTGATAACCTACTCGACTGAAAACTGGGTACGTGGAATGCGGAACATGCGTGAATTTTCAAGTACAATGCACATGCGAAGAAATCCTAACAAGGATATTCGGATTAAGTTCACATTCAGTGCGCTCCAGGTATACTTCGAGCTTGCAGATGAATATGAATCTGTCGCGCACGCTGGAGTACTCTTCGCGGCATTTGCGCAGCACATAGACCTGTACAGGGTGCTTGATCAAAGGGAGATGTACATCATCTCAACAGAGGGGAACTTTGAGGGTGGAGACTTCAACACAGAGATCGAGCGTGCAACTGGAGCAGCATTTGCGGCTACGAGCATTCAAGACGTTGTCGATTGGGGTAAGGGCTGGCGGAAGGCTGGACGCTTGATTGGCGATCTCTATGTCATAGAAGTAGACGGTTTTGGAAAAGTGTTCTCCCACCTGAATCCCCCTGAAAGTATGGGGGTCGATGTGTCGGGCCTCCGCGACGCGCTCACTGAGTACCTGAAGGGCCGTATATCTATCGAGGAGGGTGTCGAGATGAGCGGTATTTTAGATCGCGAGTATTCGATCCCGAGGTCGGAGATCTGTACAACAGGGCTTGGATGCAGTATCGCGCTAAAAGAATGGGACACTTTCAAGGTCTACAAAGTAGGGAAGAGGAGCCGTGTAGAGGAGATCGATGGTATTCCTGACGATGTAGATTTTCCTGTCCAGAGGATCAGGTACGCGATTGCCGACCCTGACGCGCAGACCTTAGATGACCTGATGTACGATGGGGTTTGGGGTCGTGGAGTGTATGTAACCAACAATATGTCAGACGCTCTTCTAGATGCGGAGCGTCAAGGTCTCGCTGTGTTTGAAGTAGGGCTCACACTTCCTGACGAGCAATGGTCGGTTTTTGAGATCTCTAAACATAAGAACGCAGACTTAGGTAATCTCGGTTCTAGTTTAAAAGAAGGTATGGACGGCTCACTCAACGCATTCGTTGTACGGGTGCGTCGGAAGGGTAGATCAGGATACGTCAAAGATTACTTTGTATCGCAAACTCCCCTAAACCATACAATGCTGAAAAGCAAAGTACAACAGCGGACTCTTGTCAATCGTGCATTAAAAGCTAACGATATCCATTGCGGAGCACAGGGCCACATCAGCATCGAATCTTGGTTGAGGGCTGTGGAATACGGTGATGAGTGGTGTGAAGATTATGAAGATATGGTGTCAAGGTACGGTGATTCTGCTGTCGAGATTATAAGGCAAGACTATTATGGATTACTTCGAGAAGCTGCAGGTCTGCCCTCTAGCGCAGAAGATGCCCTACGTCTATCCAGCACGAGCAAGCTCGGTGCGATTTTAAAAAGAAATAGGTACCTGGGCGCACGGTCCAGACTTGGCTCGTCGTTTGATAACTACTTGTGCATCTTCAACCCTAGAGATGTGCGATCTTGGGTCACTGTAGACTTAGAGAATTGAGGTCGCTATATGACTTCGCCATGCAAAGAAAAAATAGGATAAGGAGTGTTGAAATGCGAGATAATCCGTGGATGAAGAACCAACTGTATTTTCGTTACGGCTTTTGGGATTTAGAGCCTAACGCTAACATGATGTATCATGTCACACCGAAGCTCTCAGCAATTTTAGACTCGGCGGAGTTGTCGTCTCGTGCTTCAAGAAACTCTAAGGTTGAGGGTCTGGGAGGCTCGCACGATGTGTCGGTGTCGTACTATGGCTCGCTCAATCGTGCGGCATTCACACTCATGTACCTGTACCGCATTTGGCAAGTCAAAGAGGGTATACTGACAATACACGACCTCGCGGAAGTCGCAGGGTGGGATGATGATCTTATAGCTATTGTAGAGAGACAGCAACCTCACGAACTTGTAGATCAGGTTCGAATGAGTTTAGGCGCACCTAATCCTATAGTACTTGGGGACAGTTGGGCAGATGGTCTTACAGAAGATGATTTTGCGATTTTGTGCTTCAAGAACCCCTGTAAACATCTGTATGTGCAAGATCTTTTAAAGCTCAGCAGACGATCGGATGACACTACAATCAAAGCTTTGACTCAAGACTCGATACAAGAGCTTAGGCACAATGTGGCTCCGCGCTGTTACTTTGGGTCGCACAGCGATGGGCTTGACTCTAGTATATATCACGAGATCCGCAACCTACTACACAAGGGCGAGTCGCAGATCACGTATGGCGAAGCGTCTGAGCGATCATGGCATAGTGGATGGGGAAACTACGAAGATCGTATTAGAGAGGTGTTTATAGGTCCGAGTTACTATTACCCAAAAGAATGGTACGGCCAAGATGTTATCCAATTCAAGAACATCACGATTGACTTGCGTAGACAGCCTGTAACTATCGGAGACTTGTGCCTGTACCATCAAGGGGAGCAAGAATTTCAGATCTTTAGGTCGATGCCCATGAGCGATATATGTGCACTGCACACAATCCGAGACATTCTGCGAGAAGCGAAAGAGCGCAATGGGGGGGTTGAACCCTTTTTCTGGGACATGGGCTACGATATCGAGGGCTCGCAGTCTTGGGCAGATTTCGAGTTGTCGACGTGGGAGGAACCTCTTGAGCCTGTAGGCGATACATTGTGTGAACGCGTCGCGTCCCTGAAGCCTGAGATCTGTGTTGTCGCTCAAGAGGTTTACGATGAGTGGGATGAGGACGAGTTTGAATACTTCGGCGGTGGTATATGTCACTTAATTGCAGACGCCATTGTCGACTATCTCCAGAGCCGTAACATCGACGCGATACCATTCAGTCAACAAATCGACGAGGTTCATGTATTTACAATCGCTTACGACGAGAACACACGGGAGGCTTGCGAGATCGATATCAGCCCCCGCATCTATGAATCGGGATCGGGGTATTCATGGGCGAAGATCGAAGGTGTCACATTCGAGCCAAATCACGTCTGGGTAGGACCTATCGACTTCGAAGATGACTTATGGGCTGACTGAACCGCGCAGGTGTGGTAGACTTACGCGAAACAGCCAACACTAAAGAGGTGCCGAGATGCGTAATTCGATGATCGCCTACCATGGATCTAAAAACTTCGACTGTGGACATATCCTCGACGACTTCGAGAGTCGTTGGGGTGCTATGTTTTTCTCTTTCGACCCGAGTATGGCTAGAGAGTTTAGTAGGGGTGCAGAGCTGGAGCATATATGCACATACGAAATACCCTATAGTTTTTCGGAGCTGTTCAATCCTGAAAACGAGTACGCGGTTGATGCGTTACGGGACTGTTTAGACGCGTCAATCGAGAATAAGTCCCTGATCGAAGGAATCATCGAAGGTGTCAGGAACTTCGATTGGGGGACATTTAATCCTGCTGGATGGATAGGCCAAAAGATAAAAGTATGCTTACAGGATATGGGGTATGTGGGGTGGCTCGAAAGAGAAGATGTTGACGATGACCGCCTGAACTTTGGTCTCTATTCAGCGCAGGGGATTCGCCTTTTAGACGTGGAGTATTTCTGCGATGAATGCGATGAGGTTTTGTCGAAGAAAGAAGACTACACGCTAGAGTGCAGCGACTGCAACTTGAAATTGTGCGCGGAGTGCGGGTCGGAAATCGAATGGGATGATAATTACTCGGAATGGGTTTGGAGCTGCATGTGCGAAGATGGGAAATAGATCATCTCAGCCGTCTTCGCTCTGCGCTCGCTGCTTCCGTATATGCTCTAAATGTGGCCAATAGGGAGTGTACGCAAACTCGACTGCTCTTGTGAGGTCGAAATTGAGGACAATCACGGACCTGATGAAGACGAGGTAGAGGCTTTTGGGCGAGAGTGGGCAGACCTTGTTTTGCAGAACGCGCCTGAGTCAGAAATCGACGCAGTAATCTCCAAGTTCAAAGCCGATATTGAGCGTCTAAAGCTCGCGATCGAGTCTGGCGAGATTGACCCGTTGCATAAGAACCCGCTACCCGTACACTATCACGACGCGAGATGCCGAGATGCGATAGACCATCTGCATGACGAAATTGTAAATGTGGACCTCGAGAAATGGCTCTCGGGTGTCAAGACTCGCATCCAGAACAATCTCAGGCTAGACGCGCCCGTATCTTCCGATCTGATATCGTTTATCGACAGTCTAGACACGCTAACTAAGGCGGATCAATACCATACTGCCTTCGCGAAGCTCGATCTGAAGTTGGGACGAGATGTCAATCTTCGACGCTTGAAGACTACCCTGTACATACACAATCCCCCGATTCTTCTAATGAAGAATATCCAAGTGGTTAGGGGTGTCAAATTTGTACATACCCTTCCCAAGTCTGCTGCAGATTCAATACGTACGTCTGGAGACTTGTATGGTAGGCGCACTCCGTCTAGGATGACGATAACTACGGATGTATCTGACTTTTACGTCAAGAACAAGGGATACATATTTGCCTACGAACACTCACGCTTTTTCAGTGGTGCAGAACCCTCTGTGAACTTTCCGACGTACCTAGAAGGTACTGCATCTCATGCTCTAAGTTTCTACTTCATACCCGACCGCGAATATCAAGTGATTATACCAGTGGAATGTATCGACAGTTTAGATATTGTCGAGCGATCAGGCGTCGATACGGAGCAGGCCGCTTGGGATAATAGAGATGACCCCTCATGGTACGAAGTTGGCGCATTTGCAACATGCTGGACCTGCGACAGCGAGTTCGTTCTCGACGAGGATGCACTTATAGACAACGCGTTTGTGTGCCGAAAGTGTCGCGACTGACCGATGATGACTTACCACCTATCAGTGAGCCTGAGTTTCTCCATCTTGAAAAATATCTGAATGCTCATCTTGAAGGTATTACCCCATGAGAGTTATGAACTCTCTTGTATCTTACTTATCCAAATGAGAGGAAAATGATAGTAATGTCTACTGATAGATATTCTCATGTAGAGTGTAGAAAAAAAGAAGGTGCTCACTATACCCCAGAATTCATGTCAGAATTCATGTCTAGGCAGTTGATTAACAATCATGCTATAAAGGATAGTGTCAGTATAGTTGATCCTGCTATTGGTGATGGTGAGTTACTGGTTAGCTTGATCCAAGCTTTAAAGCAAAAAGGCGTCAAGGATATCCGAGCATACGGTTTTGATACAAATGAAGGATCAATCAACATTACACAACACCGACTAGAAAGTTTATTCCCAGAGATAACATTACATTTAGAAGCTCTTGACTTCTTAGATCTATGTATTAAGAAGGATCTTAACGACCCTAGTGTATCGCATATCCCAGACTTCGACTTACTGATTGCTAATCCACCCTACATACGTACTCAAGTATTGGGGGCGCATAAATCGCAAGAATTAAGCAGCCAATTTGGTTTAAAAGGACGACTAGATATATACCAAGCATTCTTAGTCGGCATGAAGTCAGTTCTTAATAAAAATAGTGTAGCAAGTGTTATTGTATCAAATCGCTTCCTTACAATTAAAGGAGCTAGTGAATTTCGACAGAAGATGTATTGTCAGTATTCTCTTCTCGGTCTATGGGATTTTGGTGATACTAGGGTTTTTGAGGCAGCAGTATTACCTGCAGTAATAACTCTAAAACTCAGAGACGATCAGGAAGATTTGTACCCTATTCCATTTTCTTCAGTCTATCTTTCAGATAGTGACATTACGTGTGACAATATCGCGGATAACCAAGTAGATGCACTAAGGTTATCTGGTTGTGTGGGTACTCAACACCAAGATAAAATGACAGTCAAACATGGTCGTATGGTCTTTGACGATAAGCCGAAAGATATTTGGAGGCTTCAAGATGAAAAATCTGAAGCTTGGCTTAATATAGTAGCCAAAAACACGTGGTGTATATTCAAAGATGTAGGTAAAATACGAGTTGGAGTAAAGACTACGGCTGATAAAGTATTTATCAAAGAAAGTTGGAATGATGAAGTAGGGTATGAGCCAGAACTTGTAAAGCCTCTAACAACCCATCATGTTGGTGGTCGCTTTAGAACAAATGGTAATAAATTAAAATCTATACTATATACTCATCATATAGTTGATGGAAAAACGACTGTAATTCCACTAGATATTTACCCATTAGCAACTAGGTACTTGGAGAGTCATAGAGAACAGCTTGAAGGTCGAAACTACGTCATTAAAGCAAAGCGTAAATGGTACGAGATCTGGGTACCACAAAACCCAACGCTATGGGATGAGCCAAAAGTTGTATTTCGAGATATTACAGAGCAACCCATGTTTTGGATGAGCAGTGGCTCTGTGATCAACGGGGATTGTTACTGGATGGTTCGCGATAATAGCAATATGCCTGATGATATTCTGTGGTTGATTTTAGCCGTTGCGAATTCTACTTTCATCGAAACCTTCTACGATATTAAGTTCCAAAATAAGTTATACTCAAACAAGCGTCGCTTTATCACACAATATGTAGAGAAATTTCCTCTACCTGACCCGAAAAGTCCCATTTCACTTCGCCTGATTACCTTAAGTAAGTCCTGTGCGAATGAACCAGATATGGAGAAGCGTCTGTCAATCGAAGAAGAGATTGATTTGCTTGTTTGGGACAGTTTCGAAGTAACAAAAAACTAAAATACTACCTGACAATATGCTGGACCTGCGGCAGCGAGTTCGTTCTCGACGAGGGTGCACTTATAGACAACGCGTTTGTGTGCCGAAAGTGTCGCGAC
>Ga0181591_10006081_pt1 | contig 10483 bp, 19 predicted proteins | sample 071ome_33_FD_133757 | JGI IMG/M metagenome (GOLD analysis project Ga0181591, IMG submission 133757) | Coastal salt marsh microbial communities from the Groves Creek Marsh, Skidaway Island, Georgia - 071412AT metaG (megahit assembly) | ecosystem: Environmental > Aquatic > Marine > Intertidal...
ATACGATACCATGATAACGCGATCCATTTAGCTATACCGGTTACTACACGTATATACTAGTGGATCCTTACGGTTAACGCGATTGTATACTGGATTACGAGGATCCCTATACCTGTTATTACCGTACGGTCTATTGGGTTGTTGAGCACGATGTGGCTATTTGGGGTTTTGAGCACTTTGAGGTTTGCGAAGGTTCCACTCATCATTCCAATAGTGGAAGTATTGGGGCTCCTGGGGTTTTGCGGGTTGTTGTGGCATGCTTGAGAGATTAGTGTGCTCCATGTGCTGACCTTTGATTGTTTTGATTAAACGCGATTGTTTACTAGAGACCTCTTAGTCTACTATCCACAACTTCTGAAAGGAACCGTCGCTATATCTTACCAGATACAATTGACCTGCCGGCAAATCCTTAGTGTCTTCTTGGATATACTGACCGCTAGTATTCCATACTCCAACTGGTGTTTTGCCTTGTGGTTTAAGTTCTCTTATACCTACAGTTGATGTTACTACACGGAATGTCCATTGAATTCTTTGTACTCCAATTAGTTGTCCATTACGCCAATCCTCTATACGGAATCCTGTTGCATGTGGTCCTACACTATGTGGTTCCCAACTAATACTATCATTAGATACATGCATGTTTAGTGGTTGGTGGTTCTGTATAGAAAAGACTCCACTTGAATGGCCACTCCATAGACTATCCTGCATTATTACTACTGAGTCTGTATCTGGGTTCTTAAAGAAACAGTGTATGTTACCCCAAATAGCAGTCATTGTATTTAACTTATAGTGTTGCATATTTACCCATAATGGATAGACTGCATAAGGTGTTGAGTTATTGGGTATGTGGCTATAGTCGGCTGATATAACAAATTCTGAGTTCATTGAACTTGTTGAGTTCAGTATGTAGCCCCAACAGCAATTCTTATATATGAAACGGTATTGTCCACTATCTAAGTCCATGTAATCGCTTACATAGTTTGTTAGTGATGTACCTTGGTGAGTGGATGTGGTAATCTTATCTAAGGCAATAGATCCGGATTGGGTATATACTCCACCTGACCATTCCCACCGCTCTACATAAATTGTATTAGGCATTGGGATACCTGTGTTATCAGAAATTAACCATACAGCAACAGACGTGGAATCAGTTGATGTTTGAGCTACTCCAACCATACCACCTAACAAGTGGCTGGCTTGTACCGTAAAGGTTGCGATTGTAAGTGCTAATCCTAGCAATAGTTTTTTCATAAAATAAGTAAACATTAATTTATTATTATATGAAGAAACTTAAAAAGGTTTACTTACAGCTTTTTAATCCGGTCTGCTGGAATGGTTTGAAATGTTAGAGCCGATTTAGCTTCCTTTGGCATGAGCGGATCTTCCCAGAATTGTAAACCCTTTGGATCAATTTCTAATACTACCGGATCCTTTATACTAAACAGGTCTTGTACGATTTTGACACCTTTCTTTGATCCTACAACGAATGCTGCCTTATAGGTTTGTTCCATATTCTTATTACCTAATGATGAACCAAACTGATCTGAATGGTCTTGAGCAGATCTTGGTTCCAATCCTCTCTGTAATATTGTATCAACATACTGTGCAGAAGCTACATGATATGCCTTTCTTAGGTTAGTTTTGTATACAGGGAAAATGAATGCAATTGAGTTACCCATATAGTAACCGGTTGCTTCTTGTACAGCTACCATGTTACCTTCAGACATTTTGATAACCTTTTGGATGATCTTATTGTATTTAGGAGGAAGTGCCTTTGTTTCATTCGGCAACTCAATAGTAAGGTACTGTTTATATTCTCTTACGGTTTCTCCTTCTGCCTCAAGATAGGCTTTAACCTTTTCCATTGTGCGGATAGGATCACCGTGAGCTTCGGTAATGAACTGATCGTATTCTTTTATGTGTTTCATTATCCTACGTACTGAATGTCATTTTTCCAATAAATAGTTAGAAATTGACCAGGGCTTCCTTCTATATTTTCCTCAATTTCCGTGGAGGCTGCTTTAAGATTTTCAAAAGTGGAGGCTATATTTACATCCGGAGTAAAACCAAAATCAGGACCTGCCCAAAATGTATTATCTGTTAATCTTTTAATTACGCATGGACTAGTTCCATAACTAAGTTGTGCCATTTATCTAATTTCTTTTTTAAGTATATGTTACCCAAAACTGTTCAAGCTGGGCAGTTGGCGTATGCTCCTGGAGAAAGCTTTCAACTTCAACATTATCTGTAAATTGCCGTGCTAGAGTTGCTTCTTCAGTATAGAAAACAGTACCAGTCTTTTTATCAAATGCTAACCAGTTTTGGTTTTTTATGTTATACAAAATAACTACAAATGTTAATGCCATATCTTATTTTATTTACGGTAACCATATCCATCTAAATGCAATGTTACCAAACCCATCTAATGAATAAGTAAGTATGGAAGGTGCATTATCCTCAAGATCTTTATAATCGGTGAAAGTATATGCGTCGTCTAATTCGCCCCATGAAGGTGTAGGTACTCTACCACCTGTGCTGTACCATCCATTGGCTTCTATATTGTATATTGCTAACCTCCACATATAGTTATATATTTTCCTTGCTTTTCTTGCCTAAGTATCCACCGTGATGTCTTTTAGCGTATTCTGCTTTAGTAAACCCAATACTCTCCATTACACCACATACGAGCATATCACCAATAACAGTCATTACTGTGGTTGATGTAGTTGGAGCCATACCTAACGGGCATACCTCAACCGTTTCACCTGTCAATAATGTTACATCAGCTAAAGTTGCTAACGGACTATCACCATTTCTTGTTATACCAATTATCTTAATATTTGGATCAAGATTCTTTGCTAAATATATTAACTCCTCTATCTCTCTAGTCTTTCCACTATTTGAGATTAAGAGTAATAGGTCATTTTCTTGAATAATACCTAGATCACCGTGTTGGGCTTCGCTAGGATGGAGATATACTGAAGGGGTACCTGTTGAGCTAAATGTCGTTGACATATTTAAGGCAATTTGACCAGCCTTACCCATACCGCTACAGACTAATTTACCACCTTTGCGATTACACTGTTCAACTATTAATTGTATTGCATCTATAAGGTTAAGATCTATTGGGATATTGAGCACCGCTTCAGCCTCAGCTTTCATAATTTTCTTTAAACGATCTATCATGATGCTTTCTTTATCTCTCTTTCTAATGAATTAGCTTGCTTAAGGTCAGCTCCCTTTAGTTGTTTAAGGATTCTTTGCATTTCACCATCAGCCATACGAATGGTGGCATCATTGGCTTTAATCCGAATCTCAAGCTTTATCTTATCTACATACCTTTGTAGAGTTTCATTCTCTGATCCTATTGAATCAATTTGTGCTATGATAGTCTCTTCCTTTGAAGCAAGAGCATCTATCTTCATCTGTTTTGCTTTATCAGATACTTCTATTTTAGATTCTTGTGTTTCGTATTCTTTAGTACCACGTTTCATGGTATCTAGGTCAGCCTTGAATGAATTCATTGCATCCTCCTCTATTTGAATCTTATTCATTTCAACTTTAACCTTAAATAGTTCTTCACCTAATTGTTTAAGTTTACGCTTCTTAAAAGGATTAAGAAAGATTCCTTTAATAAATCCGAAAAGACCTTCATTAAGAATAAGGTCTAAATCTTCTTGCGGTACTTTACCTTCAAGAATAGTATATGCCTCTTTAGCAAGAAGATCATTATTATATTGTTCAAATAGAGGCAGTTTGTCCATGATTTGTTGTTGTTTATGTATTTATTCTCTAACCGAAACCCATTTGTGTTCGGAGTTTAGTCTAACAGATACAATAAATTCCATAGTCCACTCTTCTGGTGAAATTAATGATAAAAAAGGCTTCTCATCCCTACCAACATATAAATGATATGTCTCTCCAATAACCGGTTCAAATGAATACTTTGAATTGTATATAAGGTTATTTAGCTTTACCTCATCAATTAGATTATTATACTCATCAACCAATTCTTTATACTTTGCAGAAAAGGTCTTTTGTGCTTTATTTACACCTCTTTCCTTAAATGCACCAACATCATCTAATCTAATAGCAGGAGCCGATACACTTGACCCATAAGGTAAAATGTTTGCATGGTATTTTTGAGTTTCTTCATCCCATACAATATGATCCGGCTTCTTTGGCATTTACTTATTCTTAAAGTATTTAACCATTATATGAGCCGAGCGGTAGTTTGTAGCAAGAGGTACATCATGTACATCACATAACCTCATCAGCATTGAAATATCCACATCATGTGGGTGTTTATCTAGAGGATCACGGAAAAAGATTACTCCATCAATCTCACTACGAGTTACCATTGAACCTATTTCAGCATCACCTCCCATAGGACCACTCGCAACCCTTTGTACTTTATCAACACCTGCATTAGTTATCATTCCACCAGTTGTACCGGTTGCTACTATGTCTACATCCTTTCTTTTAAAGAACTCTAGTCTTTTCATCACGAAGGATACCATGTCTGCCTTCTTCCCGTCGTGTGCGATTAGTGCTAATTTCATACTGTTTCTGCTATTAACTTTTTAAATTTTGTTGTTGACCAACCATGATCACGATTAAGATAATGTATAGGTATATTAAGTTCAAACCCGGTATAGGTTTTACCTCTATAGTCATCGCCTAAGAACCTAATATCAGGATTAATCCCTTTAAGTAATTCAACCAATTCAGTTTCATATGTATATGTATGCACATCGGTTATATACTTTATGGATTCTAAAATTTCAACCCTTTCACCAACTGATAAAATTGGCTTTAGTTTATGCGGTCTTTCTATCGAAGGGTCGGTGTGTAAGAGAATAACAAATCTTTCACATCTTTCTTTACATTCCTTGAACATCTTAATGTACCCTGGGTGGATAACATCAAAATTACCGGCAATTACTCCTACTTTATACATCTATAATAAATTTGACACTATGTAAGCTATCTTATAACCTGTGAATGCACCTAGAGCAGCAGGAATAGGAAATACAATAAACTTACCTAATGATGTTACATATTTTGGTCTGTTAACTACTTTACCTACAAAAAAGTAATAGGTAATATATGCTAAAAGAACAGCTATATCAATTCTTAATGCAATAAAAACAACAATAATAGAACCTAATAGCCCATAAGTGAAGTTTTCAAGTACAGCATTTCTTATTTCACCCCTAGAGGTTTCCCTATACTCCTTATGCATTTTCTTTAAACTCATTGTTCTCTATCTTTTATACCAAAATCAATTTTGTACCAAATTCTTTCATGAAAGTAATAAAGTACCATTTTAGTGAATACTTCAACCCCTCCTATACTTAATCCTAGAAGAGGATCTCCACTTACTGCCCATGCAACTATCATAGTATCTATGGTTCCTATTATACGCCATGTAGCTGTTTTGGCTATATGTCTTAACTTGTTTACTTTCGCCTTTGTCATAACTTACCATCTGCACGCATTTTTTCTCTAATGGAAGTGGCTGAAATTTCTCCAATTTCAATAGGTGGAATGTGTTCTATGATATCATATCCTACTCCACGACCATAATTAATAGATTCAATATCAGGAATGATAGATGTGATAACTCTTCCATCCGCAATAAGATCCTTTAACTCTCCTTCATGAACCATTTTCTCAATTTCTTGAGCTGTCCATGGGTTCTTTTCATCAGGCTTTACATCTCTGATTGCCAACCACACGTTCTTTCCTTCTTTAAGTCTTTCGTTAATTAACCAAAGATGGCCTTTATGTAAAGGTTGCCACCTTCCTACAAACATAGAGTATTTTTTCTCTGTGCTTGAACTTTCTTTGTCTGCTTTAGCTTTAAATGCCATTATCTCTTTTTAAGTTTATTGCAATTGCCCTTTCACCAGGCTTATTTGGATCCATGTCATTAATTAGATAACGAGGACCTCTTTCTATTCCCATGATAAGTCTATCATAAGGAATGTTATTTACACTAAGTTCATGAACGGTATGATCTCTTAACTCCTCAGGTCTTGCTGTTGTTAAAATAATCATATGCCCACCATCCCTTGCTTGTTGTAGGTATCTTTTTGTTGAAGGTATTACTTGTGCATCGGTAGAAGTGTAAGTTTCAAATTTGCGATACACAAAAATAGTACCGTCAATATCAACAAAGTATGTATTCTTTTTCTCTATAGCCATTTCTTTACTTTTTCTAAACTCTGTTCAGGTGTATCTGTTGTCGTATCAATATCTACATAATCCGTTACCGGGGGTAGATATGCAATTGCTTTAAAATGATCTCTTTCTCTAGGCTCTGATGTATGAACATAGAATTCAACCATATTTTCAATACCTACGAGTTTCTTAAAGTCTTCCCTTTGATCAACATAAGGTGCTACTAATGAAACAATTACAGTTGCACCTTGGTTATGTAGGTAATGGGCAATTCTTTGAGCAGTTCCTACATTTTCTACTCTACCTTTAATTGAATAGTCTTTATTAGCAAAGAGCTCTCTCATATCATCACCATCAATACGAAAGAGATCCTTTCCTAAGGTCATTCCTTTTTCAATTAAATGGTCTTTTGCCATTTCCGCTAGAACCGTTTTTCCATGGGACGGTTGACCAGTAAACCAATATATCATATTTTGTATTTAATTGTTGCTTTGCAATCTCTATAAATGGTACCTTCATATTTTTTCCACGTATTAGAATCAGCTTCCCCTACTTCAATGTTATATCCTGCTAGAGTTAACCTTTCTATCGCATGTAAAGTATTTTTGATACTATTATGACAATTCGTTTCAAACATAATTGTTTCAGGCAAGCGAATATCTAAATCCCATAAAGTATCTAAAAATGAATAAACCATATCACCATCTAATCCTTCGGTATCTATTTTCAAATACTTAATTTGCTTAATGTTGTATTTACTAATAAGAGTACCAAATGTCATACACGGAACATTCTTAACTTTTACAATACCTTCTTTAACCAGGTTTCTACCTACAGGAGCACCTTCTCTTTTCCAAAAAGAATGCCAATAATCAATTTCCTTAACTGTGTTAAAATAGTTTAAGTGTAAGTCATGAGGCTGTCCTATCCTATTACACCCTTTCATAAATTCATGAAGCCCGTGGCTTTCAATATCTTTAGGTGGAATGTAATAGATAGGAATTTCTCCATCATCAAACATAATGGCTGCATTAACCTTAGTTAGGTTTTTATGATTAGGTAAATTGGATAAGTAACCTGATAAAGGTTCAATGACCATCCCGTGTTGATCATCGGTAATAGTTTCAGCCATTGAATTAAAATCACATGACCCAACCTCTAAAAAATCTAAATAAAGTTCTTCTTTATTTGACATCTTCTGTTTTTCCTTGGAGTACCTTAATAATTAAAGATACTAAATTATTTGCTCTGTACTTCTTTCCTTCCGCATTGAGAAGGTATTTTGCTTTTGTAATTTTCTTTTTCATAATGTTTAATTTAATGATTCCCCTCTCTTCCACATTGCCCTAGTATAATGATTTTCTGTAGGTTCAGTGGTATAATAATAAAATGCTAATGATCGGCGAGTAATTCCTTCAGGGCAATTAAGAGGGTGTGGGTGCCCATGTGGTGCGCCGTCTATTGAAAAGATAACTGCTCGGTTTTGATGAAGCTCTACCTGTTTTACCATTTCTTTAAGATCTTTTGACCAAAGTTCCAATTGACCACCCCACCATTGATCCCAACCTTCATTGAGATAGATTAAAAGGTTTACTTGGCGATATACTTTATTGCTCATAATTGTGTGATCAGTAAAATCATGATGAACTTCTAATCTTCCACCTGGCCCAGTTTCATGAAAGCCTCCACCGTATAAAAGAGGATCTGCCATAAGATTATTAAACCCAGTAATTCTTTCAATAATTTCTATGAATTCCTGACTATTAAAGTATTGGCAAGCAGTTTTAAGCAATGGGGGCATAGCATCCCATTCTCTAATCCACCGTTTTAACACTTGATCATTGTGTTGCTCGGTATCATATCTCCATTCTTCATTAGAAGATACATGTTGCATCTCAAAATCCAAATCTTTAATAAATGTCTTTGGCATAAAGTCATCTATAACGATATGAGGAAAAGGATTATCTGTTTGATAATCCTTAGAGTATTTTTCTACATTTTCAACCGTAAGACTACTTAGCATTTTTTAGTTCTTCTCTAAGGTACATATTTATGATAGACAATTTGTATTCCGATTCATACCATTCATTTGATACGTAATCCCATAACGTAAGATGTTTTACTTCTGGGTGAGGGCGTGACTTTGCCCACCTTTTTGCTTTAACAAAATCTTGAGGGCTCCAACCGAATTCTTTCTTAGGCATCTTTGTAAACCAGGATCTAATTTTTCTAATCATTTTTATTATTTATTTGCAGTTATTTTCTCCATATTGACGGGCCCAAAGTAAACCTACGCCTATACAAAATCCACCTAATAAACTTGACCAAACAAAGTCATATGCGGTAAATAAAATTCCAATACATGAAATGATAATGGAATGTGAGTATTTAGTTATTTCTATCTTCATACCTAATTTATTATTATATGAAGAATCTTAAAAAGGTTTAACGAAGTACTGAAATATGACCAGCCCTTTGAATTACTTCTGCTCTCCCTATCCTCTTTCCTTTAAAAGTATATGTGTACACACCATCAGATACATAATGACTGCCACCTTTTACACTACCATCCCAATATGGATATCCATCAAATGAATCTCCGTAAGCATGATAGATTTCAGCGCCCCAACGATTATAGATCCAAAATTCAACATCTTCCCAACATCCTAAATCATACTTAAGCAACCATACATCATTGATGCCATCGTTGTTTGGTGTAAACACATTAGGAGCATGAATAGTAGTCCAGTCTGGGCAATCTAAACCAGGTGGATCTTCATCGCACGGTAAACCCGTTTCACAGTCAATCCACAATTCTTGGACAATATATTCGGTAACAGTATCGGTTAAGTATATGTAATTGTCTATAATAAGTGTGTCTGTGAGGTATTCCGTGATATAAAGGGTGTCAGTGAGGTACTCGGTCTCAGTAATATAAATCGTATCAGTAACATATTCCGTGATATAGAGAGTGTCTACAATATACTCGGTTTCTGTTATGTAAAGGGTATCTGTTAAATAGATAGGTATTTCTTCATACACAGTATCAGTTACGTACTCGGTTACATACTCTGTAATGTATTCATAAACTGTGTCTGTTAAGTAAATGTAATTGTCAACATAAACAGTGTCATAAATGTAATTGTCAACATATTCAATTAAAGTGTCAGGTGGTAATTCGACTAACACTGTATCAATGACCGTATCAGTTATAAAGATTGAGTCAACTTGGTAAATGTAAGTAATTGTTTCAATCTCAACAGTATCAGGTTCACATACTTCTGGACATTCGGGCCATTCTTCTGGATAATAAACCGTCGTGTTATTATTACCTGTCACAATCTCGTCATTGACATTATCAACTGACATTGTGAAGAAGCCGCCAGGATTTCCGTTGAATTCAAAGAATGGTGTTACAAACTGTTGCCCTTCACCTGGAGGAATTCCATAAGCTCCAAAGAGTTCATCACTAAAGCATTGATAGTAGTCTTCAGTCCACATTTCAATACAGTAATCAGTTACTTCTTCATTACCGTAATTCCAAACTGTAAACGTAATACTATATGCGGGAACATTACCAATACAGCCAACCTCAAATTCTATATCATTTCCTATAACTGCATCCGGTGCATCAGGTGGACATGCAAAATCAGGAGAGGCTACCGCTGCACCAGGATTTTCATCTCTACACATATACCAGGAATTATCGCAATCCATGTCTTGGTAAGTATCTGGACACCATGTACCATCAGCCCATCCACCATTACATTGATACCAAGTAGCTCCGTAGTTTAATTGCCATACAACAAATTCAATACACTCATCTTCAGATAACCAATAATTAATTAGATCATCTCCGCACTCGGCAAGTGGAGATGGATATGTGTCATAATTTCCAGGTGGGGTTAGAGGAATATTTACTACATCACCAGTTACTAACCCATCACCCATTATATCGCTATTGAAAGTTACTGATGCTGATGGACTATACCACCAACCGAGATGATTACTATTAGGATTCTGTCCTAAATAACCTGGCCAATTTGGACTACATGGAGGTAAACCAAAGGTTTCATTAAAATCTTCAATGACTTCGTTGTCAGGATTTATGGGCTCAGGTAAATGATAACCTATCTGTAGCTGTGTAACTTTACCGTTTACACCGCCAGGGCCATTTGCAGTACACCCTAAAGAGTTAAGTACTTCGATTGTAACTTCATAGGTATTAAGGTTAACACCTGTTATTGCTACATCACATTGCGCTTTTGTCGTAAAACCCAACAAGAAATAGACAAAT
>Ga0181591_10006082_pt1 | contig 10482 bp, 9 predicted proteins | sample 071ome_33_FD_133757 | JGI IMG/M metagenome (GOLD analysis project Ga0181591, IMG submission 133757) | Coastal salt marsh microbial communities from the Groves Creek Marsh, Skidaway Island, Georgia - 071412AT metaG (megahit assembly) | ecosystem: Environmental > Aquatic > Marine > Intertidal zone...
GAGCCTGACGTATCAACTCTATAAGCCCATGTTCTTCAAGCATTTTCCCTTCGGGTAGGGCAGCCTCTACAAACCCGTCCGAATACAACAGAAGTCGGTCCCCAGTGTTTAGGGTGATGTTAAATTTCTGATAGGGCGCATCAGGCAGCAAGCCGATTGGAAATCCGCCATTGCCGATAAATTCCGGAGGACCGTGGGCAGGAATCAAAACGGGGTTGGGATGACCCGCCTGAACAAGGCTGACCTGCCCTGTTGTCAGGTTTGCCGAGGCGAAAGCCATGGTGAAATATTGTTCCGCCCCCGCATCGACGGTCAGGCGATCGTTGAGCAAACACGCCACCTGAGCCGGTTCGCACATCGTGTATTCCCCGCTTTCCACGTGTTCCAGCGCACGGTTCTGATCCGGAAACTGATCCGACAAATACCCGCTGATCCACGCGGTCATCAGGGCCGACGTAATGCCATGCCCCGAGACGTCGATGTTATAAAGGCCAATCTTACCGTCATCGCTGTTGAAGTGCCCGACCAGATCACCCCCGACATGTCCGCAAGAATGAAGCAGACTGGAAATGCTGCCGCCAGTGAATTTTGTCTCGGGCGCGGGCAAAACACGTTGCTGAATTTCGCGGGCTTGAAGCAGGTCGCGGTCCATCGCCTGATGAATTTCGGTCAGTTCAGCCAGGGTTTCGCGAATGACGTGATTCTGCCGTTGCAGTTGTTTTTCCATCCGCAGAATGCGTTCCCCTGCAGTCAAGCGCGCCCGCAGTTCATCCGCGGCGACCGGTTTGGTCAAAAAATCATCGGCCCCACAATGCAGCCCTTGCGCCACTTCACCCTTTTCGCTTTTCGAGGTGAGCAGGACAAAATACCCGTAACTGTCCCGCCGCATGTCGCGGAAGTTTCGGCAAAAGGTCAGGCCGTCCATTTCCGGCATCATCCAGTCACTGATCACAATGTCAGGCGGATTCAGGCGGCAGATTTCCAGCGCGGAAAGACCCGAGTCAGCCTCTTGCACCAGAAAGCCCCACTTTCGCAGAGAAGCCGTAAGTATGCGCCGCTGCAGGCGGCTGTCATCAACCACCAGAACGCACAGCGGCCCATCAGCCGATAGCGCGTTGGCCCCAGCAAGACCGGGATTTTGCAATTCAACCATTCGTCACCAAACCATTCGACGCCAGACGCTAGTTCCAAGCCATTAACAGAAGGTGAATGATCAAATGCTGCGTATTCTCAGTCTGTTTGTTTACGTCCTGTTCAATCAGTCTGCGCAGATTGATAAGCGGAGGGATGACGATGATTGACTGGCAAAGAGTGAATGAACTGCGCGATGAGGTGGGAAATGATGATTTCCCTGAAATAGTGACTGTTTTTCTAGATGAAGTAGACGAAGTTATCGCCCGCATCACCATTCGCATCACGCAAGAAGACATGCATTTCCTGAAAGGCAGCGCCTGGACTTTGGGGTTTTCCGACACAGGTACGCTCTGCCGAGAAGGAGAGGATATGATGAAAGGGCGCTTGCCTAAAACCCCTGCGTTAGAGCCTATTTTGACAGCCTTTCACGCTGAACGGGCCGAGCTTTTGAGCGACCCGTACCTTAGCGGGCATTAGATGACAAACTGCGCCAGAGTGTCGTCTTTGGTGATATCGGTATAGGTAAACCCTGCTGCTTCAAGCTTGGCAAAGAAGGTATCAAAATTCCGGGCTTCGCTGGTTTCAATCCCGATCAATACAGATCCGAAGTTTCGGGCTGACTTTTTCAGATACTCGAAACGCGCGATGTCGTCGTCAGGGCCCAAAAGGTTCAGGAACTCTTTCAACGCACCGGGTCGCTGGGGAAGGCGCAGAATGAAATACTTTTTCACACCCGAATACCGCTGAGCGCGCTCTTTTACTTCGGGAAGGCGCTCAAAATCGAAGTTGCCTCCAGAGGTCACGCACACAACTGTTTTTCCCCGGATCTCATCTGCGATCTCGGGCAAAACATCGACCGACAACGCGCCGGCAGGCTCTAACACGATGCCTTCTACATTCAGCATCTCGAGCATTGTCGCACAAATGCGGTCTTCGGGGGCTCCGAAAACACGATCGGGCGGGATACCTTCGAGCCGCGCAAACGTCTTTTGTCCGACACAAGCGACGGCCGCGCCATCCACAAAACTATCAATCTTAGGCAGTGTCACGGGGTGCCCGTGTTGAAGCGCGGCGAACAGGCTGCGTCCGCCTTCGGGTTCGACAAGTGTGTAGGTGATATCGTCCCCATAGAAACTTCGAATACCGGCAGACAATCCGCCACCGCCCACGGGCAAAACGATATGATCCGGCACACAGCCCAACTGGTCTGTGATCTCGACCCCGATGGTGCCCTGACCCTCGATTACGTCGTCATCATCAAAGGGGGATAGGAAATACCCGCCCTCTTCCGCACAATAGGCCTGCGCCGCCGCAAGCGTGTCGTCAAAGTAGTCGCCGACCAGACGGATTTCGACCCAATCCCCGCCAAATGTACGGGTCTTCATGATTTTCTGCTGAGGCGTGGTGACCGGCATAAAGATCACACCCGTGACCCCGAAATGCTGGCAGTTATACGCCACACCCTGGGCGTGATTACCCGCGCTGGCGCAGACAAACAGGCTGGTATCTGGCTTGTCCGCCATGACTTTGCGCATGGCGTTGAACGCCCCGCGCAGTTTGTACGACCGCACGGGCGTCAGGTCTTCACGTTTTAGCCAGATGTCTGCTTCATAACGTTCGGACAGATGGGCATTCCGCTGCAACGGAGTTGGCGGAAACAAGCTGCGCATATGGTGGGCCGCGACGATGGCACTGTCTTTGAAGTCAGTCATGTCCCCTACGTGACCGATCGATTCGTCTATGGCAAGTGATGCGTGCAAGGCATGCGATCGTATCCCGAAAATTCATTGGTTTTTATCGCAAAACGATAACAAATATTCTTATCTATTGTTTCGTGAAAGGGTAGAATCATATTCAAAAAGATAGGTTTCAAAGTTACGCCATATTGTTGTATTCTCTCCTCAATTCGCAATCGTGATAAAGGACTCTCTCTATGAAAAAGTCAGCCTCTCGCCTAATCGCGGCCTTGGCGATCTCTTCTTTGCCTATGGCGTCGATTACCACGGCCGCAGTGGTTATGTCGGCCAACCCGGCGTTTGCCGCTGGCAAACCTGACAAAGCCGCAAAACCGGCTAATGCAGGCAAGCCTGCTGACAAGGGCAAACCTGCAAGCGCGGGCAAGTCGGACAAGGCTGGTGGCAAAGAGGCCAGCGCCCGCAAGGGGCTGAACTCGCTTCGTCGCAACATCAATGGCTTGATGAACAGCTCGGACCCGAAAATGGAGGGCTTCCGCAGCTATCTTCTGGCCAACCAAGCCTTGGTCGGCGTTCAAGACCTGTTTGACTTGGCGCAGGGTGAATTCGATCAGGCCAAAACAAACTACGACGCGCTGGAAATGAGCGGCGATACAACAGCCGATTTGGCGGCGCTTCAAGGCGAGCTTGACGGATTGGTTGCACCCGATCCGGAGACCGCAACCGAGGAAGAAATCAACGCTTACAACGCGCAGGTCACCGCATTGACGACCGCGATTACAACGGTCCAGACTTTCATCACAGAAGAGGCTGAATTGGCCGTAGCAGCGGCAGATTTGGCCGAAGCGACTAATGGCACTACCGAAGAAGACATGCTTCAGGCTTTTGTCGAGGCGATGCATGCCAGCGGTCAGACGGACTTTGAGATCGATGACATCACCGAGGACATGCTAGAAATGTTCCAGCGTCACATCGACGACTTCTTGAACTAAATTTGCGGAAACGACACGTTTTAGGGGCTGCCTTTGGGCAGCCCCTTTTTTGTTTTCGGGTCTTCGGATTTGTCCGAGACGGACTATGTGACCATACAAAGATGCCCTAAGGTCAAACATCTCTTATCACTTACGTTTTTTCGACACCCTCGTTTTCACTTTATTTCTTGCGCAGCACGCTATACTTTTGTTCACTGACTGGTCCTGACAGGGGCGCTTTAATGCCAACCGGGGTGGGAACAGGAACTAGGCGAGAAGCCAACTAAAAATGGGAGACTAAAATGAAAAAACTTCTGACCGCGACAGCGGCCACCGCTCTGATGGCTGGATCGGCCATGGCCGGATCGCACAGCAACGAAATTAAAATCGGCGTATTCCTGGGATTCACAGGCCCGATTGAATCGTTGGTTGCGGAAATGGGCCCTGCGGCTGAGTTTGCAATCGCGGAAGTTAACGACAGCGGTCTGCTTCTGGGCGGTGCATCTGTTTCTTCGGTTCGCGGCGACACAACCTGCGTCGACGCCGGTGCGGCGACCGCAGCGATTGAACGTCTGATCACCGCAGACGGCGTCAGCGGCGTTGTAGGCGGCGACTGCTCGGGCGTCACAGGCGCTGCACTTACCAACGTGGCACTGCCAAACGGCATGGTCATGATTTCACCTTCGGCAACCTCGCCAGGCCTGAGCCACATGAATAACGAAGACAACGGTCTGTTCTTCCGCACCGCTCCGTCGGATGCGCGTCAGGGTGTTGTGATGACCGACGTTCTGATGGATCAGGGCATCAAAGAAGTGGCTGTGACCTACACCAACAACGACTACGGTAAAGGTTTGGCAGATGCGTTCCAGGCAGCATATGAAGCTGCGGGCGGCACCGTCACCATCAGCGCACCACATGACGACGGCAAAGCCGACTACTCGGCCGAAGTTGGCGCATTGGCATCTGCAGGCGGCGAGCGACTGGTTGTTGCAGGTTACGTTGACCAAGGTGGTTCGGGCATCATCCAAGCTGCTCTGGACACCGGTGCATTCGACACCTTCCACTTCCCCGACGGTATGATCGGCGAGATGCTGGAAACCAACTTTGGTTCGGACATTGATGGTTCGACAGGTCAGCACCCAAGCCCGTCAGCCGAGCTGGCCGAAGCGTTCACCGCATTGGTTGGCGACGCATTCGCAGCAACTTCGCCATTCGCACCTGAAAGCTACGACGCAGCCGCGCTTATCATGCTGGCAATGCAGGCGGCAGGTTCTTCGGATCCGGCGGACTACAAAGGCAAGGTCATGGACGTTGCAAACGCACCGGGTGAGAAGATCAACGCTGGTGAGCTGGCCAAAGGCCTTGAAATCCTCGCAGCCGGTGGCGACATCGACTACGTAGGTGCTTCGGGCGTCGAGCTGGTTGGTCCAGGTGAAGCGGCAGGCAACTACCGCGAAGTCGTCATTGAAGGCGGCAAACTGACCACTGTTCAGTTCCGTTAATGGCAAACATTACTTGAAAATGAACAGCCCGACCTCTAGTCGGGCTGTTCTTATATAAGGGCGCAAAAAGTCGCTCGGAGGGGAAAATTTGATCAAGGTTGAGAACCTGCACAAGCACTTCGGGGGCTTTCACGCCGTCGATGGGGCTTCGCTGGAGATTGCCAACGGCTCGATCACGGGATTGATCGGACCAAATGGCGCGGGAAAAACAACTCTGTTTAACGTGATCGCGGGCGTCCTGTCGCCCACGTCTGGTCGCGTTACAATGGACGGAGAAGACATTACAGGTCTTCCACCACACGAGTTATTTCACAAGGGATTGTTACGCACGTTCCAGATTGCCCACGAATTCGGCTCGATGAGCTGTCGGGAAAATCTGATGATGGTGCCTGCTGGCCAGTCCGGCGAGACGCTTTGGAATACGTGGTTTGGGCGCAAGCGGATCGCTGACGAAGAGCGGGCCTTGCGAGCGAAAGCAGACGAAGTGCTTGAGTTCCTGACCATTGAACACTTGGCTGATCACAAAGCGGGTCAGGTCTCGGGCGGTCAGAAGAAATTGCTTGAGCTTGGCCGTACGATGATGGTCGACGCCAAGATCGTTTTTCTTGACGAAGTGGGCGCGGGCGTGAACCGCACGCTGCTGAACACTATCGGCGATGCCATCATCCGCCTGAACAAAGAGCGCGGTTATACCTTTGTCGTCATCGAGCACGACATGGATTTCATCGGTCGCCTTTGCGATCCGGTTATCTGTATGGCCGAGGGCAAGGTTCTGGCCGAAGGTACGCTGGACGAAATCAAAGCAAACGAACAGGTGATCGAGGCCTATCTGGGCACCGGCTTGAAGAACAAACAGAAGGAAGAGGCATAATGGCAGAACCCTTCCTAATCGGGGACACCATGACCGGTGGTTATGGCAAAGGCCCCGATATCCTGCATGAATGCACCGTCGCGGTAGACAAAGGCGAGATTGCCGTAATTGTTGGGCCGAACGGCGCTGGTAAATCAACCGCGATGAAAGCCGTCTTTGGTATGCTGGACGTGCGCAGCGGCGCAGTAAAGCTGGACGGTGAGGATATCACCAAGCTTTCCCCACAAGACCGCGTTTTGAAAGGCATGGGCTTTGTACCCCAGACCCACAACATCTTCACCTCGATGACGGTGGAAGAGAATCTTGAGATGGGTGCCTTTATCCGCAAGGATGATTTCAGCGAAACGATGGAGCAAGTCTATGACTTGTTCCCGATCCTGAAGGAAAAGCGCAATCAGCACGCAGGCGAGCTTTCGGGCGGTCAGCGCCAGCAGGTTGCCGTTGGCCGTGCTCTGATGACCCAGCCCAGCGTTCTGATGCTGGACGAACCCACTGCGGGCGTATCTCCGATTGTTATGGACGAACTGTTCGATCGTATCATCGAAGTTGCCCGCACCGGCATCTCGATCTTGATGGTTGAACAGAATGCCCGTCAAGCGCTTGAGATCGCGGACAAAGGCTATGTCTTGGTTCAAGGTCGCAACGCCTATACCGGCACCGGGAAAGAGCTTTTGGCCGATCCCGAAGTCCGTAAATCTTTCTTGGGGGGCTGAGGCATGGATTTTCTAAACGCAATCGTCACTCTGTCGAATTTCGTGCTTATTCCAGCCATCGCTTATGGCAGTCAGCTTGCGCTTGGCGCGCTTGGCGTGACGCTAGTGTACGGCATCTTGCGGTTCTCGAACTTTGCCCATGGCGATACAATGGCCTTTGGCACCATGGTCGTGATCCTGTTTACTTGGTGGTTCCAGTCGATGGGCATCAGTTTTGGCCCACTGCCAACGGCTTTGCTTGCCCTGCCCTTTGGGATAGCGGCAACCGCGCTGCTTATGATTGGCACAGACCGCGTTGTCTATCGCTTCTATCGCAAGAAAAAGTCAGAGCCGGTGATCTTCCTGATCGTGTCGCTTGGCGTGATGTTCATGATGAACGGTCTTGTCCGCTTTATCATCGGCCCCGGCGACCAGCGCTTTGCGGATGGTGAGCGGTTCATTATGTCGGCACGCGACTTCAAGGCGTGGACCGGACTTAAAGAAGGGCTTGCGATCAAAACCACCCAAGGCATTACAGTCGTCGTGGCGATCATCGTTGTGGCGTTCCTGTTCTGGTTTTTGAACCGCACGCGCACCGGCAAATCAATGCGGGCTTTTTCGGACAACGAAGATCTGGCTCTGCTTTCGGGCATCAACCCCGAGCGCGTCGTCTTTTACACATGGCTGATCGTGGCCGGTCTGGCGACGGTAGCCGGTACGCTATATGGGCTCGACAAAAGCTTTAAGCCTTTCGTCTACTTCCAACTGCTGTTGCCAGTCTTTGCCTCGGCCATCGTTGGCGGCCTTGGAAGCCCGCTTGGCGCGATTGCAGGCGGTTTCGTCATCGCCTTCTCAGAGGTCACGGTAACCTATGCGTGGAAGAAAGTTCTAGGCTATCTGATGCCTGAAGTTCTTGAACCTTCAGGTCTCGTGCAGCTTCTGGCCACCGAATACAAATTCGCTGTCAGCTTCGTGATCCTTGTGATTGTTCTGCTCTTCCGCCCGACGGGCCTGTTTAAGGGGAAAGCGCTATGACCGACCAAACCAAAACATACGCTATGTTTGCCATGGTTGCCGTTTTGATCATCGGCACAGGTTTTGTGCAAAGCTGGAACTCGGCTTTGTTCATCCTGAATATGGGGCTTATCAGCGCGATCATGTCGTTGGGGGTGAACCTGCAATGGGGCATCGCCGGACTGTTGAACGTCGGCATCATGGGTTTTGTGGCCCTTGGCGGTCTTGCTACGGTTCTGATCTCGATGCCCGGTGACCGAGAAGCTTGGGCCGCCGGCGGCTCGTCGATCCTGCTGGGTCTGCTGATCGGAGCCGTCACGATTGTCGGCGCCATTTTTGCCAGCAAGCGCTTGGCTAAAGGCATGGCCAGAACGCTTGTGATCGTTGCAATCATTCTTGCTGGTTTCGTGTTGTACCGCATGACCTTCATCCCAGCTGTCAAAGCCGTTGAGGCCGTGAACCCTGCGACAAGCGGATACCTTGGCGGGTTGGGTCTGCCAGTTCTTCTGGCTTGGCCCGTGGGTGGCCTGTTCGCGGCAGGGGCTGCTTGGGTGATCGGCAAAACCGCTCTAGGGTTGCGCTCGGACTATCTGGCGATTGCAACGCTTGGCATCTCGGAAATCATCATCGCAATTCTCAAAAACGAGGACTGGATGAGCCGGGGGGTCAAGAACGTGATCGGCATCCCGCGTCCGCTACCCTATGAGATCGACCTGCAAAACGATCCGTCTTTTGTGGAACGTGCCGCAAGCCTTGGTCTTGATCCAACAACAGCATCGACGCTTTATGTCAAGATCGGCTACGCGGGCCTGTTTGCAGTTGTTCTGATCGTTCTGATCTGGTTGTCGCAACGCGCCTTGAACAGCCCTTGGGGCCGCATGATGCGTGCAATCCGCGACAACGAAACCGCCGCACGGGCGATGGGCAAGAACGTCACAGCACGCCACCTGCAAATTTTCGTTCTGGGATCGGCAGTTTGCGGAATTGCGGGGGCGATGATTACAACCCTTGATGCGCAGCTGACACCCGCCAGCTACCAACCCTTGCGCTTTACCTTCCTGATCTGGGTGATGGTCATCGTCGGTGGCTCGGGCAACAACCTTGGATCGGTCCTTGGCGGCTTCCTTGTGTGGTTCCTTTGGGTACAGGTGGAGCCGATCGGTCTGTGGCTGATGCAAGTGATCACCGCGCCCATGGCCGAGGACAGCGCCTTACGCGCGCACCTGATCGAAAGCGCCGCCCACATGCGCCTGTTCACCATGGGCCTGTTCCTGCTGCTGATGCTCCGCTTCAGCCCACGCGGACTGCTTCCCGAGAAGTAAACTTCACAAGCGGTTTTGGCAGTCCAGGGCTACCAAACCGAAGCGAAAACGACTGACACTCCCCTGTTAAAAAAGGGGGGTGTCACTGAATTGCACTAATTTCTGATAAAACCCTTAAATGTTGCTCGAAGTTCTAGAGAGACCGGGTTTCTTAATCTTCCCTGCCGCTTCCCCAAAACTGAAGACGAATGCATGTATCGTTGTTATTTTGACTGGGTTAGCGAACACCAACCAAGCAGGTGTTTCAGGGATCGAGAATCTTGAGCTTTGGGAAAAACAGGGCTGGAAGACAAATCAATCGGGCGGCAAGCGAGGCTGAACTAAACGCATTCGCAGGACTTCAGTTCCATTAATCGAAAAGACTTATTCCTACATAGTTACGACCAAGGGAAAGCTGACTTCTAGGAAATGGGAAATAGGCATGCTGTCATTCGCTACAACCACGCCCACCGGCATAGAAGCGCAGTTAGTGAACTTTGCATAGTTTGGCCCGTTTCCCATCCGCGGACCTTCGCGCCATGAACGGCGAAATCGGGCTCAGAGCCCACTTTTCCGGAATAATGTGACGCGGCGCAAGTCAGCTACTGAGCTGGCGGTCCGAAACCGAGATGCTTGTAGAAAGATCGTCCAATGCACAGGGTCGCGGCTTGATCCCGTGAGAATATTGTTGGTCTGAATAATCAGACCAGTGTCACCAGCCTTGTATTTGCGACGCCAAGAGGCTATGAGGGGATACGAAAGTTGCGGTTCTCTGCGGCATAGGCGCATTAGCCTGCCAGAGCGGCCCACAACACTCCATCATGAAAATTCAGCTGTCACGTCCTGTAGCGGGGATCTGATGTTTGGGAAGGTTGCCGATGTCATCGCGCACGACCACGTCAATTGTGACATTTCTACACCCGTTTGTGGTCGCGGGATACACCGATGAATTGCCCGCTGGTGACTACGAAGTGCTGGCAGACGATGACGTCATGCTGAGCCCCAGCTTTGCGGCATACCGACGGACAGCGACATATCTATTGATCAATTTGAACGCAGGAAAGTCAGAGCTGCGCGCAGTGGATCAACGAGACCTGGAGTTGGCTCTGGCGCAAGATCAGGCCAACGCAAACACTAACGTAATTAAAAAAATAGTGCGGCGGCGCTTTCTCCGTCAAAGGATCAAAAATGACATTTCCAGAATGGACTAAACCCGGTGTTTACGGTGCCTTGGTTGGCGCAGTTGCTGTCTCAATCGTTGGCTTCAGCTGGGGCGGTTGGACAACTGCGGGCGACGCAGACA
>Ga0181591_10006084_pt1 | contig 10480 bp, 3 predicted proteins | sample 071ome_33_FD_133757 | JGI IMG/M metagenome (GOLD analysis project Ga0181591, IMG submission 133757) | Coastal salt marsh microbial communities from the Groves Creek Marsh, Skidaway Island, Georgia - 071412AT metaG (megahit assembly) | ecosystem: Environmental > Aquatic > Marine > Intertidal zone...
GATCCGCTAAAATTATCTCTCTCATCGCAAGAGACGAAAATCAGCACCTTGTCATTACTCAAAACATCCTCAATAAGTGGCGCGAAGGCGACGATCCAGAAATGCAAGAGATTGCTAAGGAAGAAGAACCAGTAATTATAGATATGTTCCGTAAGTGTGTGGACGAAGAGAAGGCTTGGGCTAAGTATTTGTTCAAGGATGGATCCATGATTGGTCTGAATGACAAACTCCTCAACAACTATGTTGAGTGGATTGCAAATCGTCGTATGAAGGCGATTGGTTTGAAACCCATCTATGACATTCCTGCAAAGAATAATCCTCTTCCATGGACTGAGCACTGGATCTCTTCTAAAGGTCTGCAAGTTGCTCCTCAGGAAACTGAGGTCGAGTCTTACGTTGTTGGTGGTATCAAACAAGACGTGAAGAAGGATACCTTCGCTGGATTCCAACTCTAAATAATATTAAGAACTGATTTGAATTAAGTTTCATGGCTATTAAAACTAGTATTCCACGGGTAGTTTCTGAAGAACTACCCGCAAACCCTTTTGCTTTTGAAGTCTTTGCACTTGCATCTAAACAAAGAAGCAAGGCACAAAAAGTAGAAGTGCTTCGAAAATATGAACACCCATCATTAAAGTCTCTTTGTATTTGGAACTTTGATGAAAGTGTTATCTCTTTACTTCCCCAAGGCCTTGTTCCATACTCTAGTGTAGGACAACAAAATGTTTCCTCCGGTAATCTGAGTGATAACATTAACAGAGCTGTGCAGATGATGGGAGAACTTGATTCCAATTCTATTGGATCTCAGGATCAGGGACATACTTCTATTCGTAAAGAATATACCTATTTTTATAATTTTATTAAAGGCGGTAACGACGGACTTTCTCAAAGAAAGAGAGAGACAATGTTTATTAACATTTTAGAAGGTCTTCACCCACTTGAAGCAGAGATTCTCATCTTAGTAAAAGATAAAAAACTCGAAGAAAAATATAAAATTACCAAAGACATTGTTGCTCAAGCATATTCTGATATTCAGTGGGGCGGTAGATCCTAAATACTTTTAACAAGTATTATAGAAGTGGTTTAAATGGCCAAGTTAGGAATTTATACTGGTGTCTCAGCAAATGATGGACTTGGTGATACTTTATTAACTGGCGCTATAAAAATAAATAGCAACTTCGATGAACTATATGATCTTCTCGGTACAGGTGGATTTCTCGGAGACGCTCATTTAGACAGATTAGATGTAAGTGGACTCTCCACTTTTGTTGGAGTTTCCACTTTTTTAAGTGACGTATATATTGCTCAAAATTTATTTGTAAGTGGAGTTAATATCAACTCTGGATCGAGTATTGGTGTTGATATTCTTACAAGAAATATAAATGCATCTGGAATTGTAACCGTTGGTGGTATTGTAGATCTCAATTCCGATTTAGATGTTGACGGCAGAACAGAACTTGATATTACAAATATTTCAGAAACCCTTAATGTTGTTGGTGTATCTACATTTGGTTCTAATGTTGATATAAATGCATTTGTAGATATTTCCAGTGGACTCAATGTAGTTGGCATATCCACTTTCCAAAACGATATAATTTTAGGCGATGGGGATAAAATTCGTTTAGGTGCTGATGGTGATTTAGAAATTTATCATGATGGGGTCAATAGTTATATTAGCGATAGAGTAAGTGGTGATTTAATACTTCAAGGCGACGCGAGTGTAATAATCAAAGCCTTTGGTTCAACTGAAACCATGGGCAAATTTAACAAGGATGGATCTGTAGAACTCTACTATAACAACTCCAAGAAATTTGAAACGACTTCGACGGGTATTGATGTAACTGGAACTACTCAATTAGATGATCTTAATGTTTCTGGTGACTCTACGATTACTGGTAACATAGATGCGAATGGTAATCTAGATGTCGATGGTAGAACGGAGTTAGATATTACTAATATTTCAGAGACACTTAGTGTTTCCGGAATATCAACATTTACATCTGCAGTTGATATTAATTCCGATTTAGATGTAGATGGTATAACTGAGCTTGATACCACCAACATTTCCGAAACATTAAATGTTGTAGGAGTATCAACGTTTGGTTCTAGTGTTGACATCAATGCCGACTTAGATGTTGATGGCAGAACTGAACTTGACACCACAAATATCTCAGAAACTCTCAATGTCGTAGGTATATCAACATTTGGCTCTGATATTGATATCAATGCCTCTATCGATGTTGATGGACATACGGAGTTAGATGATCTCAATGTTTCTGGAGTATCTACATTTGCATCTGCGGTTGACATCAATGCAGACTTAGATGTTGACGGAAGAACTGAACTTGACACTACAAATATCTCAGAAACATTAAACGTTGCAGGTATCTCTACCTTTGGTTCTGATGTTGATATCAATGCTAATCTTGATGTAAGCGGCACACTTACTCTTGGATCTTATGTACAATTAAACAGTGACATCAATATTACTGGTGTCGTAACTGCAACTGCATTCCACACTGGCGCTGAAGGTTCTGCGATTAGAATTACTTCCGATTCCATTACTGGACCTTCTTCCATTACTATTGATCCATCTGGTGTAGGGGATAATACTGGTTTAGTTATAGTTAAAGGTGATCTTCAAGTAGATGGTACTCAAACCGTTATTAATTCTACTGTAGTTGAAGTAACCGATCTTAATATAACACTTGCTTCTGGTGCTGTAAATGACGCTGCAGCTGATGGTGGAGGTATTACGATTGACTCTGGAGATGGATTAAAGACATTCCAGTTTGAAGCTACTGGGAATAATTTTGGATCTTCCGAGAATATCAATCTCTCTACAGGAAAAACTTATAAAATTGACAATACTGAAGTATTATCATCCACACAATTAACAGTATCAAATATCAATTCTTCTGGTATTGGTACAATTGAAACTCTTGATACTACGACTGGTACTATTGATTATCTGTCTGCTACCAATATTAATCTGTCTGGTTTATCAACGTTTACCGATGCAGTTGATATTAATGCTGATTTAGATGTTGATGGACGCACTGAACTTGATATTACCAATATCTCAGAAACTCTGAATGTTGTAGGAGTATCAACCTTCGGTTCTTCTGTAGATATTAATGCAGACTTAGATGTTGATGGATTTACTGAGTTGGATTCAACTAACATTAGTGAGACTTTAAATGTAGTTGGAGTGTCAACCTTTGGTTCTGATGTTGATATTAATGCTAATGTTGATATTAGTGGTTATCTAGATGTTGATGGAAGAACCGAACTGGATACTACTAACATTTCGGAAACACTAAATGTTGTTGGAATATCAACATTTGGTTCCAATGTCGATGTAAACGCCGATTTAGATGTAGACGGTAGAACTGAACTTGATACTACCAATATATCTGAAACTCTTAATGTAGTTGGAATAACAACATTAAACGACTTTGTTAATGTACTATCGAATATGAGTGTCAGTGGTGTTGCCACTATCACGACAATTTATGGTGATTTTGATGGAGAACTTAATAATCCAGGATCAACATACTACGTTTCTGTTAACGGTAGTGATTCTCATACTGGAGATAATATCAACCAGCAATTTGCAACTTTAGCACATGCATTGAGTGTTGCTACTTCTGGTGATACTATTTTGGTTGGATCTGGAACTTTTAACGAAGTATTTCCACTTACCGTTCCTCAAGGAGTAAGTGTTCGTGGTGTGGGACTTCGTGCAACTTTCATTCAACCAACAACTGAAACAAGACAGAATGATGGTTTCTTGATGAATGGTGAGACTACTGTTGAAGACTTAACTGTCGGAAACATGTATGAACCTGGTTATGCATTTAAGTTTGCCGACAATTGCAACACAACAACAAGATCGCCTTATATTCAGAGAGTTACTGTATTAAACAAAGGATCTGTAATTACTTCTGACGATCCTTATGGTTTCGATACTGCACATTCTCCACCAGTATCATATAAGGCTGGTCGTGGTGTTTTAATCGATGGTAGTGTTGTTGCTCCAACTTCGTTGGAACCAGCAATGTTGTTTAATGAGTGTACATTCATTTGTCCAAACAACACTGCACTTGAAATGACAAACGGTGCAAGAACTGAGTGGGTCAATTGTTTTACATACTTTGCTGATAAGGGAATTTATGCTCATGACGGCAATGTTGGATTGGCGAGCACTGGTTATGTAAGAATTAAAACCTCTGGATTTAGTGGAACAACCCCACAAGCAAACGATGAACTATATTACTTACAGAGTAATGAAGTATCTGCTACCTATAATCAGGTTGGAACAGCGATTACTTTCACTAAAGTAGGACATGGTTTAACTGTAGGTGATAGAGTATTTGCGGACTTTACTTCTGGTGCAGCACCAGATGGATTCTATTATATTGATACGTATATTGACGCAGATAATTTCAGTGTAACTTCTTCGTCCAATACAACAAGTGGCAATGTTTCATATAAGGAAGCTCTAGGATTTGGTACGGTCAGAGTTTATACTCCTTCTACTGGACTGTCTTCTATAACCAGTAAGGGAGAGGGATTATTTGAACTTCCTTCTACTAGACTAGGCAAGACAGTTACTGCATTTGGTAATGCACAATTAAGTACATCCGAACAAAAGTTTGGAACATCATCTTTGGTATTGGATGGTGTTGGTGATTATGCAACTGTTGCATCAAACGTAGATTTTGGATTTGGAACTTCTGATTTTACCTTAGAGACTTTCGTAAGACTTGACGTAACTGGAACTACACAAACAATTTTTGATTTAAGAAGTGGAAGTTCTAGTGATAGTGCAATTACTGTTGGAGTTGCAAACACAAATGTAGTTAGTGTATCTTATGGATCTACAAATATTATTACTGGAACAACCGCACTTACTTCTGGTCAGTGGTATCATATTGCAGTTTCTCGCTCCAGTTCATCTACAAAACTATTTGTAGATGGTACTCAAGAAGGATCTACATATGCAGATACAAATGATTATGGTGTTTCTAAGCCATTAGTAATAGGTTCTGATTATTCCGGTAGTAATGGTTTTGATGGATATATTGATGAAACGAGAATTTCAAATAATGCCAGATATACTGGATCATTTACTCCTACTACATCAGCGTTTAATTCTGATGGTAATGATAAACTGTTGATGCACTTTGATGGTATAACTGGAAGTGCATCATTTACTGATAGTTCTATACCTAATCAAGACATACGTTGGGTAAGATCTGGAGTTGGAATCGCTACTGCAACTAAGATAATCCTCGCAGACTATCAACAGTTTGGTGCTGCAATGAGATCTATAGGATCTGCGGTAGTCTTTGGTAACACTGGAATTAGTGCAGACGGTCCTGGTGTTACATTGAGAATGTTTGCTTTCAACTTCGGTCACATTGGAGCTGGAAAAGATTTTAGTCAGGATATATCTTTAGTTAACCAAGAGTCCGAAGTTGTAGAAACCAATAATGCAAATGTTTATTTCACTTCTATTGACCAGTCTGGTGATTTTAGAGTTGGTGATGCTTTCTACGTAAACCAGAAAAGCGGAACTGTAAACTTTGGTGGACAAGACTTTACACTCAATAGTCTTTCTGATCTTAATATTACTGATGGAACAAATACTAATACCATAACACCAACTACGGCTACATTTGGAAATATTCAAATCGCTGGAAATGAAATTACATCAACTTCTGGTGATATTAATATTAATCCATCAGGAAATTCTGAAACAAATATTGATGGAAATCTAAACGTTTCTGGAATATTAACTGCTTCTGTTCTTCAGACTGGAGCTTTACAACTAGGTGATACTTCTATAGTAATAGAAGATTCTGGATCTAATGGGACAATAAAACTTAGTACTGATAGTGTAGAAGCTGTTCGAATAGATGATGCTCAAAGAGTTGGTATTGGATCGACTATTCCAACATCAAAATTAGATGTTGTTGGTGATATTAAAGTATCGGGAGTATCAACTTTCACCGGAATCAGTACTTTCAAAAATGATCTTTATGTTGGTGGAAACTTTGAGGTTGCTGGAACATCAGAATTTATTGGTCAAGCAACTTTCCGTGGTGGAACGATTAATCTTGGAGATTCTGATACTGATGATGTTGTAGTTGGTGGTGAGTTTGCTTCCAATCTTGTTCCAACCAATGATGGTCAGTATGATTTGGGAACTTCTGGAAAGCAGTGGAGAGATCTTTACATAACTGGAACGATTGATACTGATCAACTTAATGTCTCTGGTATTTCTACTTTCACTGGTACAATTGATGCCAATGGTGATCTAGATGTTGATGGCAGAACTGAACTTGATACTACTAATATTTCAGAGACACTCAATGTTACTGGCATCTCAACGTTTGCTTCTGATGTTGATATCAATGCTGGTTTAGATGTAGACGGTAGAACTGAGTTAGATACTACCAACATCTCAGAAACTCTTAGTGTAGTCGGCATCTCCACATTTAGTTCTGATATTGATATTAATGCCTCTATTGATGTATCTGGAACCACAACGACTGGTCAGTTAAATGTAACTGGTGTTTCTACATTCCAAGACAATGTAAATCTTGGTGATGATGATAGAATTATTTTTGGTGCTGGTAGTGATTTACAGATTTTCCACAACTCTTCCAATAATAATTCTATTATTTCAGAAACTGGTTCTGGAAACCTTAATATCAGTGCTGATAATTTAGAAGTAAAAAATACTAATGGAACTGAAACTAAAGCAAAATTCATTACAGATGGAGCAGTAGAACTCTACTACGACAACTCCAAGAAATTTGAGACCACTGGTGCGGGTGTAACGGTTACTGGTATTGCAACTGCCACAACATTCCAAGCTCCTGGTGGAAATTTTGCTGCATCCATCGATAGTGTAAGTGATGCTGGAATTGTATTAACCAAAGATAATTCAATTTATACTTTGGATGGTAGTGATCAATATTTGAGAAATTTAATTCAAAAGAAATCAAATAATATTATAATTGGACAACAAAATACTTCTTTTGTTGCTGGAATTGATCTTAAACCAGGAAGTGCAGGTTCAGTAAAACTTCATGATGGTGGATCTGGTGATAATGTAAAACTCCAAACAACTACTAATGGTATTGAGGTAACAGGAACCACAGATACTGATCAACTGAATGTTTCTGGTGTTTCTACATTCCAAGGAAATGTAAATCTTAATGGTGATATAACTCTTGGCGATAATGATAAGATTGCTTTGGGTGATGGTAATGACTTACAGATTTATCATAATGGAAGTGAAAATTATATAGATGATGCTGGTGTTGGAAGTCTTTTAATTAGAACTTTAGGAAACAACAATATTACCCTTCAGAATTCAACTGGAAACATGTTGAATGCTGTTGGTTCTAGTGGATCAGTAGAACTCTACTACGACAACTCTAAGAAATTTGAGACTACTGGTGCTGGTGTAACAGTCTCCGGTAGTGTTTATATTTCTGGGGTTACAACAACTACTGGTTTAATTGATGCTGATGGTGGCATTAATGCCAGTTCTGCAAAAATTGAAGATTTGACAAACAATAGAGTAGTTCTCGCTGGAACTGGTGGAGAATTGCAAGATAACGCCAATTTAACTTTTGACGGCACAACACTATCAGTTACTGGTTCATCCACAATCGATAATGTAAGAATTGATGGTAATACAATTGATACCAGTTCTGGAGATATAACGATAGATTCTACAGGTGGTACAGTAAACGTTGCTGATCAACTAGTTGTTTCTGGTATTTCTACATTTAATTCAAACGTTTATCTTGGTGATGGTGGTACTATTTTCTTTGGTACCAACGAAGACTTCTTCATTCAACATGAAGGATCTTACAGTTTAATTCAGGATTCTGGAACTGGACCTGTATACCTACAATCTGATGGAACTGGATTTATATTCAGAAAAACAGACGGTGAAGATATAGCTCATTTCTTAACAGATGCTTCTGTAGATCTTTACTATAATGCTAGTAAGAAATTTGAAACAACAAATACTGGCGTAAAGATTACTGGAAATCTAGAATTTTCTACAGCTGGAATTAATGCTTTCACAATAACTGGATTTGGAACTAACTATTCGGTCTCTTCAAATGTTAATTCTTGGGCTGCTCAACCAATGGCAACTGAGATTTGGCATGATTTATTTGCATTCCAGAGTCATTATACAACAACATATGAGACTTTTAATGGATCAGGTTGGGTTCTTGGTACTGTAAATTCCAATCTCTTTGCACAGAAAGAAGATCAATCTATTACAGTTGCTACTGGTTCGCCAACTACTGCAGTAAGATGGACATTCCAAGGCACTGCTTGGGGAGGAGCTGAGTGGTTAGTTATTGGTCATGCTTGGAATAGCGGCACTTCAAATAAAACAATTTTAGTTGAGTCTGGAACCGATGGTTCCACATGGACAACTAGACATGAGTCTACCTATACTAATACCGCTACATCAATGTTCCATTATCTGGGAGCATATAATGGAGATAGTTATATTCGAGTTACTATTACAAGAAATGGTTCTAGTACTGGAGATGTAAAACTAAGTAATATTAAATTACTAACTGATAGACCTGGCGACCAAGGTCAAGGAAAAGAATATCACTATCCATACAGTTGGGATGGTCAAAAAAATATTACAACTAGAAATAATCTAACCGTTCCTTATAATTTCTCCGTATCTGGGTTAACCACAACTTCTGGATTACTTGATATCAACGCAGGTGCTCAGGCAAATACTTTCAAGGTTGAAGATCTTACCCCTGGTCGTATTGTTCTTGCTGGAACTGGTGGTGAACTGGAAGATAGTGGAAATCTTACTTTTGATGGTAATAATCTGAGCGTAACAGGTAATCTCAATATCAGTGGAAATTTATCCTATCAAGATGTTACTAATGTGGACTCTGTTGGTATTATTACTGCACAATCAGGTGTTCGTATTACCAATGGCGGTTTAACTGTAACTGGTGTTTCTACATTTAATTCTGATATTAATGTAATAGGGCACACTGAGTTAGATGATGTTAATGTCTCTGGTGTCGTAACTGCAACTGCATTCCACACTGGTGATGAAGGTTCTGCGATTAGAGTTACTTCAGATACGATTAGTGGTCCAGCAACGATTAACATTGATCCTGCTGGAGTTGGTGATAATACTGGAACTGTTGTTATTAAAGGTGATCTCCAAATCGATGGAACGACCACAACTGTAAATTCGACGACAGTTACTGTTGATGATAAGAATATTGTTCTAGGATCTGGCGCTGCTAATGATGCCGCAGCAGATGGTGGTGGTATCACCTTAGAATCTGGTGAAGGAGATAAGACCTTTAATTGGGTAGATTCCACAGATTCATGGACTTCATCGGAGAATTTCGATCTTGCAAACACCAAGACTTATAAGATTGCAGGTACAGATGTATTATCATCAACTTCTCTGGGAACTAATGTTACTACATCATTCTTAACTACAGTTGGAACTCTCACTGTATTGAATGTTGGTGGAAACGTTAATGTGACTGGCGTCTCCACATTCGTAGGAGTTACCACTTTCCAAGCGAATGTTACATTCCAAAGTGATGTACTCGTTGAAGGTAGTATAAATAGTTCGACGGATGTTACTATTGATGGAGTCAGTGTACTCACAAGTGCAAGTGATGAAGCAGTCGCCCTCGCAATCGCTCTAGGATAACAAATGGCAAATACTTTTAAGAGTTTTACGAAAGCATCTGTAGGTACGGTTACCCAAGATGTTTATACTGTTCCAGTTAGTACAACTTCAATTATTATTGGATTTTGTTTATCAAATAGACACTCTGCTACGGTAGAAGCCGACGTGTTTATCAACAAGGCTGGGGTTTCTGAGGATGATGTTTATATTGTGAAAGGTATTGAAATACCAGTTGGTTCTTTATATGACTTCAATGCTGGAAATAAAATAATAGTAAAACCTGGAGATATAGTACAAATTACTTCGAATACTGCATCAAGTGTAGATGTTATTGTTAGCGTCTTAGAACAAACTTGAGGTAAGCCATAATGGGATATATTGGAAGACAACCGCAAAGACTTAATTCAGTAATTTACGACTCCACCGGAAATGTTGGTGTAGCTAATTCTGTTTTAACAGTTGGACAAGATGGTCGTCCTGTATGGGCTCAACAATTACAAGGAATTCAGGGAGTTCAAGGAAACTTCGGTCCTCAAGGAACTACAGGTACTCAAGGAGAAACTGGAACACAAGGATTTTACGGTATTCAAGGTACCGATGGTACACAAGGTACTACTGGATCACAGGGAGAAACAGGTACTCAAGGAGAAACTGGAACACAAGGATTTTATGGTGTTCAAGGTACTGATGGTCTTCAAGGAACTACAGGTACTCAAGGAGAAACTGGAACACAAGGTTTCTTTGGTACAC
>Ga0181591_10006088_pt1 | contig 10476 bp, 5 predicted proteins | sample 071ome_33_FD_133757 | JGI IMG/M metagenome (GOLD analysis project Ga0181591, IMG submission 133757) | Coastal salt marsh microbial communities from the Groves Creek Marsh, Skidaway Island, Georgia - 071412AT metaG (megahit assembly) | ecosystem: Environmental > Aquatic > Marine > Intertidal zone...
AACTAGATCTTGAAATTCAGTTAAAACTGTATCCTCTGAATAAGAGAATTCTTGAACTACATAAACATAACCATCATGTTCACTTATAGCTAAACCAACTTGATTCCAACTTGGATTTAAAATATTAGCTCTATGAGCAGCAGATCGCATTAAAGAGTAAAAAGCTTTTTCTGTGTTAACATCTTTAGCTAAGTTTTCTCCAACTAAAGTATTAATTCCAAGTGTTTCCGCTCTATCTTGAGGAGATAAACCATCTAAATTTACGTGTGCAAAAAAGTCACGAACTATCATATCCTGTAAGTGGACATCTGAAAGATTGTTTAATTCTTCATTTAATTCAACTGTACCAAGACCGTACTTTAATCTTGCTTCATTAATTAAATTAAGCATCAAATTTAAATCTACAACATCTTGAGATTCATTTTCATCAAATAAATCAAAATAATCAGGCAATACAACATCAGAACCTTGTAAGTATATTGGGGAATTTATAATTGCAAGACCATTCAAATCGTTAACCTCTAAAATGTAGGTACCAGACAAATTTGGAGTAAAACTTAGGGAATGTGTATTTCCAACTGATAAAACTTGATCCTTAAAAGTTTCAACTCTTCCATCAGGATTAATAAGATAAAAATCTTTTTTAAAATCTTGATCAAAATTAAAACTAATATTCACCTCTTGATTTATATTATAAAAATCAACTTTATTTAAGTTAGTAATGTCCTCATTTATTTCAGAAAAATTATGATAAACAGCATTCAAAGGATCAAAATCAGAAAAATTAAAGCGACTTACTGTCAAAGAATTAAAATCTAAATCTAACTTAGCTGCTTTCACTTGAATATCACCAGACACAAAAGCATCTAAAAATTTATAATCCCAATTAAATTCCTGATTGGAGTTAACAAAAAATCTAAATGAATCAGCATTTTGCTCAAATACAATCTCATAAAGACTAAAGTCATCAGAAATTAATTGCATTACAGTATTGTCATTTAAAAAATTAGAAGTAAAAGATAAATTTTGTTCATCTCTTGCATTTAAATTTAAATTAAAATCATCAAAAGAAGATATTGTAACTGGATAAATTTTTGAATTTCCACCAGTTCCAGGAATTAAAGCAAAATAATAATCTCCGCTTAAATCAAGCATAGAGTCAACAACAAACCTACCTGAATCAACCTCAAAAAGCTTCGAATAAACTGTATTTTTATCTTCATCCAGAATTGCAAATAAAACAGATTCCTCAGATCCATCTAAACGACCTTTTAAATTCAAAATTTGATTTTGAAAATAAAAATTAGAAAACTTATTATCTAAATCAATATTATCAAAAGAATTTGTATCATATTCTTTAAATTCAAAAGATAATAACTCAGAGTCTTGAGATACATTTTGCTGAGTTTCATTTTGAGTTTGCTGATCAATGTTTTCATCTTGATCATCAACTACGGCAATACCTGTTGCAGAATCCTCTAACGATTGCTCATCTGACTGACTTTCGAGATTTTGATCTTCAGAATCTATTTCTAAAAGGTTTGAGTCTTCAGAATCAGCAGCTTGAGTTGAATCTGATTGATTTTCATCAAGGGATTGATCTAAAGAATCTGTAACATTGTTTTCTTCAGATATTTTAGATACATAATTAGCTGTTCTAAAAAAAAGTTCTGAAAATTCAGCTCTAGTGATCAACTCATTAGGACTCACCAAATCATCAAAAAACCAAAGATCAAGACTTTTCGCAAATCCAACCATATCATAAAACCAATCAGACTTGGTCATATTTAAGCTAGAGGCATCAAAATCAGTCTCAAAGTCTTTAATTTTTTTACTAAGTAAAATTAATTTCAAACTTTCGGCCTTTGTAATTGGACTATTTGGTCGAAACGATCTATCAGAAAAACCACCTACTATCCCATAAGCCTTAGCTGTACAAACGTGTGAACTAAACCAATTATCAAAACTTACATCTGTAAAACATTTAGTTGGCTTTTTTAAAGTAAAAGTAGAATCTAAAATAATAATTTTTGATAATTCAGCTCTAGAAATAGATTTATCAACTCCAAAAGAGCCATCTTGGTAACCTTGAACAATTTGATTTTGTTTTAAATAATTAACAGCTTCATAGTAATAATCATTCTCAGAAACATCGGTAAAAATAGTATCTGCAGAAACAAAATTCACAGATAATAACAAAGTTATAAAAAACAGAAATTTATACATAAACATGAATTAAAACTACTGTAATTTTAACAACAAGAAGACATAAAAACACTTTCTTTTCAGACAAATCAAGTATACAAAATACTCAAAAGTGGCATAAACAAAGTTTTGTTTTCTTGAAAATTAAAGTTATAATAATCTAAATAAAAAAAAATATGTTAAATAGCATAAAAAAGATCAAAGAAAAAAACCTAAAAGTACTTTTAAGAGCAGATCTAAATCTTCCGCTTCACGAAGGTAAAATTTTAGATTACACCCGTTTAGATGCATTAAAACCAACTATCACAACTTTATTAAACCAAAATCAAAAAATTGCAATATGCTCACACCTTGGAAGACCAAAAGGTAAAAAAGAACCAAAACTAAGCCTTAAAATCTTAATTCCATTTTTAGAAGAAAGATTAAACTTAAAAGTGAAATTTTTCGAAGATGTTTTATGTGAAAACCTAAAAAAAGAGCTGGAGACCCTAAAAGAAAATGAAATTATTTTATTAGAAAACATAAGATTCTACAAAGAAGAAAAGGAAAACAGCAATCAATTTGCACAAAAAATCGCTGAACAGTTTGATATATTTGTAAATGACGCATTTGGTGTAAGCCATAGATCCCACACATCCAACGTTGCAATCGCACAACTTCTACCATCTTACGCTGGGTTATTAATTGAAAATGAAATTAAAAACTTAGATCAAATAAGAATCGGAAGCAAATTTAAAAAACCCTTAACCGTAATCATTGGAGGAGCAAAAATGAAAACTAAAACGCCTGTAATTAAAGAATACCTAGATCATGCAAAGTATATTTTAATTGGAGGAGCTTTAGCCAATACTTTTTTAAAAGCTAAAGAAAATGAAATTGGAAAATCTCTATTCGAAGAAGAAGAATTATTAGATGCAAAAAAAATACTCGATCTGTCTAAAATGAGCGATACACAAATCATATTACCTAGTGATTTTATTGTCCAAAACCTTGAAAACAAAGAAATAAAAACAAAAGATCTAAATCAGATTGAAAAACATGATTGTATTTATGACATTGGACCAAAAACATTAGAAGAATTCAATCAAATTATCAAAAAATCCAAAACGATTATTTTCAATGGTCCAGTAGGACTATACGTTGAGAAGGATTTTGAAAAAGGCACAAAAGAAATTTTAAAAAATATTAAAAATAGTAATGCCAAAAGCTTTCTTGGAGGCGGAGATACAGTAGATGCACTTCACGACTATAATTTTAAATTCGAAGATTTCACACATGTCTCAACCGGAGGCGGAGCCATGCTCACTTATTTAGAAGGGAAAAAACTTCCCGCAATTCAAGTTTTAACTAGCAAATAGTTATTACATAGAATCCATCGTTCTTGGCGCTCCCGGAGACTGTTTAACAGTTGGCGGTTTAAAGTTAACCTTATCATCATAATCAAATCCAATTCTTTGTGAGACTTCTTGTTCTACAAATTTTCTTTCACGAGCATATTTCAACGAACTGTATTTTTTAATAAGTTCCGCAACTTTTTTATTTTGAAATTTTTGAGAATAAACAAGCTCTAAACTAAAAGGTCTTGAGGTAGTATTATTAATATTAAGCTTCATATAAGCTTTATAGTTTGCAACATTAATAATGTCTTGCTCATTTAAAACAGGACGGTATTCCTTAACTAAATACTCTGCATCTTCAGCACCAACTTTAAATGACATCAAAGTACCCACATTACCAAAAACAGCATCTCTTACTTCTGAACTAGTTTTACTATATTTTGTTTTCACTAATTGGTTAATAAACTGATGGGCCATAATTAAATTCAACCTATATTTACGAGCTTCAGATAAAATCGTAGCAAATGAATCTGTGGCAAAGTTTTGGAACTCATCCACATATAAATAAAAATCACGTCTATCTTTTTTTGGCATATCTGCTCTACTCATAGCAGCCATCTGAATTTTTGAAACCATAATTAATCCCAGCAGCTGTGTATTTAAATCACCAATTTTACCTTTTGAAAGATTAATTAATAGAATTTTACCTTGATCCATTACATCTCTAAAATTAAAAGCAGATTTATGCTGACCAATAGTATTTCTCATAATAGTATTTGTAATAAAAGGTCCAAATTTAGATAAGAAAAATGGAATCATTTCTTCTCTTTCTCTTTTACCAGTTTTAGCATACTCATTTTGCCAAAAAGATTTAACTACTGGATTCTTAGCTTTTTTAACTTTGTATTCCATAAACTGATCATCCGTAAAGATTCTTGGAACATCAATCAAAGTTGCACCTTCTTCAGGATCTTCCATTAAAGTCAAACAAGCATTTCTAAAATAATGCTGGATTCTTGGACCAAAAATCTCATCACCAAACAACTTAATAAAAATCTCAGTAGCTTGAGATGAAATCATATCCATATCTTCAGCATCCTTAGCCTCAAGCATATTTAAGGCCATAGGCCGATCTAAATCAGATGGGTTAAAATAAATAACGTCTTTAGCTCTTGATTTTGGTATATAGTCTAAAACTTCGTCTACTAAATCACCATGAGGATCAACCACACACAAACCTTTACCGTTCCAGGCATCTTGCCGAGCCATAAAACTAATAAAATTAGATTTACCAGCACCCGATTTACCTATCATATAAAAATGCCTAGTTCTATCATCGTTTAACATAAAAACAGGAGTTTTTTCACCTCGGTAAACGTTGTAGCCCAAAAATAAACCTTTATCTGGCATATCAACTGGAGCCGGTAGAACTTTATATTTCAACCATTTAATAGCAGGAGTAGCATTATATTTAGCATTTGGAAAATGTATTACATTCGCTAATTCATCTGGTACTAATAATGAAGATTTCTCACCCCAAGAAAAATATCTTGCATATAAATTCTTCACCATAATCTTATTATTGATCCAATCAATCGGTATAATTCTTCGCATTTCAAACCAATTCGAAGATGCATCCTTAAATACATTAAAGGCTACAAAAATAGAATTTAAAATCTCTACAGTTCTTCTTTTAGTTTTACTTGTCGCACCAATTCTAATCACAGTATCATAACCAAGTTGAGTTGATTTTTCACCTACTTTTTTTGCAGTTTCTTCATTAGACTGAAGCATTCTTACATACGAATCCCCTCCAGAACTTCCTGGCGCATTTGACTTAGATAAGTCAGATTTTTCATAACCAAAAAATATAGCACCAAAAACATCTCCCAAAAAGCCTAAACCAGGAATCTTCTTTAAAGCCGAAGTCTCAGGACTTTTACCTTTAAACAATGAAGTACCAAATTCATTGGCTTTAATTTGCCACTTAGAATTTCTTGGACGAATAGTAAGACTTATTATTGCATATTCCTCTTCTGATAATTTTGAGAACACATTTGTTAAGGTATTCAAAGGATCATTTTCAATTTCTTTATACAACTTAATTGCATACCAATTAACATTTACCAAATAAGAATAATAAAAACGAGTATAAAAACCATCTTTAAGAATCTTCTCAGGTTTGAAAAATTCAATTGATGCATCTGGATAATAAGTTGTAATTTGTTTTTCAACTAAGTCTGCATAGTCTTTTAAACATCTAACTCTAAATTCAATTACAGATTCTTTACAAACAATGTCAAAACTAACAATATCTAATTTAAAAAGCCAAACCTTTACTTGATTAGCAAAATCTAACTCACGAATTTCATGTAAAGATCTAAATAACTGACTCATTATCCCAATAGTCTCTTTAAAGTCTTTTTCGGTATCTTTTTGCCTATCAGAGGCATCATCTTTACGAGGCAGCAAAACAGTAATGTTTACCACATCATCTTTTTTAAAATGAGCAGCAATATGATGAATTATGTCATGAAAAACACGAAAAAAAACAAAGGCACCAAATACATACAACAAAATCCTTAAAACGTTTTCAAACATAATTCCAAATAATTAACAAGAAAATTATAGCAAATTAACATTAAAAAAAAAACAGTGAAAACAAAAAAAGTGTATTTAAACAATACACTTTTTAATTTCAAATTATCTCCAGGTTGAACTACTAATGAACCTTCCGGTTCTTTGACCTGATTTTATAATTTCATAGAACATGTGGTACTCACCATCTATTTCTTTTTCATAAGAAGAATTAGCATCAACAATAAGACGAGCTCCATCTTTCCAATATCTATTAAAGCCAAATCTATTTTTAAGAATTTCACCATCTGCGTCTCGCATATGTACTCTACTTCCAGGATTTTCAGTTTGAATCTGAACTGACTCAGGCAAAACTTCATTTTCGTCAAATTCTAAAAGTTCATCATCTGTTAAATTAAAATCATTATCACCTTCAGTACGAGTCACAGAATCAGTTGCCTCGGATATACTACTAGATTTACCAATTTCAATTTGATCTTTAGAATCTACAAAATCTGTAGAATCAGTAGGTAAAACTGGCTCCGCAAAATTGGTATTTTGGACATCAGATGATGATGAATCTAATAATTCTGAAACATTAAAATCAGTAAAAAATTCACTTAAAACATTTGTATCAAAATAATTCTGTAACAAAGCAAATAAAATAGATAAAGCAAAACCAGATAAAACAGATACAAAAACAACTTTCTTAGTAAAATTAATCGCTTCATATAACTTGTATTTCATTTTATCAATTCTCAACTCTATTCTTTTTTTAAGTAAAATCTTCTTAAATTTAAAACTTAGTAAATTTGATGAATTTAAAAGGTCTAATTCTTCAACAGTAGCATTTTCATAAACAGAAAGTAATTTTTTAGAATTATCATCATTTAAATATCCATAATCAGAATTTAACTTCATTAACAAGTCTACATTTGAAACACGAGACCAAAAACTAAATTGAAAATCTGAATCAAAATTTAATATATAATCTTCAGCTAAAGATTTAAACCTAGGGCCAAAGCTATAAATATTTAACATCGAATCCAAAATTTCATCCCTAGATGAGCTCTCTAATTGAGAACTTAAAAAATCCAAAGAATAATTATTATAAATAATAAAAGATTTTAATAAAGCTGTATTAAGGTTTTGAAAATTTAAATAATCTGAAAAATTAATTTCTTGTAAGTCTCTTTTATAGAAAAAATTAAAATTTTCTAACAAATTAAAAATATCAACATACTCATCAACAGATGCTTCATTAAGAATTGTATCTATATTAAAGTTGAATGAATCATTAGCATTCTGCATAAATTCATTCAAAACATTTAAAAATTCCTTAGAGCAAATTGAAGCAAAGCCTTGAAATAAATCAGATAAAACCAGAAAAGAAATTAGTCTCACAGAAACAGGGAAATTTTCATTAAAGACAATTAAAAATGAATTCACAGCCATTCTTCGTGTTTCAAAATCAACTTTTAAGCTAGAGTCAAAAAGAAAACAAAAAAGCATATTCTTAAAATCATGATTATAATTAGCAAAACTATCAAGCAAAGATGAAGCACGATATTTTAAAACCTTTTTAATAAATAATTCAGTGTCTTCTAGATTATTTTTAAAGAAAACTAACAATTCAATTATTTGTATATTAGTAAAATAATCAGATATGGATACCAACTTAGACCTAAGCGAAAGCAAGGAATTCATATCGGAAATAGTAGTAGTTTCAAAGAATAACTTTACCAATGGACTATCTAATTCATCATCCGATAAATTATATTTATCTTTTAATACATTTAACTTTTCCATAGCCTCAAAATACTGCTTACAAGAAGCACCAACAATAGAGTCAACAGAATCAGAAGAAATTGAAGAATCCACAATAGAATCTTCTAGATCATGATATTCAAGAACTTCTACAATTAAAAACTCATGCAATTTTTCAAATAAAAGCTGTCGTGTAATAGCAGTTTTACTTAAAGATAAAAAGTTAAGAACAGAAACTAACTTCTTACGACTATAAGTTAACAGAACCTTATGTTCATTACTAAGGTTATCCTTAGGATCAATTTTTAAACCTGGAAACCTTGAAACAATCTCAGATAAAAAATCTGATTCGGATAATAAATTGGGCTTTAAGATTAACTGATTATGATTTAAACGTAACATTATATAAATTTAATTTAATAAAAATAATCTATCAAATTAATTTAAATTTGTCAAGTAGTAAACCATTACTATAAAGTATCAATTGAAACTCTTTCTTGATTCAATGAATCCCTGTCTCTTACGGTAACACAGCCATCCTCTAAACTATCAAAATCAACAGTTATACAATAAGGAGTACCAATTTCATCTTGCTTACGATATCTTTTTCCAATTGAACCAGATAAATGAACCTCACAATTGTACTTTTCAGAAAGTTTTTCATAAATCTTATTAGCAACTTCAATAAGTTCAGGCTTTTTAACCAATGGTAAAATTGCATATTTAACAGGAGCCAAATCAAAAGGAAGTTGTAAAAACACTCTTTGAGATCCATCCACATCTTCTTCTGTATAAGAATCCATCAATAAAATTGTCATCAATCTAGATAGTCCAAAAGTAGGTTCTAAAACGTGAGGAGTTACCTTCTTACCATCAGGATAAACATAATTTAAATTTTGTTTAGATTGTTCTTGATGATTTTTCAAATCAAAATCCGTTCTATAAGCTAAGGCAAACATTTCTTTGTATCCCCAAGGAAACTTATACTCTAGATCAATAGTTCTTTTTGAATAATGAGAAAGCTCAAAATCTTCATGGTCTCTAAACCTAAGTTTTTCTTTATCAAGCCCGCATTCTAAGGCGAAATTCATAATTTTTTCTTGCCAGTAATCAAAAAGCTCTTCCCAATTATTATTTTCAGGATCAAAGAAATATTCAAACTCCATCAAATCAAATTCAAGAGTTCTAAAGGTAAACTGACCTTTAGAAATTTCATTTCTAAAAGCTTTTCCAGCTTGTGCTATTCCAAAAGGAAGTTTAGGCGAGAGAGAATCCATAATATTTTTAAAATTCAGAAAAATACCCTGGGCAATTTCCCCCCTTAAATAAGCTTTATTCCCGTCTCCTTCTACAATTCCAATTTCGGTTTCAAAAAGCAAATTGAACTTTCTAGCTTTCGACAAAGGATTTCCATCTGGAGATAAAATTTGATTTTCATCGATTATATTTTGTAATTCTTCAGGAGTTAGTCCATCAACGTTTCGTTCAACACCTTGGTTATGAAAAAATTCTTCAATTAAATGATCAGCACGGTATCTTTTATTCGTTACAATATCTTCGATCATCACATCACAAAAAGTTTTAACGTGGCCTGATGCCTCCCAAACTTTTGGATTTAAAATAATCGAACTTTCAACACGAAAAATGTCTGTCCTATCCTGTACAAATCTTTTAAACCAAAGATTCTTAATGTTATCTTTTAACAAAGTACCATAATGACCATAGTCATAAGCGTTTGCAAGGCCTCCATATATTTCACAACTTGGAAATATAAAACCTCTACGTTTTGAAAGAGAAACAATTTTATCAAATAATTCAGACATTTTTCTTGTAATTTAAAATTTTAATTAAGCTTGTGGCGGAATTGGATTTCCTCCTTGTTGCATTTTATCTTGCATTTCTTTTACTTTGGCTTTGAAATCATTTAAAGAATTCCCAAGAATTCCTAAAAATTGTTCAGCAGCTCTGTGGTTCATGTTAACTCTAGAAGTAATCATGATTTCATGAGGTTCTTTAGTATTTGGAACAGAGTAACCAAAATCTAAAACAACTTCATTTGCAGTAATATGAACAGATACAGCATTAGAGTAAGCTCCAGCTTTGTCTGATTCGTCTTTAAATACCACTTTAATATCTTGTGGATTTTGTCCTTGTGGATTAACTTGATTCATTTGTAATAGGTTAAAATTAACGTTTATATCTTGCCCTTAATTAAGCTCAAGAGCAAGTCTTTTTAGAATTTATTAATAGTTTTTTAAGAATTTTTTAATTTTTCTAAGTAATTAAAAGCTTCCACCGAAGCATAAACTCCTTCAGCCGCACCAACAATTGCTTGTTTGAATTTTGCATCTGTAACATCTCCTGCAGCATAAACTCCAGTTACATTTGTCATTGCTTCTCTATTTATAATCACTTCTTTTCTACCATTTAGTTCAACACCAAGCTTTTGGGCTAGCTCACTTTGTGTATTCCATCCAATAGCAACAAAAAGTCCATCCGCTTTCATTTCTTCACCATTTTTAAGTAAAACTCCTGTCATATTTTCCCCGTCACCAAGAATTTCTTCTACTTCAGTTTCAAATAAAATTTC
>Ga0181591_10006093_pt1 | contig 10474 bp, 25 predicted proteins | sample 071ome_33_FD_133757 | JGI IMG/M metagenome (GOLD analysis project Ga0181591, IMG submission 133757) | Coastal salt marsh microbial communities from the Groves Creek Marsh, Skidaway Island, Georgia - 071412AT metaG (megahit assembly) | ecosystem: Environmental > Aquatic > Marine > Intertidal...
AAATGAATTTAAAATGTTTAAAAGATTGCTTTCTCGACCATAAAATGGTCTTCGTGGAGTTCCTGGAATTTCTAAATAAGATTGACTAAATGCTGCGTCTTGATCTACATATGAAACTTTCTTGATAATTCCTAATGTGTCATTATTACTATATACAAATGTGTTCCAATACCAAGCCGCACATTCATTGATTTTGTTTTGATTACCTTTTCCAGCAGCTATCAGTCCACCTGGAGTGACGCTACAATTCCCCATGCAATCTTTGTTCGCATCAATTTTAAAGTCAATTCTATCGCTTATGTAATTTTTTACCGCTTGAAAAACATTTTGTTCTGTGACCTTTGGGTCTGAATCAATTAAATATTCTGGATTATTTGGATCTGCTGTAGTCGATAATGTAGTAACTCCAATTGGACCATTAACCTCAAATTTACCAGGCTTAACATTGTAATGTCCTAATACCGTGCCAGGTTTTTGAATTTTATTAATGTAATCTGTATTAGGCTCAGGAGTTCCTGGATTAAAATCACCCTTGTCCTTGAAATCAGTTAAAAATAAAGTAGATTTTAATAAATTTGTATCATCTTCACTTAAATATTGAAAATTAAAATCTGTATCAATAGATGCAGGATCATGGGTTTTCATTACAAAATAACCTGTAATTTGCTCTTCTGTCAAACTACTTTGATTTGGTTTATTTGGTAATTGAGCCATTTTTAATAAAGGTATTTAATTGTAAAAGTGATAGATGAGGTTTGAAACATTGCAGCTTCAACAATAGAATACACTCCTTCATTCGGAACCGATGTAGTAATGTAAACTAAATTGCTTTTTTCTCGCCCGTAATCTCCAGGAGGTTTTTTGAATTTATATAATTTTTCTTGTAATGGACTTGGAGTAAAATTATCGGGATATGCTTGATACTCAGGTGGAACTGAGTCTTCACTTTGATCGTCTAAAAAAGGTGAGGATGCATAATTGTCATCCTCATATTCATAAAAATTTTCAGAGTAATAATTTTCATTGCTTACAAATTCCCATCCAGTTGCTCTTAATACTCCTCCGCCAAATTTATAATCACCTATAAATTCTGGCATGTATTGATTAGGAATAGTTTTAGTTATAAAGGCTTCTTCAGCTTGGCTAGTAACTGAAAAAGTAATTGATTGATTGGCGATAAAAGATGGTCGGCTTGGAGTCGGGGTAGGAGTAGGTGAAGGTAAAGGTGATGCTGGAGGAGGTTGAGTTCTTGAGGATGTTGGAGTTATGCTGGGAGTAGGGGTCGGCAAAAATTGTTTTTCTACGGGATCTTGTCTTTGAACTTCTTCATAAGAATCTACTTCATCTTTTAAACTAGGTAATTTAGATAAAGTTTCAACTGTTTCCATCAACCATTTAAATTGTGATTGAAAACCCGTGATTGGATTTTCTCCAAATCTTTCAGGGTCAAATTTTAAAGCAGAATCCATAAAATCACTGATAGATGTTTTGAGTAGTTCTCTATCTATTTGATTTGGATTTTTTTCAACCATCAACAAGTCATCAAAATCAAAATTATTGCCTGAAGGAAGTTGGTCTGGTCTTTTAGTTGCCATGTGTTATATAAATTACACTTTTAGAACTTAATCTAATAATATTTTTATTAATTTGTTGCAACTGCCCATTCCGCTCTGTAGGTAGTCATGTTTTTAATGATGCTTGAATATTCTCCTGTGCTTGTATATTCTGAATAAATTGGATTAAAATTAGCAGCTATAACATCAATGGGATTGTGGTATATAGCTCGATCAAACATTCCCGAATACCTTGGGTCAGGAAAGCTGATAATATCGCCGTATTCGTCAGCTATGACCTCGTATTCTTTGATTGGTATTTTTACTTCGTATGTTGCACTATATTTATCTTGATCTTTGCGATTAGATGAATAACTACCATTGAAGCTATCAACTACAGTAATGACAGCTTTGTATTCATCAGCGAGCTTAATGGTTGCTGAGTAATGCTCTTGAGCATCTATGCTCATTTTAGTGGAGCAACTCTAGTGGTAATTTCTCTCTGAAATGTGATTGTACCTGAATCAACAGTAATGACTGTATCGGCTGTTGATATTTTTGATATTTGTACATCATATAAATATTCACCATCTAAAATTTCTTTACTGTCTAGACTGTCAATATTAATTCTTACAAGCCCTGTAGAGCCAGATACTTTTTCAATGCCTCCATCTAACTCGCTATGTTTTGTAATTACAGCATCTTTATCGTCTTTTGCAGGAACTCCTGCTGCACCATGAAAGGCTGACTTTACAGTAAACAAAACTAAAAAATCATTTAAATCAAGCAGTTGTTCGTTTTTATAAATTGAAACTTCTAATACTGCAGTGTCGCCTATTCTGAGAGATATATCAGCCATTGTTTTTTCCTTTGTCGTTTTTTATTAACCTTGTAATTGATACCATTGATCCAACTAAAACAATTAATACAATAAACCAAATTATTGGAGTATAAATGTTTGTTTCTGGATGTTTTGTAATTTTATTAAATTCTTGTTGAGTTATGTCGCCGTCTTTATTTTCATCAATATCTTGAAAACTCATTTGATGCATCGGCTGTGTGAAGTTAGGGGCAGGGGTCAGTTTTGGTATTTTTGACATACATCCAGATAAAAATATAACAATTGTTGTAATTAGTAACTTCATAATTATTTTCCTTTCGACGGTATGGCATAAAAACCAACAACCATAAAACAAAGATCAATGAAAGAGCTAAGCATTAAGCCTCCAGTCAATCTTGTTTGCACCCAATCTGTTCCTCCGAACAGCCAAGACCAAATACCCCATTTAGCATTATCACCTTTGGGGACTATAACATCATATGATATATGTGGATTCATAGCATAAAAAACCATTAAAAAACACATTGTAAATGTAATTGATAGAAATAAAATTCTTCTTGTAACTTTAACAAAAGGATCGCTTGCTTGTTTATTTTGATTGTCCAATAAAGCTTGAAGCATTTCTTTATCTCTAGCAGCAATCATCATTTGATCATGCCTTTTTTGTTCTAGCCAGTAATTGATTAAATTTGCACCCAATTTAATTCCTGCCCCCATTACTGTATTCATTATGCTACCTAACATAAAATATATTTACACTTAAATAATTTTTTCGATTTTTAAACTTTTGATTCGGTCATTTGGTACATATCGCCATTTGATTCCTTCTGTACCTGTTTTTATTTCGAAAACTGTTTCTCGCATACCAATGCTAACAATAATAGCTTCTTCTCCGTCTATAATAACATGGTCACCAGTATTAAAGTTTTTATCCCAATAAAAGGATAAACCTGCAGCAAATCGACTTAGAAACTCTTTAACAAGCATCCAAGTCATCAACGATAATCCAATCCATATTAGGTGTTGGATATACTCTCTTAAATAGAGTTCGGTAATTTCCATGGTTTGTTCCATGGAATATGTTACACTTTTACTTAGAATTTATCTTCTTTATAATGTAAGAAAGTATCGCGCTTCGCTTAATATCGGATAAACCAAAGGAGAAACATTGAATACCCTTGTCTTTACTTGCTTCATCGTTAAATAGGTCAAACATCTCCTTGAAGCCACTTCTGCCATTAATATCGCTTTGTAGAGTATCTCCACATATAAATAGCTTACTGTCTTCTCCTAGCCTAGTCATCAATGTAGTTAATTCTTTAAAAGTGAAGTTTTGAGCTTCATCTGCAACAACTATTTTATTGATCCAGTTAGCCCCCCTTAAAAAGTTAATAGGCATAGACTGAACTCTACCTGATTTTATCAAATCTGACACTATTCCAGTTGTGGCGGGAAGAATTTCTCTTAATTTGTCTTCGAGTGGAGCCATATATGGATTAAATTTCTCATCTATATTTCCTGGCAAAGCTCCTAATCCTTTTTCCGCGCTTTCAATAACAGTTCTGACATAAAGTAGGTCTAAATCTTCATTAGCTTTTAATTGTTTTAAAGCAGAATATACTGCAACATACGTTTTTGTTGAACCTGCTGGGCCTGATATAAATATTATCTTGTTATTGTCATCAAGGGATAATCTTACTAGATCTTTTTGTTTTTCAGTAAGCCCTTTACTTCTAACAGTAATTTTAGGCGGCGCCATTTGAGTTAGCTCAACAGTCTTTGAGGAAGTTTTCTTTCTAGGCATCTATAAAAAATACACTTAATCATATCATTATTTAGAGAAAAATCAACACGAAATTTAAAAATTCGTGTTTTATTAAATTTAATTTTATTCAAATACATTCCATTTTCAATAAAAACTGATAAAGCACTTCGTGCTTAGTTTTGTGACTGCCATGAAACCAGACCCAAGGATAAGAATTTTTAATTGCATCTATATCATTCTCAATTTCTTTTATATTTGATTCAAGTAATTTTAATTGGTCGCGCGTAATATCTGTTAAATTTAATTTTAATTTCTTTCCAACGTCTAATAATTTATGTAAATTGTTTTCTTTTTTTGCTACTGTAGCCTCAACATAGAGTTCAGTATTGTTTTCTTTTTTGTCTGGATGAGTTTGCTTCATTATGTCCCGATAGAGAGTTCGAATCGTAGAGGAAGAAGAAAGTGGTTGTTCATCGCCCGATTTACTTTTCTTTTCCTCCTCAGTATCATCAAATGGGTTTTTAAGGTTGTTTTCCTTGGTATAAAAATAAACATAATCAACAAATTTAATATTTATTTTATTTGATACTTTTTGTAGGTCTTCATACTCCTGCTTTAGCTGTTTCCACTGATACCTAAGCCGATTGTACTCTTTCTTATTTAATTCTTTAAAATCCACAACTTATTATAAAATCAAAAAAAATTTAATCAAAATGCATTTTTTTCTTTTCTTTTTCTTTACATGCGGCACTATAAGAAATATACGGTAATGAAAAAACTTTCTGAAAACACTCACAAACCCGATTTAGATCCTCAATATAGTCCTTGAGTTCACGATCAGATTTTCTTTCCCCATAATCAATAGTAACAAATTTTATTAACCTACAAAACAAATAATAACATGAAATACAGAATACAAGATAACAATCAACCAAAAATTACTGATGATGAGCATGTAGAAAGACTTATTGACTCAATAGCCTTCTATGAAGCTTGTAAAAAGAAATTTAAACAAAATAAATTTGATGAAATGCCAGAACTTAAGGATATCATTTCTTATACCTATGATATGTATGACCTGGCAAAAAAGGAACAGTCAGGCAAGAAATCTAAAAGATTTTAATTTTTTTCTTTTCTTTTAATTGAAATTGTGCAATAATAAAATTATGAAACTTACTAAATTTACAAAACTGTTTAATGCAATCATGGCTGAAGCTCGCAAGACTTACCCTCAAATGGAGTATAGCAAGAAACTAAGCGAAAAAGCTCTTGCAATGGCAATACTTAAAGGACTAAATAGATATTTCTCAAATACAATCCCTTTTCCTAGTAAGGAGTTGTTAGAGAGAGAAACTAGTGCTTCACAGGAAATTGCTTTTCATATCATCAGAAAAAATAAACATCAAGCTCTGTATGAAATTCAAGAGTTAAGGGATATGTTTGTCTGGGAAATTATGAATAATAGTGAAAATCAAACAGTAAAAGAAGAGGAGGATGATTGTGATGAAGAATTACCATTCTAAGATAGCTGATGACTCAAAACATGCAATATCTAGAGCTTTAGAGAGATTTGATCTAAAGCTTAAAGTTAAAGACTTAAGTGATATCAATAAACTCATTCAGCAGGGTAAATTTAAACCTATGCCCTCTATTCAATGCCATAAAGGCAACAGAACTGCTTATTTAGGGTTTTTTAAGAACACTAAGATCCTAGTGGTTCGTAAAGACTCAACTGGCAGAATAACCACCTTCTTGCCATTATCAAGAATCGGAGAAGAAAATGATTTCAGGGCTATCGGTCATGAATTTAATTTTGACTCTCTTCTAATAGAAAAGGCGCGACAAATGCCGCGCCTAAACTAAATCAAATTTAAATATATTTAATTTAATTTTGAATATATTCAGTATCTTTTTTTTCTACTAGTAACATTCTATCTGTTCTGGGTATCATTTTATCTATCATTTTTACAAGAACGAAGATGTTCCCATGTTCCTTACCTCCTATCTTACGATATTCAAGTAATGCATGGGCTTTTTTTCTACCCCACTTAGAATAAACCCAACAATATGGGTGCGGTGGAAGTGCATCTAGCACATCTAACTCCTTGTTGAATTACTGGCAGAAAACCGACTTCTCTGACTTCACTAAAGTCAAGATACAGTTTTCAGAGTCTCCTCGCTTCATTGAGTCTAGCGCATAGCCAATTCTAGCCATTGTTTTAAGAAAGTTAAATCGATACTTTCTTTCTAGCTCTATTGCGATTTTTTCTGGAGCCCCATTTACCTCGAATCCCGAATACCAAACGTTGTCGCTGTATTCGGAGCAGACTGATAATATTGCATTCATTATATGTTAATAGTACACATATATCGTCCACTATGGAAAATTTTGTGCTTGCGGATTTTTTTTTGTCAAGCGATTTTTTAAAACTTTTCAGTTTTGCTGGGATATTGACAAATAGCACCCCCCGCCCTTTCCTCAGAAAACTAATCGTTTAATTTTTTGAGAAATGGGGTGGGTCTTTTTTATAATTGAACAGTCAAATAAAAAACAAGAACTGCACCGTAAAATAATACTTCTAATAATTCCATGTAATTTTTAAGTAAATAAAGGGTGCAATTTTACATCCTCAAATCGAATGCCCACTTTTCTGTTTGTGCGATATGGTCGCACCATTGCAATCAAACCGAGATCCTCATGTTCTATCGGCTCAATAAATTGAAAGATTTTTTTATCACGAGATATAAGGACATCGCCTTTTTTGAATTTAGTTTTCATATTGTTTTTTCCTTTTTTGTGAAAATTGGGTTATTGAGAAATTTGTCCATATCGGCAGATTTTCGTTTTACCTCGGCAAGCCGAGATTCAACTTTTGCAAGCTCAGGAAGGGCGAGCATTTTAATTGCCATTTCAATATCGGTGTGGGTTGCAGGAGTTGCATCTTTGCGCATCTTTGCAATAGCTTTATTGATTGACTCGATACGAGATTCGAGAGTGAAGATTTCCATTTCTGTCATATATATATAAGGTAAACTAGTTAAGGGTTGATTGCAAGCTAAAATCGGTTTATCTTTCTAATTGTTGTCTTGTTTGACGGCATCTTTTACCATTTGAATATTCCACAAGTGACCGCCTGGGCATTCCCAAAGCATATGGTCAGCATGAAGGCAGACCACGAGTTTAAGTCCATTGTCTTTGATGAACTTGTCGATTCCTAATTTTGCGAGATGTGTTTTAACTTCGTTTGTCATATAAGTATAAACTATCATAGCGGGCGCGAAAAGTCAAGCCAAGTTATTCACAAAATGCAGAAAGTTATTCACAGTGTGCGGACAGTAGGATAGTGCAACTTTGAGATTGGCACGAAACCTGAACCGCAGGAAGCATACCAATCCCGTAAGTGCCTGTATACCAACGACTTACAGCGCGGTGCGCGCCCTAAGTAGCTGACTATCAGCAACTTAAGTAAGTAAAAAAAAGTAAAATAAAGTTTGACTTTCAGCCTTAAATATGCGATATATATAGTATGACAGAACAAGATATAAAACTTAAAATTAGAATGTTAACGAGCCGACTCAAGGCAGACCATTACGACCACGACAAACACGAGTTCGTTCCTGCCACAGGTCAAACCCGTCAATGGCTACTTTCTAGCATTGAAACATTGAAAGCAGAATTGCCTCGTGCAAGGCATGATGACCAAGTTGCAAAATATGGCTTTGCCTCAGTAGAAAGGAATGTATAAGGATGACACGTTTAGAGAAATTTTTAAAAGAAGTCAATGCTAAATCTTTAGCTGTTGAAAAAGTAAAAACTCAACTTTCTAAAAAAAATAAGTTGACAATCAAAAAAATCTTTGCTACATTGTAAGCATGAAGACAAAACTAATGCTAACAACCTCAACTTCAGGCGATGTAATCATTGCCGAAGTTCCTAAGAAACAACCCAAAGAAGATAATGCTTACTACGTCAGTATGGACTTTGTCAAGGCTAATGTGCGCAGCGGGGCATTTGTGGACATGACGGGCAAGATAGATTATGATTATAAAATTTGGGTAATGCAAGAAGAGGAATAACACAAGTCGCTGATAACCAATGGGTTACAGCGCGCAGCGCGCTATAAGTACCTGAATATCAATAACTTGCGCGATAAAAAAAGTAAAAAAAAAGTTTGACATACAGGGCTTAATATGCGATAAGTATAGTATGACAACAACAGAAGAAATCAAAACAAAAGTAAACACTCAGCTTGACCTTGGGCTAGCTCTATCCAAAGCCGAAGGCAACTTAAACTTTCTCGCTAGGTCAACTAATACTGATGGTAATAAGACTTTAAGCATTACCGAAGGTATGGCGATTCTTGATGCTCTCCATGCCGTACAAACTGCGCGTAAAGCATGGCAAGAAATAATTTACAAAAATAGTCAAAATAAAGTTTGACATACAACCCTTAATCTGCGATAGTAATAGTATATGAGAAAAGTAACAGCACAAATCAAAAAAGCCTTCGAGCAAGGCAAATCTTTAAAAGTCGGCAACACCGAGACAGACGGCAACACCGTCTGGCTACATGGTAATGCCATTGTGAAACGTGACCCTGACGGGTTGGTACGTTGGAGCTTGGCGGGTTGGAATACACCAACAACACGCGAGCGAGTGAACGGCATTGCCAATGCAGGGGTTTGTCAATACAAATTCGAGCCTGTCTTAAATGGCCAAGAAATTGACCCATCTGACTGGTTTGCAAGCAATACCAAACTTCCCGATTTACTAGTCTTTTAAGCTTGCGCAACCTCTTGAATATCAGGGGGTTGCGGCGCGCACGGCGCCGTAAGTCGTTGTTATAGAAGCCCTTACGATATAAAAAAAAAGCTTGCAATTACTTGCCCAGTGTACTACCTTTAAGTATGACTAAATCAGAAATGTGTGCCGAAATTGCAAAACTTCGCAAAGCTCTCAAAAGCTCTGCCGACCTAACACCTGGAGATCGGATTTCCATCCTTAACCAAATAGGCGACCTGGAGGACCAGGTTGCCCTTCTGAGTTTTCATGCTGTTGATGACATTGACTATGGTTATCATGACCAATATGATATGTGACATAAACCGCTGGTAGTCAATAGGTTACAGCGCGCACCGCGCCATAAGTCGTTGATTATCAACAACTTCGGTAAAAAGCTCTCTCCCGCCCCGCAGTTCGCCCCCTGGGGGGCTATATTTGGCTATATTTGGTTTATTATTAAAAAAAGGTTTTTTTGCTTGCAATAGTTTGATAAGTAGTTTAGTTTACTATCATGAACCAAATAAAAAAATTATTCCAAAAAATTGACGAACTACAACAAATCATTGACCTTGAAAGTGATGCAGCTAATGCAGGAGATAATCGCTCAAGAGCATTGGTTGTATATGCAGAAAATGAGAAAGATGAAGTTCAAGATCGGATTGATGCACTTGCTTTATGGTTTGCAATATCTCAAGCATGATAACTATACAAAAAAATTCTAACTTTTCAAATTGGTTTGACATTCGCCTTTTTGGAAAACTAATTGACAATGCACTTAATAAAGCTCAGGCTTTTGAGATAGCGAAAACAATACAGAAAGAAAATCCTACATCATCAATAGTAACAAAAGAGGAGAAAAAAAATAATGAGTGACGAAACATATAATGGATGGAAGAATTGGGCAACTTGGAATGTCGCCCTTTGGCTAGGTAATGACGAATATCTTTACAAGTTATCTCGTCGCTTTGTTCATTACAAGGATCTAGCGAATCGGCTTGAGGAACTTGGCACTCTTAGCACTCCCGATGGAGCAAGTTATAAGGATGAAGATCTTGACACTTATGCCCTTGATGAGTGGCTAATGGACGAATAACTTAAACTCTTGATAATCAGCGCTTTACAGCGCGCAGCGCGCCGCAAGTACTTGACTTGCAACGACTTAAGTAATTAACTAAGCTGCAAGCTTAGTCTTATGTTTTGCTTTTCTTGGCAAAATTTTGATTTTTAACTTATGAGGTCTTGATCTAGTAAAGACAAATGGAATCCTCACTTTTTGTGTGATAATTGTAACTTTCATTTTAACTTTTGGTAATTTTTTGTAAAATATCGTTAGGTATCTTAGTATTCCTACGTAAGAAACTCCTCATCTTTTTAAGCTCTTTAGAAGTCTCATGATGGCAAAATGTTTCGCCACTTGAGGCAACTAAAATCATGCCGTTCTTCTTAGCGCGCATTTCGACAATCTCGTTGCAATTCTCTAAAGTTTTCCGTAATAGTTTGAATGATTTTGAATGGTGTTTTGCTGTTCTCAT
>Ga0181591_10006094_pt1 | contig 10473 bp, 9 predicted proteins | sample 071ome_33_FD_133757 | JGI IMG/M metagenome (GOLD analysis project Ga0181591, IMG submission 133757) | Coastal salt marsh microbial communities from the Groves Creek Marsh, Skidaway Island, Georgia - 071412AT metaG (megahit assembly) | ecosystem: Environmental > Aquatic > Marine > Intertidal zone...
AGTTACCGAATCTTTATGTAGGGTTTCACTATTTTAAAAAATGTGATTTTGCACATGAATTTTATAAATGGATGGAACTTGTAGTAAACAATTGGGAGTTGTTTTACGGAAAATACGTTTCGGAGCATTATCCTAAAAGTTGTACTATGGATGTAACTGCGGCATTGGTTGCAAAAATTTTAAACTGCGAAGATAAAATAACAAACTCCTTAGTAAAATATCCTACGTTTACTCATATGAAACCTTATATACAAGGATGGAATCATCCTAGTGCTAGTTGGCAATCTCGAGTAGGAACTTACTTAACACAAGATTTAAAACTAACAATAGGCAACCATTTACAACAAGGAATATTTCATTATACTGAAAATGATTTTGTTAACGACGATATAATATCTCGCTACGAAAATTATTTAGGAGCGTTAAATGGCTAAAACATTGATATTTGAAGCACCAAGCATTGATAAACATTATAGAGTTTATTTTGATATTGATAGTGGTGAAATTCAAACTATTACTAACGAAGAACTAACAGATAAAGATCTTTCATCTATAGAAGTAAGTTACGAAGACGTCGAAGCCTTAATTTCAGGAGAAGAACCATTTTCTGTTTGTAAAGTTGAATTTGATACACTCTTAAAAACGTATGTATTAAAACGAAATTCTATAGAAGATCCTATATACGATGTTAATGGTTACATCTATAAAGTTAAAAATGATGCAGATGCTGACATTCAAGTTGTACAAGACTTAACTAATACTTGCTGGAAATTTTTTATATCAGAAAAACTAAGAGAAACAATAGTCGATAAACAGGTGTCATTAAAAACTGTTCTAAGTTTTAGCGTTACTGAAGAAAATAATCCTAATATTTTATATAGAACTTTAAAATTTCCATTTAGTCAATTGGTAAATGATTTCTATGTAATTAAAGATTTTAAAGAACAATATGAGTTTGACGGCAAGCCTATATCAGTGTATACTATAAAGAGATTTGATACATATTCTTTTGAGGTTATTAATGAGTAAATTACGTATTGTCGACAACGACATTATTTTTCTATCATACGACGAACCTAATGCAGAAAAAAACTATGCTGATTTGTGTTCGAAATTACCTTGGGCAAAGCGAGTACATGGAGTAGAAGGTAGTGATGCCGCGCACAAAGCATGTGCTGATTTATCAGAAACTGAATATTTTGTTACAGTAGATGCAGACAATATTATTGACCCGGCATTTTTAAATGTAGAGATCGATCTCGACAAACTAGGCGTAACAGAAGATTATGTGTTTAGTTGGTGTGGCAAAGTTCACGTAAACGGTCTCATGTACGGCAACGGAGGCTTAAAATTATGGACAAGGAATTTTGTTCATAACATGAAAACGCACGAAAACTCCAACAACGACGATGCAAAAGGATTAGTAGAATTTTGTTTTGATGAAAAGTATTACCAGTTTAATGAAAACTATTCTGAAAGTTTTACAAATGCAACGCCATTCCAGGCCTGGAGAGCCGGATTTAGAGAAGGTGTAAAAATGAGTCTTAACGAAGGTGAACGCTCAGAAGATATTCAAAGTGTTTGGTGGCAAAACTATCAAAGATTATTAATTTGGTGCACCGTTGGAAAAGATGTTGAAAATGGTTGGTGGAGTATGTACGGTGCTAGAGAAGGAGCATATCTAACGAACTGTACAGACTGGGATTATACTAATGTAAGAGACTTCGAATATCTAACAAACTTTTGGAAAGAAAACCATTCTGATAATTTTAAAACAAGCGAACTTGATAATTTTGAAATGTATGGAAAAGAATTAAAAGATAAATGCGGATTAGAAATTGCAGAATTAGATCGAGATGGTTCTAATTTCTTTAAAAGAGTTTATGCAAATACTCCTCGGGTCCTTAGAAGCAAGAGATGAGTTATTATAACGAAAATGCTATAAAAATAAAAGACGAACTTGAAAAAACTAGTCCTAGTTTTTGTTTAGCAAAATGGACACAAGTAACAATACATTTACAAAATGGGTTAACTCATAGTTGCCATCATCCTACTCCGCACAAAATTCCTATAGAAGAATTAAAAGATAATCCGTATGCATTACACAATACCCAGTTTAAAATAGAACAAAGAAAGCAAATGCTTACTGGAGAATATCCAGACGAATGTAACTATTGTTGGAATATAGAGAAGTTAGGTAAAGATCATTTAAGTGATAGACATTTTAAAAGTGCAGAATACTGGAGTAGCGAATACCTAGAAGATGTTTTAAAAGATCCATTACGTACCGACTTCTTACCTACATACGTAGAAGTTAGTTTCTCGAATGTTTGTAACTTTAGTTGTATGTATTGTAGTCCTCAAGTATCTAGTAAATGGCAAGACGATGTACGACGAAACGGTCCTTACAATCTTGGAGATTTTAATCATGCTGATTTAGCCTACCTAGATCAAAAAGGATTAGTTCCTATACCCGAAAGAGAAGATAATCCCTATGTAGACGCATTTTGGAAAATATGGCCTGAATTATATAAAAAATTACGTGTGTTTAGGATTACAGGCGGCGAGCCGTTATTAAGTAAACACACTTGGAAAATATTAGAATACATACGTGAAAATCCTAATCCACAAATTGAAATATTAATTAATACTAATCTTTGTGTTGATGATGTTTTTATAGATAGATTAATCGATCTCGGAAAAGATCTAGTTGCAAATAAAAAAGTAAAAAGATTTGAATTGTATACTAGCCTAGAAAGTGAAGGAACCCAAGCAGAATATATTAGGCCGGGATTAAACTACGAAAAATTTATTGATAATCTTATTAAAGTAACCACTCAGATACCTATGATTAAGTGGAGAAGTAAAGTTGTTATTATGGCAACTTATAATTTATTAAGCATTCCAAGATTTAGAAAATTACTAGAGTGGCTTATCAGTTATAGAGAACAATATGCTAATGAAAGTTGGAAGAAAGTTTGGTTAGATATAAGTTACTTAAGGTATCCTAGTTGGCAAACTGTAGCATTAGCAAATGACGAAATGCTTAAAATTATTAAAGAAGACTTGCAGTTTATGCAAGATAATGATCAAGACAAAATAGGACACCAAGGATTTCAAGATACAGAAATTTCTAAATTTGCTCGAATGTACGAATATGCTGTAAATAATCAACTAAGTAACAGTAGCATAGAATACACTAGATTTTATAATTTTTTCCGCGAACATGACGCTAGGAAAGGATACAACTTTGTTGAAACTTTTCCTGAATTAAAAGAGTTTTATAATGCCTGTAAATCGTAATAACTTATCAGAAGATCATATTATTCATTTAGAAAAAGCAGACGAAATATCGCCTACTTTTTGTAGTGCTAAATGGCACATGGTAACCTTACACCTTGCTCAAGGAGAAACTCACAGTTGTTATCATCCTTGGACGCATAAAATACCACTCAAAGAATTAGAAGGTAATCCGGGTGCTATTCACAACACAGAATTTAAAAAGAGTCAGCGTAAACTTATGCTTAAAGGAGAACGTCCTAAAGAGTGCGAATATTGCTGGCGTATGGAAGACTTAGGAAATATTAGTGATCGTGTAATCCGCAATGCAGAGCCTTTTGCAAAAAATGATTTGCATATCTTCAAAGATTATACAGGTGACGAAAATGTATATCCTAGACACGTTGAAGTAAGTTTTAGTACAACGTGCAATCTTAAATGCAGTTATTGTAATCCAACAGTGTCTAGTAAATGGTTGGAAGAAGTAAAAGAACACGGCGGATACAAAACAAGTACAGAGTTTAATGATTACATTAAACCTGATAAGCCATTACCTTTTTATCTTGATAGAGATTATAACCCTTATGTAGAAGCATTTTGGGAATGGCTGCCAGATGCTTACAACCATTTAGAAGTTTTACGAGTTACAGGCGGCGAACCTCTGATGAGCAAACATACGTTTAAACTTCTTGATTACATAGGAGAACATCCTAACAAAAAACTAGAAGTAATTGTAAACTCTAATATGTGTGTTCCAGATAAACTTATTGACCAAGCAATTAGTGCAGGACAAAAACTTATTGATAAAGTAGGTATCTTTACTATGTTTGCTAGTTTAGACAGTGTTGGAGAACAAGCAGAATATCAGCGATATGGGTTAGACTATGCACAGTTTACTAGAAATGTAAGACGCTTCCTAGATGAAATACCCGGAAGTCAAGTTTTCTTTACGTGTACATTTAACTTATTCAGTGTTCCTAAAATAAAAGAATATATGATGTATATGAATGAATTACGGAATGACTACGGAGATAGAGTTTTCTTTGACACTCCGTATTTAAGATTTCCGCCACATCAGTGCGTACAAATATTACCAAATGAATATTCTAAGTATCTCGATGATGCTGAAGAATATATGAAGGAAACACACTTTCCACAAATTGCTATAGATAAAATTATTAGATTAAGAAACTACATGACTAACAAAGACTTTTCTGAAGACAATATTAGTACCTACAGAAAAGATTTTATTATTTTTGTAGACGAACATGATAAACGCAGAGGAACAAATTTTCTCAAAACTTTTCCTGAACTTAAAGATTTTTATAATTTATGTAAAAATGAAATAAATTATGCTTGAAAAAATATGGTTTGAAAAAAATTGCGAAACATTTTTTATTACGTGGAGTTTGCATAACCTATGTAACTTTCGTTGTGAATATTGCCCGCCAAACCTAAATAACGGAACAACTAAAAATGTTTGCACAGACGATATTATAAGATTCCATAAAGTTTTAGAAAAACACGTTCCAGGAAAAAAATTAATATTTGCATTTAGCGGCGGCGAACCTACAGTACATCCAGAATTTATAGATATGATAAAATATCTCAGCGATAACGGATGTGAAGTGTGTATGACTAGTAACGGAAGTCGACGCTTAAAATGGTGGGAAACTGCTGAACCATATGTTGACCATTTAGTTATAAGTTATCATCCTGGTTGGACTAAAAAAGATAAACTTAAAGAAAACATAGATTTTCTTACTAAAACTACTTGGGTAAATCTAGATCTTATGATGCATCCAAGTCACTGGAATGAAATTATAGAAGTAGGCGAAAGTTTTAAAAATCATCCTAACATTGCAGTAACATACTTGCCAATACAAAAAGATTTTGGTAATGGAGCAGACGGATTAATTGATTATAGTCAAGAACAGTTAAATTTTTTACAATCTCCTCCTAACTACAGAGGAAATTTCCAACCGGCAGAACATAAAGTAAAAAAATGTAGAGGTTACTTTGGTCGCGGCCCAAAATATATGGATATTGGCCGAGGCAAAGAAATTATGGATTATAAACATCTAATTGCAACAGATCAAAATCGTTTTAAAGGTTACGAATGCAATCTCGGATTAGAAGGTCTAATAGTTGAAATAAATGGAGATATATACAACGCTTATTGTCATGTAGGTGACAAGGTAGGAAATGTATTTGCAGGAGAATTTAATCTTAACCCAGCACCGACTATATGCCCTTTAGATTATTGTTCCTGTTCTGTAGACATAGAAATATCAAAGAGAAAAATATATGCCTAATAAAAGAGATAGTTTTTGTATTATGCCCTTTATTCATTTGCATAATATGAGCAACGGATTGCTTAAAATGTGCTGTCTAGTTGAACGACCAATAACTGATGATTTTGGAAAACAGTTTTTTATCGGAAACCAAGATATAGAAGAAGTGTGGAATAGCAATTTTTTAAAAACTGCACGTAAACTAATGATTGAAGGCGAAGAAGTTCCTATATGCAATCACTGTTATAACGAAGAAGACGCTGGCGGCAAAAGTCTGCGTCAGGTTTACAATGAGCAATACCTAGAAAATAATCAAGCACACGTTGAAGATGCAAAGGCTAATAACTATTCTTTAACTAAATTTCCTACTTTTGTAGAACTAAGAACAGGTAGTAGTTGCAATAGTGCCTGCCGTATGTGTAATACTAACGACAGTAGCCTAGTGTATAAAGAAACTACAGAAATACATAATACTTTAAAAACTAAGTTTAAAGAATTTTCTGATTCTGAAAGAAAAAACGGTTACGACATGTTAGGCAATCCAGAAAAGATTATATTTGGCAATGTCGAAGGATTGCATCTTAGCACTATCAAAATGGACCTTGATAAACACATTGACGATATTATTGATAACATTAAAGATATTAACACTATCACACTAAGCGGCGGAGAGCCATTCGTATTAGAAAAAACTATACCTTTATTAGAAGTAATTGCAGATCACAATACAGATCTTAGATTGAATATTAATACAAACGGTTCTATAACTAGTAAAAAAATGATTACAGCCTTAAAAAAATTAAAGGATGTGCATGTATGTGTAAGCATGGAAGGAATTGAAAAAGTACAAGAGTATATTAGATACCCTCTAAAATGGAATAAAATTGATAAAAATTTAAATCTATTTAAATCAATTGCATCAGAAAATCTTTTTTTAAGTTTTAATGTAACTGTACAAATGCTTAATATTTTAAATTTAAAAGAATTATGTCTTTTTGTAAATAGGAATTTTCCTTGGTGTTCCTTAAATTTATCCATACTAAAAAATCCTATATTTTTTAACATTGTAAACTTGCCCGACGAAGTCAAAGAAGTTGCAACAAAAAGCAATATTGAAACTATGGAAATATTAAATCAATCAAAGTCACAAGATTTCCATCAAGAAAACAATAAGCAAAAAATGATTGCTTCATTGCAAACTATAAATTCTGTAATGAAAAGTACAACGTACGACGAAACAAAATTTCAAATGTTCAAAGATAACGTAAAAATATACGACCATTATAGAGAACAAAATATAGTTGATTATATTCCAGACTGGGCTCCGTATCTATGAGTAAGTTTGTAAGAATAATTGAAAATGGCACATTTGAAGATTATTCTCCTCAAGATCTAATACATAATGATGTAAATCAATTTAAAAATTGGAAATGTTCTGCAGGTTCCGAAGGACTCTTTATAGACTGGGACGGCATAGTTTGGCCTGCAACTTGCGAAATAGGAAAAGAACAAAGTAAATTAGGATCATTAAAAGATAACAATCCTATAAAATTATTAGAAGATTATATTACTTGTAATCACAAATACTGTCCGTGCTTAGTTGAAATATACCTGCCTAAATATAAAAAACTAAAAAAACAATTAAACGAAACACAGTTAGGTAACGTTAGTTTAAAAAAATTTAGTGCAGTTACTAGAGCATCAGAATTTGATAGAGATAGAAAATATATCATGTGGGCATTTGGTAGAAAATGCAATTTTAGTTGTTCTTATTGCGATGACAATAGTCACAGTAAACTAGATCAAGACTTAGTCACTGAATTTTCAATTGAAAAAGCATTACAATATGCAGAACAGTTTAGACAAGGTAAGTCGATAATGTGGAGTTTTACAGGAGGCGAACCTACTATAAATCCTTTGTTCTTAGATTTGGTAAAATATCTAAAAGCAAAAGGGGATACAATAACTGTAGCAACTAACGGAAGTGCTTCGCACGAATATTATAATGAACTTGCACAAGTGGCTAATATTAATATAAGTGTTCACTATCAGTTTTTAAAACCTGCAAAATTACGTAGAGTCTGTACTACAATAGTAAATGCTAATCCTGATTGGTTTGGACTAAATTTCATGATTATGCCAGGTATGGCCGAAACTACTTATAAGTATTTTGAACAAGTAAAAGACATTCCAGAATTTTTAAATCGTACAACTTTAAATTTTGATATTTTAAGAAAAAAGAATACTGAATTATATGAAATATATTCACAGAAAGATATGGATCTAATAAAAAAACTACAAACAGGAGCAGTTAATGAAATCTAAAGACGAGTTAAAAAACTCAGAATCTTTCTGTATTATGCCTTGGGTACACCTAGCAACGGAACCAACCGGTGAAGTAAAAATTTGTTGTTTAGCCAAAGACAGAATAAGAGACGAAAACAACAAGAGATATAATTTAGGATACACTGATGTTAAAGAAATCTATAATAGTGCTCATTTAAAAGACATACGCAAACGTATGTTTAACGGAGAAAAAATTGCACAATGTAGTCATTGCTGGAAGGAAGAAGATGCCGGCGGTATTTCGCAACGCAAAGGCTTTACAAACGAATGGCTAGATAATCACCACGATCTAATTAATTTAATTAATTTATCAGCAATTGATGATTATTCTGTTGACTATGCTCCTATGTATTATGATTTTAGATTTGGAAATTTGTGTAATTTAAAATGCAGAAGTTGTGGTTCGTTAAGTAGTTCTCAGTTAAACAAAGAATATAAAGAATTAAAAGAAAAATATCCTAACACCTTTTTTGACGATAGCGGAGGATATTACGATTCAATTAACGACTGGTATCAAACAGATCAGTTTAAAAATAATGTGTACGATAATATCGAATCAATACGTAAAATATACGTAACAGGCGGAGAGCCTACACTTATAGAAGAAAACTATCGTATAATGGAAAAACTAGTTGAACTTGATAAAGCCAAAGATGTGGTAGTAAGTTTTAATACTAATATGACTAATCTCCGAAACGATTTTTACGATCTTATTGTAAACTTTAAACAAGTTGAAATGTGTATTTCTATAGAAGGGTACGGAGACATACAAGAATACTTACGCTATCCTAGCAAGTGGAAACAGTTAGATAAAAATATACGAAAATTAGCATCACTGCCGTCCCACGTCATGATTTTTGCAGTACCAGTAATACAAAATGTAAATTTAGAATATGCTACAGATTTTTGGAACTATATAGAAAGTATAAACACAGAACACGGATGTTATAGAATACGTTTACTTCCTATAGTTCTTGACTCTCCACAAATGTTAGATTTTACTTATCTGCCTAAAGATTACAAACTAGAATGTTTAGAAAAAATGCAAAAATTTGTAGACGGTGCACCTAACTTGCAGAATGACCCGCATTTTATGGGACGATTTAATCATATACAAACACAGTGTCACCTAGATAGTTACGACCCAGAAAAACTTCAGGTGTTTAAAAAATTTACTACAATTCTTGACGCTCAAAGAGGTCAGAGTTTACAATTAGTTAATCCCTCTTTACAAAGGATAATAGATAATGTCTGATAACAATACATGGTGCGTGTATCCTTTTATTCATGTAGCCACCTTTACAAACGGCGCAATCACTCCGTGTTGTATTGCAAAAGAATATCCCGGATTAAATCTCAATAATATTACAATTAAAGATGCATGGAATCATCCTGCTGTGCAAGAAGTACGCAGAAAAATGCTTGCAGGAGAAAAAGTTTCTAACTGTCAAGATTGCTACAATGCAGAAGCACACGGAGTTGATAGTCATCGTACTAGTAGTAATAGGGTGTATGCAGATAGTTATGGTATTACTAAAGAATCGTTTACATCGCCTGAAGTAGGAATAGAAAATTTAGTAACATTAGATTTAAGATTAGGAAACACCTGTAACTTAAAATGCATAATGTGTAGACCTAATGAAAGCCATCAATGGTACGAAGATATTCTAAAATTAAAAGAAGAAAAGTTATCTAATGTAATTGCTAGTGATGTAGGTTACAAAGTTAATTACAATCGCAATGACTATAACTGGATTAACAATCAATTATTTTGGGATAACATAGATGAAATACTGCCTAACATAAAAGAATTTATATTCGGTGGCGGCGAACCGTTTATGTTAAAAGAAGTTAAAACACTCCTTAAAAAAGCAGTAGAAATGGATGTAGCCAAGAATCTAAGTATACGATTTCATACTAACGGAACTTACCTTATAGAAAGAGACTTTGAGTTACTTCAGCATTTTAGAAAAATACAACTAATGTTTAGCATCGACGGCGTAGATCAGATGAATTACTTTTTGCGCTATCCTGCTAACTGGAATAAAATTTTAAAAACAATCAACGAAAACGAAAAATATCAACCTAATATTGAATCAATGATATTATGTAGTCTAAGTAGTATAAGTGCTTATTATCTTGACGAGTTATATGACTATGTAAGCGAGCAAGATTGGAAAAAATTACCAGTAGAAAATATTAGACTAGGTAGGGTGCATCATCCGATATATCTTAATCCGCAAACACTGGATATTCAAAGAAAAGAAGTAGTAGAAAATAAATGGAAAAATCTTATTAAAAAATATCCTTCTGTATCTCAAATGCTAGAAGAAAATCTAAATTGGATTAAAGGTGAAAATACCGAGAGCACAGTAAATGATACAATATTATATGTCGATAAACTTTTAAAAATTAGACCTGACAACGATCCGTTAATTTTAAAGGATTTTTTAAATGCAAATTAAGTTTTGGTATGACTATGCTTTCAACAATCAATTTTTAAATAATTTTTTGTCTCCACAAAAAATCGAGTATTATCAAAAAACAAACGATA
>Ga0181591_10006095_pt1 | contig 10472 bp, 6 predicted proteins | sample 071ome_33_FD_133757 | JGI IMG/M metagenome (GOLD analysis project Ga0181591, IMG submission 133757) | Coastal salt marsh microbial communities from the Groves Creek Marsh, Skidaway Island, Georgia - 071412AT metaG (megahit assembly) | ecosystem: Environmental > Aquatic > Marine > Intertidal zone...
CACCGAGAAAGGCCGTGGTGGCTGGGCTCACCTCGAGTTCTGCCTGCAGGGCTTTCAGGGCTGCGGGTTTGTCTTTGATGCCCACCAGGCAATGGCGGATGCCGAGCTGCTGGGCGCGGACTTCGGTGGCGCCACCGCGGCCACCGCTGAGAAAGGCCAGCTCCACGCCTGCTTGCTGGAGCAGGCGGATGCCGAGCCCATCACGCACATCAAAACGTTTTTGCAGGCGTCCATCAGGGTCAAACCAAAGCCCCCCATCGGTCAGCACTCCATCCACATCCAGCACCAACAGCGTGATCGTCGCCAGGGCGCGACGCTGTTGCCGCCAGTGCCACTCACGCCATAACCGTCGGATCAGGCCCATGACCGTCGCCCCCTCATTTCAGTCCGGCCTGCACCAGATCATGGAGGCGGAGCAAGCCCTGCAGGCGTTCCTCTGCATCCACCACGGGCAAGACCGAGATCGGTTTGCGGCGGTTGTCTTCCATGCGTTGAATCGCCTCCACGGCCATCAGGTTGGCTGGCACAGTGAGCGGATCCGCGGTCATCAGGTCAGCGGCCGTGAGGGCCGACCAGCGCTCCGGACTGTGATTGCGCAGGGCGCGGCGCAGATCCCCATCGGTGATCAGCCCCAGCAGTCGCCCTGTTGCTGCTGGATCTTCCACCCAGCCACTGCCGATGGCCCCTTGGGTGAGATGGCTGATCAACTCGGGGAGTGGGGTGTCGGGATGCAGTGCTCCGAGTTGGGACACGGGCACCATCAGATCAGCCACCGTCATGGTCAGTTGCTTGCCGAGCGATCCAGCTGGATGGTTAATCGCGAAATCCGCCGGGGAGATGCCCCGACGCTCCATCCACACCGCGGCTAAGGCGTCGCCGATCGCCATCGCCACTGCCGTGCTGGCCGTGGGGGCCAGGTTCAAGGGGCAGACCTCGCGATCCACCGAGGCCTCTAGCACCACATCACTACCGCGGGCGAGGGAGGAGTCGCTGCGGCCCACCAGCGCAATCCGTGCAGTTCCCCGACGTTTGAGATGGGGAAGCAGCTCGAGCAGTTCGCTGGTTTCGCCGCTGTTGGACAACATCAGGCACACGTCATCGGCCGCTACAACCCCAAGGTCGCCGTGGAGCGCATCAAGGGGGTTGAGATAGAGGGCCATCAGGCCAATGGATGAAAACGTGGCCGCGATTTTGCGGGCGACGATGCCGCTCTTGCCGACGCCCGTGATCACCAGCTTGGCCTTGTCATCGGCACAACGCTCAAGCAGGGCCAAGGCTTGATCCACCTGAGCCGGGCTAAGCCGCTCGGCAGCTGCTGCGATGGCTGCAGCTTCTTCCTGCAGGCAGCGGGTCAGTGCAGACAAGCCGAAGGGTTAAAAAACTGGTGTCATTCTCGGTTATCACCGCCGAGCGGTTGGCTCAGTTCTGCCAGGCTGCACCCCCTGTGGGCGCTGCGGGCGTGCCTGGCTGGATCCAAAGACGTTCGCTCGGTGCCTGGAGCGATGCACTGCTGCCGTTGTCGCTGCTGGGATTGATGTGGGAGCGCAGCGGTAATCCCGCCGGCATGGTCTGGATCCTGGCCCTCTGGTGCGCGGGGAAATTGGCGCTGCGGCTGCCTGCCCAACCGGTGTATGCGCTGCTGATTGGCATTTTGGCGGTCTGCGTCAGCGCGATCATCCACCCCCTCAGCGTCTCGGCACCCACTGATTTGATCCTGGTGTTGCTGGCATTTGCAGCGGGCTTGCAACAGAGCAATCGTCAGTGGCAGATCGGCCTCTGGTGTGTGCTGGGCACTGTTCTGGTGGCGCTTCCATTCGTGGAATTGGATCGCTTCAATGGCAACCTCGGCCTCATCCCCTGGCAAGGCTTGCGGGACGCCTTGCCCCAGGCCGCGGTGCGCATTCAGAAAATCACCATTAACCGTTCGGGCTATCTGTTCGGCCTGTTGGCCCTTGTGGGCTATGGCCTGTTCCGGTTTGAATCCCATCCCTGGAAGTCGCGTGTTGCCGCTGGTGTGGGTGGACTCAGCCTTGTGCTGGCGTTTGGGACCGGGTCCCGGGCTGCCTTGGCCTTCCCGGTCGTTGCTGCACTGATCACTGAACTGTGCTGGCGCTATCGGGGGTGGGTCGCGCATCGAGCTCGGCCCCTCACGGTTGGTGTGCTGTCCCTGGCGGTGGTTTTCAACCTGCTGCTCTACGTCCCCTCAAGCCCCATCTCCAGTGGCGACGCCAGTGATGAAGGTCGGGCGCGGGTCGCCCAGTGCTTTGTCGTCAAGGCTCTGCGCGGGGGGGCGGATCTGGCCACGGGTCGTGGTTATGACCGGGTGTCGGACCGTTGCGCCCAGAAGGTGTTCCTGCCCGGCTACACCAAGGGCATTCCCCACGCCCATAACGCTTTTCTGCAGGTGCTGGCCGACCAGGGCCTGGTGACCCTCGGGCTGATGGTGGTCGGATTGGCTCTGGTGCTTCAGCGCTTGATGGAAGGGTTGGTCTGGAATCAGCCAGGACTCTCTTGGCTTGGCTTGGCCTGCACGTTGTTCATGCTGGCGTCGGCTCTGGTGGAGTCCACCTTGCTCAAGACGTCACTGCAGCAGGTGATGACGGGCTACCTGTTGTCCATTGCTTGGCGTCCGCGGGAGTCCCATAGCATCGGCCCATGAGTTTTCTTGCCGGCCTCAACGACGCCCAGCGCCGGGCGGTGGATCATCACCAGGGCCCCTTGCTGGTGGTGGCGGGTGCCGGTAGTGGCAAGACCCGAGCCCTGACCCACCGGATCGCTCACCTCATCGGTGAGCACGGTGCGGATCCGGCCCAGATCCTGGCGGTGACCTTTACCAACAAGGCCGCTCGGGAGATGAAGGAGCGCCTTGAACTGCTCTTGGCCCAGCGTCTGGCTCAGAGCCAGTACGGCCAGCCCTGGAGCACGTTGCCAGCTGTGGAGCAGCGTCAGCTGCGGTCGCGCATCTATCGCGAGGTCACCAAGGAGCTGTGGATCGGCACCTTCCATGCGCTGTTTGCGCGCATGCTCCGTTTCGATATCGACAAGTTCAAGGATTCCGAAGGCCTCACCTGGACGAAGCAGTTTTCGATCTACGACGAGGCCGATGCCCAGAGCCTGGTGAAGGAGATCGTCACCCAGGAGCTGCAGCTCGATCCAAAGCGCTTCGATCCCAAAAAGACCCGTTGGGCGATCAGCAACGCCAAGAACCAGGGCTGGTTGCCGGATCAGCTCGAGGCCAATGCCGAGGGCCAGCGAGGCAAGCTCACCGCTGATGTGTATCGGCGCTACCGCAAGGCGCTCGCGGCCAACAACGCCCTTGATTTCGACGACCTTCTTTTGCTGCCGGTACAGCTGCTGCAGCAGAACGAGCAGGTACGCGGCTACTGGCACCGCCGCTTCGCCCATGTGCTGGTGGATGAATACCAAGACACCAACCGCACCCAGTACGAGCTGATCAAGTTGCTGGTCACCGACGGCAAGGACCCCCAGACCTACGACAACTGGAACGGTCGTTCGGTGTTTGTGGTGGGCGATGCCGACCAGAGCATCTACAGCTTCCGGGCCGCCGATTTCACGATCCTGATGGGCTTTCAGGACGACTTCGGGGATCAGGCGCCGGATGACGCCACTCGCACGATGGTGAAGTTGGAGGAGAACTACCGCTCCACCGCGACGATTCTCGAGGCGGCCAATGCCTTGATCGCCAACAACAGCGAGCGGATCGACAAGGTGCTGCGCCCGACGCGAGGAGAAGGCGAGTTGATCTCCCTGACCCGCTGCGACGACGAGATTGCTGAGGCCGATGCGATGGTGCACCGTCTGCGGATGATGGAGGCCGCCAACCCCGAGCTCACCTGGGGGGATATGGCCGTTCTCTATCGCACCAATGCCCAGTCGCGCGCGATTGAGGAATCGTTGGTGCGTTGGCGCATTCCCTACGTGGTGGTGGGAGGGATGCGTTTCTACGACCGCCGCGAAATCAAGGATCTGCTGGCCTATCTACGCCTGCTGATTAACCCGGCTGACACGGTGAGCTTGCTGCGGGTGATCAATGTGCCCAAGCGGGGCATCGGTAAGACCACGATTCAGAGGCTCACCGATGCTGCGACGCAGTTGGGCATCCCTCTGTGGGATGTGGTTAGTGACCCCGAGGCGGTGCGCTCCCTGGGCGGACGTTCGGCGAAGGGCTTGCTGCAGTTCTGCGAACTGCTCAACAGCATGCAGGCGCGTTTGCAGGATGCGGCCCCGTCCGAACTGATTCAGGAGGTGATGGAAAAGAGCGGCTACGTGAGTGAGTTGATCGCCGACGGTTCCGATGAGGCCGAGGAACGGCGCCGCAACCTGCAGGAACTGGTGAATGCGGCGTTGCAATATCAGGAAGAAAATGAGGAAGGCGATCTCGAGGGTTTCCTCGCCTCTGCTGCATTGGCCAGCGACGCCGACAGCAAAGACACAGCAGCCGATCGCGTCACGTTGATGACGCTGCATAGCAGCAAAGGCTTGGAGTTCCCTGTGGTGTGCTTGGTCGGCATGGAGCAAGGCTTATTCCCGAGCTATCGATCCCTCGACGATCCAGCGTCTCTGGAGGAGGAACGGCGGCTCTGCTACGTCGGCATCACCAGGGCGAAAGAGCGTCTATTCCTGTCTCACGCCAGTGAGCGGCGGCTGTGGGGAGGAATGCGCGAACCGGCCGTGCCAAGCGTGTTTCTTTCAGAGTTGCCGGAGGCGCTGGTGCAGGGGGAGATCCCCCGCAGTGGTGGGGCGGCAATTCGGCGTGAGCAACGCCTCGAGCGTTTGACCCGGGTGGATCGGGATGACAGTCGTCGTGTCGCTGCAGGTGGAGTGGCTGGTGCTCCAGCCAACGCTGTGCGCAGGCGTCAGGCTGGCCCTGCACCAGGGAAGAGCTGGAGCGTGGGCGATCAGGTGAGTCATGCCAGCTTCGGGATTGGGGAGATCACGCACACCTTTGGGAGTGGGGAGAAGGTGTCGATCGCGGTGAAATTCTCTGGCATGGGGCCCAAGATTCTTGATCCGCGTTTGGCGCCGATTGAGCCTGTCGACAGCTGATGCTGGCCTGATGGATCTGCCAGGCATCGATCCCGCGTTGCTGCACACCCTGAGCGGGCAGGCCAAAGCCAGCGGCGTTCAGCGTCTGGCCTTGGTGGGTGGAGCAGTGCGCGATGGCCTGCTGCACCATCACCATCGCGATCCGTGGCGGGGCTTGCTGGATCTGGATCTGGTGCTGGAGGGGTCGGCTGAGGCCTTTGCGACGGGTCTTCAACAGGCCCTTGGACCCGAGCGGGTCACCGATCTGCGCAGCCATGGCAGCTATGGCACGGTCGAATTGGTGGTGGATCAGGTGCTGCTCGATGTGGCGGGAGCCCGGCAGGAGCGTTACCCCAGTGCTGGCGCCAATCCGATCGTGGAACCGGGGCCCCTGGAACTGGACCTGCAACGCCGTGACTTCACGGTCAACGCCATGGCTTGGGTGCTGCCGGGGGAGCCCACCGGCGAGGGGATTCTTCTCGACCCCCACGGTGGTGCTGCCCATCTGGCCCGGCGCCAATTGGCTTTTCTGCACGCCGAGAGCGTGCGGGATGACCCGACCCGGGTGTTGCGGGCTGCGCGCTATGCCGCCCGTCTCGATTTCGTTCTGGCGCCGGAGGCGCTAGAGCAGCTCACCTCCACCCTGGCGGCCTGGCCTTGGTCGTGGCGTCCGTCCGACCCGCCGCAGCAGGCACCCGCTGCCTTGGCCACCCGCCTGCGCATGGAGTTGGAGCTGTTGCTGGAGCGGGAGCCCTGGCGGCAGGCGCTCAGCCATCTCCAGACCTGGGGCGCCCTGGTGTTGCTCGACTCGGGGCTGCAGGCGGATCAGGGCTGGCAGCGCCGTTTGCACTGCGCTCAACGGCTTGCTCTGCCCCTGTTGCCGACCCTGGTGCTGGGGGCTGGCGATCCGGAAGCCTTGGCGGCGCGTCTGCAACTGCCCCATCGCCAGCAGCAGTGGGTGGGGCAGGTCGTCGCCCTCAGCAACTGGTTGGCCACTGCGGCGGCGCCCCAGGATCCGGTTGCTTGGACCCTGTCCCTCGAGGAGGGCCCTTGGGAGCCAGAGGCGGTGCTACTGACGGCGGTGTTGGAGGCCAGCAGGCGACGGCCGTGTTGGAAACCGCTGCTGCGCTGGTGGGGGCGCTGGCGCCATTGCCGGCCTGGGCGCACGGCCAAGCAGCTGATCGCGGAAGGCTGGACCCCAGGGCCTGCCCTCGGTGAAGAGCTGAAACGCCTGCGACGTTGCGCGTTGGAGCAGCAACGCTAATGGCTGGGATTGGCTCCTCCGCCTGGCGCACCCGCGCGAGGGTTCTGGGCGTTGTGATTGTTGCGGTGTGCCTGGCGTTCGCGCTCAAAGCCCTGGGGTTGATCGATGCCACCACCCTCTGGAGCGATGAGCTCTACAGCGTGGGGAAAAGCTTCCAGCCCAGATATGGCGAGTTGATGGCCATGTTGCGGGAGGACACCCATCCTCCCCTCTATTACAGCCTGCTTTGGCTCTGGGGGCAGGGCTTTGGGCAGGACGCCATCCAGCTGCGGTTGTTCTCTTGGCTCGCCTATGCACTGGGCGGTCTGGTGATGGTGGCCCAGGCCTTGGCTCTGGCGCCGAGGAATCGTCAAGGTCAAGCCGCTGCAGTCGTGGCTCTGCTGGCCTTCTGCAGTCCCTATCCCGTGCGCTTTGCCCTTGAAGGCAAGGGGTATGCCCTGCTGGTGCTGTTGGTGGCCTGCGGTTGGTGGTGGCGTCGTCGTTGTCTGCCCCATGGAGCGGATGCGCCCGCGCAGGGGTGGCGCCAGGTGTTCCCGTACACCCTGTTTGTTGCCGCTGCCGGTCTGACGCATTTTTATGGGCTGTTTGTGTTTGCCGCTGCTGGCGTCTGGGATGGCTGGAAGCGGCGCTGGTGTCTGGCATTCGCCGCCCTGTTGGGGGTGCTGCCCGCCTCTGGGTGGATTGTGTATGCCTCCCGTTATTTGCTCAGTTCCCGCTCTGGGAGCTGGATCAGTCGTCCTGATTTCGCCTTGCTTGAGGAGACGCTGGCCCGGGCACTTGGGCCCTGGCCGCTCCCCAAAGTGGTGCTCGTGGCGGTGGTGGTTCTGCTGTTGTGGAAGCGGGGACGACAGCCTCCCGCCTCAGGCGCCGCAAACTTCGATCACTCTGGCGCTCTCTCCCCGGGGCTTTGCGATCGCACCGGCTTGACCCCCTCCGCCTGGATGGTGGTGGCGGTGGTGGCCCTGTCGTTCTTCAAACCCCTGGCATTCAGCCGTTACTTCGTGGTGCTGTTGCCGGCGGTGTTGCCCTGGATCGGGGTCAGCCTTGCCGGGGTGTGCTTGAAGCCGTTGGCAGGGCGTGTGGTGGTGGTGCTGGTGGTGAGCACCTTGGTGTTGTGGTGGCACCAATCGTTTTTGGGCCTTGAGGGTCAGGGCTTGGGTGCGCGGGAGTCGGATCAGTTCCGCGCCATCAGTCAGCTCACGGCGGGGGCACCTGAGCGTTTCAGTCCCCGGCCCCGGTTGATGAACCTCAGCGACCGGATGGAGTTGGCGGCTGGTCGCCTTCCTGCCGATCCATCGCCCTGGGAGAACGGCGACGTCTTGAAGCGACGGCTGGAGCGGCCTTCGTCTGATCCATTGCCTTCGGAGCTCTGGCTCGCCGCCAGCGGTCCCGATGGGGTCACCCGCAAGCGCCTGCGACCGCTGGAGCAGACGGCAGCGCGGCGGGGTTACGTTTGCACCCCTAATTCTGTGCAGCCTGCCTTCAGCAGGCTTGTGCGCTGCCGATGGCCGTCCATTGATGGGGCATCGCCTGGTGAACCAGCCCCGCGAACGCAGGGCTGACGCTGATCAGCAGGGGGCCACAGGTCTGGGGATCCACCAGCAGCTCCAGGAGGGTTCGATGGTCGGCGCTGCCGGCCGCGATCGTGCCGAGCTGCAGTTGAACAGGGGCGGGGCTTTCGCCCTCGGGATCGAGCAGACGCCAGGCCCGCCGGTTGGCGGGCGCCAGGCTGCTGGCATGCCCCGCGGCGAGCAGGGAGAGTGCCTCGGGAAGGGCGGGAATCCTGTCCCCCAGCAGATCCACTCGCACCTCGGGGCGTCGCAGCATCTCCCCGAGGTGCCCCAGCAGACCGAAACCGGTGATGTCCGTGGCGGCATGGAGGCCGCCGGGATGGCGCTGGTCTAGGGCCTGGAGTTGGCGCAGCAGGGGGTGTTGGCTGGTGGCCATCTGCGCCAGTGCGGTGTCGAGGGAGCTGGCAGACGCTTTACCGGCCATTGCGGCAGCGAACAACACACCGGTGCCCAACCTGCGGCTCAGTAGCAGCTGATCGCCGGCCTGAAGTGCCGCCTTCGGCCAGAGCGCAGCGGATGGGGTGCCATTCACGGTCAAGGCCACCTGCACGCCGAGGCTGAGGGGGGCGCTGCAGGGCTCCCGTGCTTCCAGGGTGTGGCCGCCAATCAGCTGAGCCCCTTGAGGGTCCAGGGCTGAGCGAATGCCAGCGAGGGTCTGCGACAGCAGCAGTTGCTGCACGCTGGCGTCGGCTTGCGGCAGGGTGATCACGGCCTGGGCGCTCTGCACGGTGGCGCCACAGGCCCACAGGTCGGAGCTGGCATGCAGCGCGGTCAAGCGTCCGTTCAGCCAGGGATCGCTGATCAAGGCGGGGAAGCCATCCACGCTTTGCAACACGGGTGGGCCTTGGCGGTCTTTGAGACCGGGAATTGGGGCGGCATCCTCCGGAGCTGTGCCCAGGCGTTCAAGGCCGGCGGAGCGGAGCGCCGCTTCCAGAGGCGCGGCCGGGAGTTTGGCAGCGCATCCACGGCAGAGCATCGCCGTTGTGCGCTGACGTCCTTGCGTCATGGTCTGGCGCTTGAACATCGCCATGAAGCGGCGATCAAGGGCTTGTTTCCAGTGCCAGAGCCAGGGATGGGGGCCGATCAGCAGCGGGCCCCAGAGGGCCCAGGCGGTGTTGCCGTGAGGTTGGCATCCACCGCCCAGCAGTTGCAGCGCCCGCCGTTGGGGGCGCCAGGCCCGCAAGGGCTCGCCGCGGCTCAGCGCTTCCAAGTTGCGGGCCAGGGGGCGCGCGGCACGCACAGCCCAGACGCCGGATGCGGGCCTGGGATCAGCGTCGATCACGCCGCAGTCGCCCGTGGCGAACAGGCCGGGATGGTCCAGCACCTCCAGGGTTCGCGCCGTGCGCACCCGGCCGCGTCCATCCACCGGCAGCCCCGCTTCGGCCAGCCAGGCTGGTGCATCACTGCCGGTGCACAGCAGCCCGGGGCCACGGACCCCAGTCATGTCTGCATCCGGAGTAGGGCAGTGGGTGATGCCAGCCCTGTTCATGGCTTTGCGGAACGGGGACTGGGGGTGCCCTTCCCGTGTCCACAACATCAACGATCGCTTGGGCCATCGCCGGCGCAGGGCCAGGACCGTTTCCACCCCTGCAAGGCCACCTCCCACCACCTGGAATGGGATCGCTTGCTGCTCAGCGGCATCCTGGTGCTGCAAAAACTGCAGGGCCGGTTCCAGCGGTTTGATTGGTTGGAGCCCTGGGGCATCTGTACGGGTCACACAACCCACATCAAGGCTGAGCTGGGTGAAGGGCACTGGAGGACGCCCCGCCAGTCGCAACATCCGCTGGGGCCAGTCGAGGCCCTCGATTTCATCGATCACCAGCGCAACGCCGGCCTGGTCCGCCAGCTGCCGCAGGTCGATGCTGATTTGATCAGGGCGATAAATCCCGGCGATCAAGCCCGGCACCATGCCGGAATACAGGGCCTGACTACTGCGATTCACCAGGGTGATCAATCCTGGCGGGCGGCGCTGCGGATGCATGGCCCACCGCCGCAGCACCAGGGCATGGCTGTGGCCACCACCGGCGAGCACCAGGTGGCCGCCGTTCAGGGCACGGCGGGGTTTCATGCCCCGGTGGAGGTGATGTAGCCCTGGGGATTGGCTGATTGCCACGCCCAACCGTCCCTGCAGATATCGACGAGGCTGCGTTTGGTGCGCCAGCCCAGGCGCTCGGCGGCGAGGGAGGGGTCGGCCACGGTGCTGGCGGCATCCCCGGGGCGACGCTCGATGATCTCGTAGGGGACCTTTTGTCCGGTGGCCTGTTCGAAGTGTTGGATCAACTCCAAGACGGAGGCTCCTTGCCCACTGCCAAGGTTGAGGGTGAGCACCTGGGGTGGCTCGGCCAGCAGGGTATCGAGGGCGGCACGATGTCCTTCCGCGAGATCCATCACGTGGATGTAGTCGCGGATGCAGGTGCCATCTGGCGTCGGCCAGTCTCCGCCAAACACTGAGAGCTTGGGCCTTTGACCAACCGCCACCTGGCAGAGGTAGGGGAAGAGGTTGTTGGGAATCCCGCTCGGTGCTTCTTCGATTTGGCCCGAGGGGTGAGCCCCCACGGGGTTGAAATAGCGCAAGCGGGCGATGCGCCACG
>Ga0181591_10006097_pt1 | contig 10469 bp, 8 predicted proteins | sample 071ome_33_FD_133757 | JGI IMG/M metagenome (GOLD analysis project Ga0181591, IMG submission 133757) | Coastal salt marsh microbial communities from the Groves Creek Marsh, Skidaway Island, Georgia - 071412AT metaG (megahit assembly) | ecosystem: Environmental > Aquatic > Marine > Intertidal zone...
AACATGTTCCGAATAAAATGTTAAAAAAAAGAGTCATTACAAGTTTCTTGAGAAGGATTGGTAAAAGATTGTTGCAATTCATCAAGATAATAAGTTAAGATAAAATCATATACGATGCTCTTTGCAAAGAAGTTTTTTGCTTGCACTTTTTTACGTAGCCTGAAAAACTCTTTTCAAAAGCAACATAAGAAATTATTAAGGAGGAGACATCAATGTCACTGCAAAATGCTGAGGCGAATCTTAAGGAGTTTGGAAAAGAACTAAACCTAGAGGGACTTGCCTTTGATGAAAACCACACCTGTATTTTAGGAATCGATAATACCTTTTCCCTTCACCTGACTTATGAGCCGAATTCAGATCGTCTCTACCTTTACTCTCCAATCTTAGATGGTCTCCCAAAAGATGAAGCTTCTAAGCTAAAGCTCTATGAAGCCCTTCTTGAGGGATCAATGCTTGGTGGCCAGATGGCTGGCGGTGGCGTTGGTGTTGCTGTTAAAGAAGAGCTGATCTTGATGCACTGCGTTCTAGAAATGGGATCTGGAGCAGACGCTTCATCTCTAAGGCGTTTTGCTCCTCTATTTGTTGAGTCTGTAGAGAAGTGGAGAGAAAGAGCTAAAAATATCATTGAAGGTCGCGATCCAGGTGCTACTGGAATTCCTGGTGGTGGTCCAATTGGTGGTGGTGCTCAACCTCCACAACAAGGTGGGCAAGATGGAGATGATCCAAAACCAGGCGATCGCTTCATCAAGATCTAATTCAAAGCTTTTTGAATATCTAAAAGAGGAAGGAGAAATCCTTCCTCTTTTTTTTCGAGTCCTTTTTTTACCCTTTTAACACTTGTCATGACAGTTGAATGGTCTCGGGTAAATAAACTTCCAATTTTTAAGAAAGGCATTTTGAGTTTTTCGCGACAAAGATACATTGCAATTTGCCGAGGAAGAGCCTGTTCTCTAGATTGTCCTTTTCCAAGAATGTCATCGGTTTTAATCCCAAATGTATTGGCAACAGTTTTAAGAATTTTCTCAGGGGTAAGGACTGTTTGGTGGGCTTTTTCAGTGAGATCTTTAAGGTAGAACTTTGCCACTTCCAAGTCGACCGGTCCCTTAGCATCTGGAAGTCGAAGCGCTAAGGCCTCGAGAGCTTGAATCAATAAGTGAAGATCTTTAAAACAGCTTGTCAAAAAGGCTTTGAGCTCATCTGTTAAGGGAAGAGCAAGAGACATTGCTCTTTTTTCTAAAATCACTTTTTTCAGCTCTTCAGGAGGAGAGCTAATCGGAAGGGTAATTCCCCACTCAAATCTGCTCACTAATCTCTCTTCGATTTCCTCTAAGAGCTGAGGGGCAACGTTTGAGGCTAAAATGATCTGAAGCCCTGCTGTGTGCAGGCGATTGAAAGTGTGAAACAGCTCTTCTTGAGTGGCAGTTTTTCGTGAAAACAGGTGGACATCATCGATAATTAGCACCTCAATGTCTCTTGCAGCATTTCTAAACTCCTGCAAAGAACCGGAGCGAAAGGCGCGAATCACATGGTCTGTAAAGGTATCAGCCCGAATATAAAAGCATTTTTTCCCCTGAGCCTCTAAGGCTTTTGTCGTAGCCATTAAAAGGTGAGACTTTCCACTTCCTTTAGGACCATAAATATAGATAGGGTTATATGAACCTAAAGGGAGCTTAAGGGTTACAAGCTCACTTAGAAGGTTAAGAGGAAGGTTTTCATTTTTAAGCGCAAGAAACTCTTCAAAAGTTGCATGGGGCTCGAGCGGATCTTGTAAAAAAGAAGGGGGCTCAACAATCTTCGACTGTTTTTTTTCATCAAAGGGCTTGCCACCAATGGAAAAGTGCACCTTAATGGGTTTGCCACTTGACATCACAAGCTTTTGAGGAAGCAAATGAGACACATACTCTTTAAACCAATTGACTTGAAATGAGTCGGCTGCATCTAAAAATAGATTTCCAGCATCAAACTTCAAGACCTTGAGCGATCTTAGCCACTTATTGACGGTTTCAGATCCTAGCTCTTTTTCTAGACCTATTAAAAGATCATTCCACTGTTTCATGAAAAGCTTTGCTTACTTCTTCTTTTTAGGTTTTACAACAATCTCTCTAGAGTTTTTATTTGGCCTTTCCTTTCGACTAGACATATACCACTGCTGCACAATCTGTAGGATCATAGAGGATAGCCAGTACAGGTTTAATCCAGAAGGGAACTTGTAGAAAAGAAGGGGGAAGATGAGTGTCATAATCATTCCCATTTTTTGCTGTTGAAGTTGCTGCTCAGAAAGGTTTCCTTTCTTCTTGTTCTGTCCTTGTACCATTTTTTGCTGGAAGTACATCACAACCCCTAGAAGGATCGGAAGTGCATGAAGTGAAGTTCCGATAAATGGGATCGGATATCCCCATGAAAATACAACATCAGGAGCAGTTAAATTATCAATCCATCCTGGAATAAAGCTTGCTCCACGAAGAGGGAAAACAGACTTTAAGAGGTCAAACATTCCAAAAAGAAATGGCATTTGGATAATAAGAGGAAGACATCCACCTAGGGGGTTGATCTTATGCTCTTTATAAAAAGCCATCATCTCCATTTGCGCTTGCTTAGGATCTTTAGCCTTTTTCTGCTTTTCTTTCATTTTCTCAAGCTTTGGACCAAGCTCCTGCATTTTTAAAGTCGACTTAATCGACCATGCATTCAGTGGGTACATCATGATTCGTAGCACCACAGTGAGCAGAATAATGGAAATTCCCCATGATCCTGTTGCCGAGTGGAAAAGCTTCATAGTGAAGTAGAGAAATTTTGCAAATGGCTCAGAGATAAAAGAAAACCATCCGTGAAAGCTTCGAGTTTTAATATAGTTAGGGCTATATCCTGTGACTTGGTCTGTGAAGGTATTATCGACTTTTTGTAGGATGTGCTTTTCAATGGGACCTGCATAGAGGCGAAATTCCATTGGCTGTGAAGAGCGCTTAAGAGGAATATGCACATCATATCCAGGGTATTTATTTGCAGGGTATAAGTCGTGCGCCGAGTCAATCACCACAATTCTTGAAGGGTCCGCATTTCCAGGAACATTATTGGCTTGAAAGCCCATGCCAACTTCAGATTGTGGATCGATAATTAAAGTAAAATACCCATTGGAATTTGAGATCCAATCAGGTTGGAATGAGCTCATTGTTGTGGTAGTTTTTGGAAGAGAAAGTTTTTCAACAACCTGTTTATTATTGCGCACTGTGCTGTATTTAATAATCGGCGCTGGGCTTCCTGAAATCAGCTCCACTTCTGGAACTCCCGATGTGACCCAAAGTCCTCTTGAGTCACCTTCAACTTTTACAGAAACATTTAAACAATAAGGAGCGCTGCTTCCTTCTTCTGGAAAGCTATAGGTCTTAATAATTTTTCTATTAGGAAAACGGGCTTCAAAACGAATCATTTTATCGTTAAAAGCGGTAAGCTGGTAGAAGGTATTCGAAGTCTCAGGATCTTCTGAAATTGTATTGAATGCGTAGTACTGCGGAGGGAGTTTATAAGGAGGGTATCCGCTATCTTTTTCAATTCCTCGTCTTAAGAGGGGGTAATATCCGCCTAGTACTGGATTTTTGACAGCTACCTGACCATTTTGATTCGCAACATGGTATGGGTGATTAGGGAACTGCCCGTTGCTTGGATATTTTTTATCAATAATGCGATCAAAACCAATAGGAAGAACAATGCTTTCTTCGTCACTAGTGCTTTCAAAAGGAAGATTGATCTCTGCAATCGCGCCCCCAAGGTTTGAAAACACCACTTGCATGCTGCCATTTTCAAGGACGTAGTAATCCTGATTGCTCATGGGCTGGTCTGGAAAGGTCTCTACTTCATAATGGGTGAGTTCTGCTAGATGAGGCATCTTTGAAAGGGGAAAAAAAGAGCCATTACTTTTTGTATAGACCCCAACTGGTAGGTATTTATTTTCAAATTTGTAGAGGACAATACCATTAAATTCAGGAATATGGGTGGGGAAAAATAGCTGCCCCTCATCATATTCTCCAAGAAGAATAATCGGGTGGTGGTCATGAGAAATCGAGACCACTTGGACATCGTGCATGCCAACTTGAGGAAGGTAGGTCGATTCAATTTTTGGTGGATTCCCATAGGTGTAAACCGCATAGTGGTCATCTGTTTGCGAAAGTTTTGCAGCTTTCCCATCAATATAGATGACATCCGCCCATTTTTCGCCCCATGAAGTAGTCATAAATGTTTGATTTCCACAGTTTACAGCCCAGGTCAGAGGCTGCTTGCCATCGACATCAGAAAAAGCTCGGTGGAGAGGAAGAGATTTTAGAGAAGCGGTTCTTTCGTTAACATTTGAAGCGTTGCCTTTTCGGTTGGCTTCTTCGATCAGTCGTTGCTTTTGTTGATACTCATTATACTCTTCTTGTTTCTTGGATGTAAGATATTGATTCACAAAGAAGAGAGCTACAGATGTTAGGATTACGAAGATGAAAAAACGCTTGTTCATATTTGAATTGACCTTGATTTTTGATAAAGGTTAAGTCTATCAAAAAAAAGAAAATTAATAAAGCCTAACTCAGCGTCATGCTCATTTATTCGTGAGAATGGTGCTGTAGCTCAGCAATGAACTCTTTGAAACTTTCGGTTTCTTTAAGGTTTTCTAGCCAATCATCTTCTAAGAGATCATCGATTGTAGGTAAAGCGTCAAATTCTTTGGCTTTTTCTAAAAAGCGAAGAGAATTACCAAGGTCCCCAAGAATAGAGTATAAACAAGCAAGTGCGTAGTAGGCATGGGTATTGCCAAGTTTTGCTGCTTGGATCATTTTATACTCTGCTTCTCTTAAGTACTGATCAGATTCTACATCATTTTCCAGAAGATCTCCTAGATTCACTAGGGTAAGAGCCCAGTCAAGAATGATTTTGTCATTATCGCCTTCTTGCCCTTTGGCAATGCGGTAGTGGTGAATAGCACGTAAAAATAAATCCTTTTCATTGACTAGCTCTGCGTAGTGACTTAAAGATAGAGCGAGTCGATAATGAATCTGAGGAAATTCTGGCTTTAGCATTAAGATATGATTTAGGATATCTATGGCTTTAATGTAGTGAGAGTCACTTTCAATAAATCCAGCGAGTAGGTCTAAAGATACAGCGTAGCTATACATCCAATCAGGGTGGATATAAGCAGCGTTGCTCTGAAGGTTGATTGCCTGTTCAAAATGAAAAACTGCCTCTTGAATCAGACTTTGGTCATGGATCATTTCTCCATAACTTAAAAGACATTTAGCAAATTCAGAATGGATGACACTTGTTTTCTTAAGCGCGATGGCTTTTTCGAAAAACTTCAAGGAACGGTCATAGCTTTTTTCATCATGATCGAGAAGAGACGAGTCGTAGCTACTTTGGGCCATCGCAAGCCACAAAGGGCCATGAGAACGATCAAGGCTTACACCTTCTTGGAATGCTTCAATTGCTTGGTAGTGATAGTCAATATCTTTGTAGTAACTCCCAAGCGCTGAGTTGCACATCCCATGCGCATAGAAGATTTCTAAGTTCTTATTATTCTCTAAATAAGGGTCAATTTTATTTAGCGCTTCATGAATATATTCTAAATTTTCTGTAAGGGTTCCTAGCTTTGCAAGGGAGGTTGCCCAAGATGCGATAACCTCTACATTTTTAGGGCGATATTTATGGGCTTTTGAGCACTTTTCGATTGCAGAGCGGAGCTTTTTTGCATCCTTGAAAATGATTCCTGACTCTAAGTAAAGAAGAGCCCATTCATGCCAAATTTTGCTATTTTTCCCAGCTAGCTGCGTGGCAGTTGAAAAGCACTCACTAGCTTGAGTAAAATGATCATCATCATGAGTATTTGAATAAAGGGCTTTTAACGCTTTGGCGAGTTTAAACCATCCTTCAGGGAAAGAAATGGTAATAGATACGGCATTTTTATAGGCATTGATCGCTTTAACATAAAAGCGGGTATCGTTTGTTTTAGCCCCCATTTGCATGGTCACATTTCCAAAGTTGATCCAAAACTCAGAGGGGTGATCTTCTTGATAAACGCAAGATCTTTCATAAGCTTTGATTGCGTAGTGGAGATCTGTAATTTCCCCAGACTTTTCAGCAAGTTTTCCCCAGACATCTCCAAAGTCCCAGTAAAGATCGGCTAGAACATCTGGCGGTTGCCCTTCAGAAAGTGAGATTGCTTTTTCATACTTTTTTAATGCGTGGGTAAAATAGCTAGGCTCATCTTTGCGACACCCTAGAAAAAATAAGGTGTTTCCCCATAGATGCCACGCTTCAAAACCTTCAGGATTTAAGACTGTAGAGCGTTTAAACCTTTTACTGGCAAGAGTCAGGCCCTCTTCATTTCCTTCGTGGCTTCCAAACTCGAATAAAGAAAGTCCTTGCTTAAAGAACAGGGAATCATTTGAAGGATCAAGTTTTGCGGCCATGTCAAAGTAGGCAACGCCTCCTTTATCTCCATCTAAAAGGCGGAGTTCGCCCTTTTCATGAAGAGCAGTTGAAAGGGCTGTATAATCTTTACTTTTAAGCATTTCAATAGGGGCACCTAAGCTTTCAGCTTTTTGCGTCGGAAGCTCAAAATTGGAAGGTTCTTTTAGGTGCTTTGTCTTTGCCATGTTTACCTGATTTTAGGGATGTCGAAAGGGTGATTATAGGAAAGGAGAGTATTTTCGACAATGGGACCTTTCGATAAACTTGAGATTTTCGAAGGACTGATATGATTCGAATTTTAATTGAGCAGCTTATCATAAAGGGTTTAAAAAAAGTTCTTCTTAACGTAAAATTTAATCATGTTTATTTATCCTCGCCGAGTTCGGGTTCAAGATACTGATACTACTGGAGTTTTATACTTTGCAAACTTGCTCCAGATCACCCTGGAAGCGTTTGAAGAATTTTTACTAAGTAAAGAATTTTTCATTCAGGAAATGGTGTCAAAATATCAAGTTTTACTTCCAATCGTCCACACCGAAGGAGACTTTTTCTCTCCAATCAGAGTAGGAGATATGCTTCACGTCCACTTAAGTTTAAAAGAGGTTGGAAAAAGCTCTTTTTCATACTCTGCAGACATTTTTCAAGGTGAAAATAAGGCAGGCGCAGCGTCTATTGTCCATGTTGCATACTGCTCTCAAAAAAGCACTTCTATTCCCATTCCTGAAAAGTTAAAAGTCTTAGTTGATGCAATTTGACTTTAATGCTTTTCCAAGGTTAGGATGTGCCAATTAAAATTTTTTACGTGAGCGTTTAAGGAGTGATTATGATTAGTTTGGAAAAAGTGGGGTACAAAAATCCTGAGGCGACTGCAACTACAGTTTTTAATGCAACTCAAGTCGCTGTAGCAGCAGCGCTACTTGCTAAAATCATCATTCCACAATCAAACCTAAAGTCCCATTTTGTTTTTGCGGGAACAACTTCTATTTTGTTCTCATTAGCATGGAAGAATGATCACATAAAAACTTGGACAGAAAAAAGATATAAAAAGATTCAAGACTTTAAAGTGCACGCATTTTTAGTTGGAACTGCGCTCACATCAATCGGATTTGCAAAATATTTGACTGGAAAACTTATCCATCCTATCTCATATACTAATGCGGTTGGAAGATGGGCTTTTCTTGTCGGAACTTATACTACATCTGCTTATATGTCCGAGTCCTTTCGGAAGCATCGTGAAAGGATGTAGGGATTTTGAATTTTGGAAGAAATAAGCTAAGGTACTCCTTGATTTCTGCATCTTCAAGAGCTTTGGTTTTTTCGATATAGGCAGTTGGGATAAACCCAAATTCCACATCAGGTTTTGGAACAACTTCCGCAAAGGAAATTCCTTCAAGCCCTTTGAGGTGCCTTTCAATCTCCTCAGGCTGGATATTTTCCCCTCCACTAATAAATTGCCTATCTTTTCGTCCCTTTACGAGTAGGCCTGCAGAAGGAGAGTAGGCTCCTAAGTCTGAAGTCTCAAAGTAGCCTTGATTGTTTAATGGAAGGTCAAGAGATCCGTCCTCTTGAAGATACCCTTTGAAAAGAGTTTTGCCTTTCACCCAAATTTCTCCCTGACTTGAGATTTTGAGTTCCCGATAGGGAAGAGGGTAGCCAAGAGAAAAAGGTCGATCATCTAGGTGGGTTGCAATTTGCGAGCTCATTTCTGTCATCCCGTATGTGGGATGAACCGAAAGGTTTCTTTCTTTCGACTCTTTAAAAAGGGAAGGAGGAATGATTGCTCCACCAAGTAGGATGTGTTTATAGTTGGGAAGGGCTTCTTTTTTTAAAAGGCGGTGGAGTTGCGTTGGAACCATTGAAGCGTGGGTGATCCCCTTAACTTGATCTGATAGAGCGACTGCACCTTTTGCTAAAAAGGTGCGAAATAAAATCGCAATACCCGCAATATGGTAAAGGGGAAGGGATAATAGGTTGATATCACCTTCATGAATAGGAATGTATGCGTTTGATCCAAGCGCGCTATAGTAGTGATTGCCAAGAGAGTGGCAGGCAATTTTGGGCTTTGATGTGGTTCCTGAAGTAAATAGATATGTTGCTAGAGAGTTTTTTTCTAGAAGGGATCTTCCGCTATTTTGGGCTTTTTCTAAAACTTTTGAAAAGCTCACTTTAATTTGTTTAACATTTGGGATGGGCGCATCATCAGCGTGAATAAGAACAGATGTTTTGATTTCGTCTAAGCGTTCTGGAATGGAATCTATTGGCAGGTAAGCATTTAAGGGGCAGACAATCGCACCTATTCGAAAAAGAGCAAAAAAGATAAGAGGGGTTTCAAAGGAGATTTTGGGGAGAATCGCAACAGGGTCTCCTTTTTTAATGCCAAGGCTTTTTAAAGCATTTACTGCTCCACTAATGAGCTCTTCACATTCGAAGTAGCTCCATTTTTTTCCTGTAGAAATAAGTGCGATGCTACTTGGGGATTTTCTGGAGTGAAGTGAAAAAGGGCACTCAAATGTATTCATCAAGGATAACCTGAACCTTGTCCATTTTAAGGCTCCACTTTTTAGGGAAATAGAGCCGTTGATTAATAATTTGGGGGCTTTCATCAAATAGCGGCTCGTCAAATAGATGGCATGTCCCAAGTCCCATGGGCTTCAAGGGAATTTTTAGCCTGAATGCGAGCTTTGCAATTTGATAGATCCCTATTTCACTCTCATAACTACTACTTAATATAAAATCGACCCCTTTTACCTTTTTAGGAAGAGGATATCCATGCAAAGTGGGTTTAATGACATGAGCTTTGACATTAGGGTATGAGGGGGAGGAGGGTGTTCTAAGGGACTCATCTAGAGCGACTGGATAGGGAAATTGAGAGTGATCTTCAGTGGATTTTAGAGGTTCTTCAAAATACTCTAAAAATGGAAATCTTTTTGCAAGTTTTAACGCATCTTCGAGGTTCCAGTTTTGATTCATATCCACCCCAGCCTTTTCAAAATTCTCGACTTTCTTAATCGCGTTTTCTAAAGATAGATGTCCAATTTTGATTTTGTCTTGATGGAGCGTGCGCACTGGAATGGACTCGATCTCAAGAGGGTTGATAAGATCAAGCATCGCCGATGCTCTTCCCCATTGAACTGAAGGGTAAGAGGAGTCATTTCCTTCAATAAGATCCGCAATTGCTTCTTCTAAAGTTTCATTGCTAAACCCAGGAAGAGGAGCAACCTCTCCCCAACCGACTCTTCCATTTTCCCTTTCTAAACGCATTAACACCCCCTCACGAAGCTCGCCTTTAAAGGGACGGGAATAGTAGTAGAGAGTTTGTTTCAAAAGAGCCACCCAATGCAAAATAAAATCGTATAGATGGTTTGAACCATCCCGACTTTCGGAAAGAGAGGAGCAAACTCTTGCGCATGATTTGCTTTAAACACTTTAAGAGTTAAAGGAATTCCTAAAAATGCCGTTGCTAAAGAGGGAAGATAAGTATGTTGAAATAGGGGTATGATTGCTGCAAACAGGATGCAAAGAGCAAACTCCCACTTCCCAAAAGTTTGCCCAAAACGCACAGGAAGGGTTTTCTTTCCGACTTTTTTGTCTTGGAGCTCATCTCGAATATTATTCATTGAAAGAATAGCCATCGATAAAAGACCCGGTGGAAAACCGGCTAAAATTGCAATGGGGAGGACCGATCCGGTTTGAAGATAGGTCACACCAGCAACCGCTACAGGCCCAAAAAAGATGAGGACAAAAATATCGCCAAGTCCTAAGTAACTCAAGGGGTAAGGCCCTCCTGTATAGAGGTATCCCAAAAGAATTGCCGCAAGGGCTAAAACACCAATTTGCCAGCCTCCAACCCACATCAGATACAGGCCGATAATCGCTGAGGTTCCAAAGACACCAAAGGTAACTTTCCGCATCGTTTCAGGAGATACAAGTCCTGATTGGACAAGACGTCTTGGCCCTTTCCTTTCACTTGTATCGGCCCCTTTTAAAAAATCGATGTAATCATTGGCAAAGTTGGTTCCAATCTGAAC
>Ga0181591_10006102_pt1 | contig 10462 bp, 10 predicted proteins | sample 071ome_33_FD_133757 | JGI IMG/M metagenome (GOLD analysis project Ga0181591, IMG submission 133757) | Coastal salt marsh microbial communities from the Groves Creek Marsh, Skidaway Island, Georgia - 071412AT metaG (megahit assembly) | ecosystem: Environmental > Aquatic > Marine > Intertidal...
CGTTCATAATTTCACCTATGCAACTTCTACTAATATATGACTCTCTAATTCTAATGTAGCATCATTAGCGCCAGTATTGTTTTTTACTTGTAAATATATATATAGTCGTTTTGTTCAAGTTCGACTCTTTCAAATACAGTAAAAAACGCTACATCTCTGCCACCGACTAAAGAATTCACTTGTCTTACATGATCTCTGCCATCAACAAAAATACCCTGAGAATCATCCCATTTTCTAAGTCTTACAGATAGTACATCGTTGGCCACTGAATCCATGATTAGTTCTAAATTGACTTTGTATAAAATGGGGTCTTTACCTAAATGACGTAATTGACCATTGGATGGAGAATCAAAGTGCTGTAAATCAATTTCAAACCAAGTACCAGCAATATCATAATATGTGGACACTAGCGGTATCACGGTAGTTGCTTCTACTGATATTTCCAACTCACCACCAATGATTGTGTTAGGTAAACCAACATTATTCAAAAATAGAGATGGTAAGTCTTTTTGCGTGATATTAGGTGTCAAAGTTAAATCGGAAGAATTATTGACACCATTGCGAGCAACAATACATCCGTTCAACTGTAAACTGGAAGGATTCGGAAAATTGGAAGGCGCGAAGTCTAAAAGAGCCACGGTGGAATTCAAATCAACATTAATATTGGTCACAAAACGCGAATTCATTGTAAAACCAACACCTGCCTTAAATAAGCTATAAGCACCGTCAGTTAAACCACGAACTATCGACGTATAAATAGCATAACCACCAACCCATGTACCTTTCAACGTCAATTCAGGTTTGCCACCAAAACGACCTGTGCCGTTCTCTAAACCCTGCCTGTAACTATCAATGGTTCCCAAAGAAGTACAACCGTTGTAATTCACTCGATTAAATTCAAACGCATGAAAACCGTTTGCATCCACAATGTCGAATACTTGTGAATTAGTACCTGTGACTTCAATTGCAATGTCGGTAGCTAATAAATTACCACTACCACCTACAGGTGAAGTAAACATTGTGTAGTTAGCTTCACTTGATATTAATTTACAAATATCAAAGCTATAACCCCATAGAGTTAAACCACCTTCCGGTACTTCAATTGATTGGTTGCCCATATCAATTATACCATCTATCAGATAGACCTTGCCTGAATCTAATGTCCCTGATAAATCAGCAGCAGTCTTAACAACCACTGCTGAACTTGGGATTCTGCGAGTATATCTACTACCTAAAAAGGCTGGCATTTTACTCGGGACAATTAAACTCATTAGTCACCGTCAATGATAAATGATAAGCAATCCATGGCTTCCACAGTGATGTTATCGGGTACAATATCCATTGGTATTCTCACCAATGCCAGTTCACACGGTTCATCGAGTATCGCATCGTAATCTTTCTGTACTTGTTCACGATGTGCTATCGTTTCAGCGTATTCTTCCGATAGTTCTTTGTACTCTTTAACGAAAGAATCATTATCTTCAATATCGAACTTGTTTGTTTCAGAGTTGAGATCGCCGTACTTTTCACATAGTGCGATCCTTTTGTGCTCGAACTCTCTATATTCCTCAGTTGGTTCTAGTGAAGACTGAAGATGTTGAATTTCCTCGGTCACTTTTTTGTAGTTTTTAGAAAGCACATAAGCAAATTTAGCGCCTTCTAACTTTCCACACAGTTCGATACCTTTCTTTAAAACTGTCAAATCTTTATTTTTCATGATTTACCGCCCTTTATAAATTAAATTATGTTACTTAATACCAAATGCCGTCGGCATCTTATTTCACCCTACAATAATAGAACTAGCTCAATAATCTGTCCATTCGGTAGAATAGGGATCATCATTATTAGTTAGCCTTAATTTTGCAGCTAACAAGCTATCACTTGCTTTTGTTAAAAATGCTATGTCGTCAACATTACTATTTGCCATCTTTTATCCAGCGTAGCAAGTATATGCCAACAAATTCACATCTTTAAGGCCAGCATCTAATTTACCTTGCCTACATTTACCAAGTACCGCTGCATATCCGTAGGACGGATCCCAAAGACATGCTGTACCATCTCCATTACTCATCAATAAATCACCATTTTCGACTGGACCTGTAACTCTAACAACTGTTTGACCTAGGCCGTGTATAATTGGCGTGCCGTTATCATCGTAATGGCTAAATGTACCATATGCCGTTTTATCGCCCTTAGTATTGGATATTTCACATTTAGGTAATTGGTCGGCTTTTTTAGCATGTACGGTTTTTTCGTTTCCGTCGTCGTCAGTAAATACCGCGCCTACTGGTTCGTCCCCGTAATAATCAGCCTGTTTTGGAACCTGCGTAGTTAACTCTACCGTGTCTCCGTTTTCGTCCTTGTAGGTTTCGGTGACATCTTCAACCCACCTAACCGTTTTCCACTCGACCAACTCATCAATAGAGGCCATCACAGTTCCGCGCTCTATTTCAGGTTGTGACTTATCAGCAAATTGAGAGTTATGGCCACCGCAAAAAGTTCCCCATGTAACAGTGCCGCTAGATACTGAAACGGTCGCAACTGTTGACCCATCGCGGTTGATTAGGAATATAGATCCATCAGAGCCAGTGCGGTTCCATGTTCCTAGATCACCATTGTCAGCATGATTCCAAATTTGCCCGTTAGGGCCAATAGATGTGCCAGTGCCAGCGCTTGTGCTGTTGTTGTACGGTGTATTGTCTGTAGTTCCTACAAGTAAATGGCCGCTTGAATCAATTGTTACCGCTGTAGTGCCGCCAGTGGAAAATCCTAATTGGTTTCCGGTTAAAAAATACATGCCTGTATCTGTGTCGGCCACCCCTGCAACTGCTGGGGAACTTGCGGAACCTGAAGGCGCTAAAAACTGGCCGTCATACGTAAATGAAGCCCTTTTCAATCCTGCGGTGTATATGTCCATATTAGGATTTGCGCCGCTTGTAGATGCAACAATATAATTGTTGCCACCTGATCCTGAGTTTGTGATTATCTTGTTAAGTGCCTTAATACTTAAATTGCCAGAACTATCTATCCTCATGCGCTCAGTAATACTGCCACCACTGGGGCGCGTAAAGAACGCAATTTCACCTTCGTTGTTTGTATGATCCACATTAACGAAAGCAATCTGTGACATTGTAGCGCCGCCAGAATCAACGCCGATAATAGAGGAGTAGTTACCTGCTGTGCCGTTGCTATTTTGAAGTGTTAACTTAGCGCCGCTTGAAGTTGTGGCGAGATTTGTATTTGCTTCATAACCACTAATTATTAAAGCAGCTTTGCCGCTTGTAGTAGTGTCGAATTTTACATCAACATCAGCACTGTCTTTTGTCACTCTGAAACGCCTTCCATCGGCGCTAGAACTACCTACAACAAAGTCACCAGAACTGTCGAGACGCATACGCTCGGTGCTGTTCGTATAAAACGCCAGATCTTTTGCACCTGTTGAAAATATGGAGTTATTTAAGTTCCCTGAGGAAATAGATAGTGTGCCTGCTGTCGCTGCGTCTGATCTATCAACTCGTACACTTGCCGTAGCCCCTGAGTGTTGGAGATGCAACACCTTACCGCCTATCGCCCCAGCACTGGGATTGGTTGTTCCAATACCCACTTGACCATCTTGATCAATTCGGACGGCTTCAGCACTCGTACCATCCACACCTGTTCTAAATGACAATTCAATACTAGACGATGAGACTGAAAATGTTTTACCTGCTATAGCAAACATGCCAGCATTTTTCGTTAAACCGCCACCCGTTGCCGATGTGGTATCGTATGCTTGGAAAGCGTAGCCGCCCAAATACTCGCTTGTAGTTATCGCGCCAGTGACATCGCCATAAGTTGCTATGGTGCTGGTAACAGACAAAACATCTGCATCGTTAATATTAGATGAGCCGTAGTAGTCGTCGTTCGTTAAAGTGAATTTCGATACTGGCGCTGTTGTACCAATACCCCACTGCCCAGTTGAATCAATCCGCGCAACTTCTGTGCTATTAGTGTATAAAACAAGATCTTTCGCGCCTGTACTGTAAATGCCGTTTGTCGTGTCGCCAGACGTGATCGATAGCGTTCCAGCAGTTGAAGCGTCCGATCTATCTACTCTAACACTAGCTCCTCCACCTGAGTGTTGGAGATGCAACACCTTACCGCCTATCGCCCCAGCACTGGGATTGGTTGTTCCAATACCCACATTTCCAGAGGTGTCTACTGTTACGTCCGAATCACCATCTGAACCAAAAATATTAAAACCTGCCGCATTTGTTTTAATGCCTGAGTGTAAAGAACCGTTTTTATTAAATCGGATTTGCTGAGCTTCTGCTGAGTTATCACGACTTAAATTCAAATAACCTTCGCCCAATTCAAAGCTATTTTCATCCGCTGCGGATCCTGCTATCCCTGCCACTGAGGATCGGCTAGTCATTGGGCCACCAATGGCGACTATTTCACCGATAGCGTTGACCTTAAAACGCTCTACACTGTTTGTATAAATGCTCACGTTATTTGAACCAGCCGCTTTTAATAGCAGGTTGCCAGAACTTTCTATATTTCCAGTTGATAAATTAGTAACGCTTAAAGTGCTTGTGCCACTGTTATATGAGAAATTTCCACTGTCTGCTTCAAGTAGATTTGAAGTGGTTGCAAAAATAACAGAACCAGAAGCAAGAGCGCCATTCCTAACCGCCATACTTTTGTAAGAAATACCAGTTGCAGCACCGCTGCCGAATTCCCATGAGCCGCTTGTGTTAGCTCTAAGAACGCTGACATTTACTTTTGTAATAGTTGCGTTGTCAGAAGCGTTAGCGGTGAATTGATTGTTTGAAAAGGCTTCAACGGTGGTGGTTAAACCTACACCGCGAATTGTTAGTAAATTAGCAGCGTGACTTAGCACTTCGTAAAGGCCGTCATTTTGCCCGTTCTCTGTTCCTGTGATCTGAATAATATCACCAGCAGAAAACGTAGCCGCGCCAACGGTAGCAACGGTTGGATTTGATGTAGCTGTTACACCAGCAACAAAAGCACCAGCAGAAACGGTGTCCTGCGTTGCTGTAGGTAGGAAATTAACAACTAACCCACCCGATTGAGCAACAGCAGTTTCATAACCGTAATTAACGCTTAGATAATTGTCTTGATAAGCTACTGTCTCACTGTCAATAATGGTTTTGGTGCCATCGACAATCAGATTTCCGGTAATGTGAGCATCAGTATTGACAACAAAAGTTCCTGTGCCGTTTGGTGTGATCTCAATATTACCGTTAACATCCTCTGAAGATATGATGTTACCTGATAACTTTAAATTACCACCGCGAACGCTATTGAATGTTACATCATCAGTCGTGTTTAATGACTGGTCATAACTAGCGCCAGTTGTGAATTGACTACCAAGAAATGCTACAACTTTACTGACAGCAATAAGGCTCATCTTACACCCCCGTCGTCTACAATTATTTCCCATCCATCTTGAGCAGCTTTGACATAAGTGTCTTCTACGCTATTTTGGATGATGAACTGACCTAAATCTTGAGGCGTGAAGCCCATTGCGGCTGTATCACTAGCACTGGTGTTAAAGAACAGTTGCCCTACACTACCAGGTGCCTTAGATATCTGAATAATTGTCTCAGTTGACGATATTAGCTGCCAACTTGTGGTTACTGTTACTTTAGTTCTGGCCATGATTACCTCTAACCAAATTATAGTTTAAGATTCATCTACGTCTACAGTCCAAGTAGATGGTTTAGTTACTTTCATATAAGTGTTCACCGCTGAAGTCTGTAGCAGTTGTACGCGACCAGAAAAGTTATTAACTTTAAGAGCACCAACTTCACTTTGTGCATCGTTGACAAGTAATATGCCTTCACCGACTTTACGAACCGTATATGATGCCTTATTGCTCGATACAAGAACCCAAGAATCAGAGATGTCGATACTACTCTTGGCCATCGTCTTCCCCTGTATTGTTAAGTTCTTCTGTAAACTCAGCCAATGGTCGACGGACTTCCACGAGTTTCTCATTCTCACGCTGTAAAATTTTAGCGTTCCTTGAGTATTTAGTACCGGTCAATTCCCTTGATGCCCTGTTACGAGTAATCGCGCCAAGTGATATCAATAACTCATAACCTCTGGCTTGCTTAAATATATCTGTCGACGGTTTAATTGCACCTGCCCATTCAGTCGACAGCCATGCGTTAACCTGTATGGAATTCTTATCGCGCCAAGCTTTAAGTAATCCAGGTGCTTTCACATTGCCGTTTAAGACTTCACTAATGATCCATTCTTTGAAAATCGGTTGACAGAATTCATCACCAAAATTCTTACGGACCCTATCAAGGTAGGCTTTAAATTCGTTTATTTCACCTTGACTAGCTGAATAGTTATGACTGAAGCCTAGTCTAAGGATGTTAGGTGGTATCTCATTAGCCCATGCTACACCGCTAATGATAGCAGCCTCAAAGCCGCCAAAGTGTTCATCTGAGCCGTTACCATTGAAGCCAACAGGTTCTTCGCCTTGCTGAAGTTCCTGCATGACAATGCCAGGTAAACCATGGTTAGTGACACTAAAGGACCGGTCAGGTGTACCTGCAGGGTCAGCTACATTAGCCACCTGGTCAATGCGAGTAGCAGCGCCAGACATAGGTAATGTGCCGATTTTATCCTGTGTTTTCTTAATAAACATGGCAAGTGTGGCATTAATTATCGCCTTACGCATTTGCGCGTCACGATAACGGTCAATCTCTTTGAGCGATTGAAGTACTAACGCCAATATAGGCTGTCCACGGGTTTCATCCATGCGTTTGTCGGTGCCGTAAATCAACCAAGCTATTCTACGACCAGATTTAGAACCATAAGCAGGTATGCGCTTTGAACCACCGTCTTTTTGGTCAATGTGAAAAGCTACGTGTCGACCGTTCTCATCAAGTTCAACACCATGTTGAATATCTCTATCCAAGTAGTTATCAAATGGTGTCCTAACTGCACCGCCACGAATAAGTTGTATGGTCGGTAGATTAGTTCGCTTAGATTGCTTCAGGATGACCAATACATCACCTTCCACGAGTGCTTCCATGCGAGCTATGGCCATTATCTTACCAAGTGTGGACAAGCCTTTAATGTCGCAAGAATTAGGGTCATTAGCCCATAGATTAAAGCGTACCTCAACATCTTCCGACCAGTCATCAAGGCTAGTTTCTTCAACTCCAATGACATTTTCTTCAGGTTCACACTCAAGAGACAACCCCGTGTTGATTTCGTTAGTGATTAAGCGACGAATCAGACCACGAGCGTATAAGTTCTCGGTGAACAGTTGCGCGGAACGCTCACGTAGGGTCCAATAATCAATACTAAACAGGTTTGTCGGCCCAAACCCACCTAGAAACTTATCACCATCAAAATCAGCATAGATGGGCTGATTGTAGATAGATGCACCAGCTAAAGCCTCATCCGTGTCTACACGGGGGGTTATCTCCTGTTTTTTACGCTTAAATAATCCGAACATTACCAACCTGGCCTCGCTACCACTGAACCACCGTTAAGCCTATTACATAAAGCAGCAAGGCGGTTCTCTGCTAAATTTAACTTGACTTGCAATGAAGCAATGTCAGCTTTAGTTACCCATTGAACAGTTTGACCGGTATCAAGCTTATAGCTCTGAACACCGTCAGTTAATAAAGCCGCGATTGCGTTCTCATATAGAACGACCTGTGCCTCAGCAGCAGTTATACGGGCTTGTAAAAAACTTCTATCCATGGGTAGTATTCTCGCAGTTTAATTACAAGTCAGTATAGTTCTAGTACTTTTAAGGGTCAACGTAGAAAGGTTTTTCCTTTTCCATGTAATCCCAAAGCGCGGCCCAGTTAACTTGCTCAAGTTCAAAACGATTAATACTTAAGTCCCAAGCAGTCATATCTAACTGTGCGTGTGCATACACAAGCAAGTCCCATAATTCGTTTCGGGCATTATTAGGTCTTTTCCACTCATACCCCACTAATTTATTGGTGGTCCTTTCACGTTTTTCTGTCCTATATTCAACCGTTAATTCATTTAGCTGATTATTACTGATATCCACAGGGGCATTAAAATGACCAACTGGTTGATTACCTTGTTCATCCCAAGTCCTGCGTAATGTGCTAGATAACCTGTCTTTATATAGGTCCACAGTGATAAGATACGCATTTGTTCCAAGTGGAGTAGAAAAGGCACTGAATTCTTTGATTGCGGAAGACTTAGCTGATTGTTCACGACCTTTAATGGGGTAAACACCACTGGAATACTTGCCACAATACTGATATACCAGGTCAGTACTATAGCCTGAGTCGACAAGTGTTCCTGATATTCTGTACTGCGTTTTGTCATTGGCTATGTAGACTTTGTTCTGGACCAAATCATCTAGTTTACCCCATGTGTCAGGGTCATCAAGGTTCAAGCAATTGCCTTCCCAGCGAAAGTAGTCTATAAGAAATACTCTACCACCTTTAGTCCAACCGAAGGTGGCCACTGCCAGCCATTCTTTATGTACGTCGACCGCGCAGTTAACAAACAGTATCTTGGACTCGCAATGTTTGGTTGCTATTTCGTTAGGTATGGTACCCATCGGATATGAGCGACGATGCATGGATATTTGACTGAGTTTAAGTCTGTCACCAAGAATACGGAATGTCTCACCAAGGTCATTGTTGTAGAACTCTTGAAGTAGACCCATGTCTTTTGGTTTATTGGTGTTGATGTCCCATGCGTCTAAATATGAAAGTACAATTGCTTCCCATGTGTACATTGAAGGTGGGGCATACAAAGCGCTTAAATGATAGCTTCTAATGTCAGGTGACTTAGGTGTTTTGGTAGGTACCCATTTACCCCTTGGGAACATCCATGTCTTATCTGCATTAGTGTGAGCATGTCCACAATGGCGGCAAATATACCTTGTACTCCCTTTAACCAATCGACCGTCTTCCATGTTCCACACAAGACCCCATTTCTCACCGGTTTCTTTATTTACACCAGAAAAGCGTAGAACCTGAAACTCTCCACAGGATTTACATGGTACGTTGAAGTAGCGTTGGTCGCCATCTTCAAAAGCGCGTTTGATTCGACTGGTGCCTTCAATCAACGGTGTGGATAGTCTGAGTACTTTACGCACTTGGTGATAGGCTTTGGTACGGGCCTCAGCCAGTTTAGATGGATCACCGTCTTTACCAACTACATCTGGATAACCGTCACATTCATCTTGTAACAAGTACCGGATAGAAAACGACCGAAGTTTACTTGCGTTCTTTGCACCGAAAGGTAGAAGAAAACCACCACCGTACCATTCTACCTTTTTATCGGTCTTGCCCGTCTTACGTGTGTTGTGTTCATCAGAAGACTTCACCAGGTGCATTAGTTCTGATTGCTGCATCATTGGGGTGATGTAGGACTCTAACCTCATTTGTGCAATTTCAGCGTCAGCAGTCAGCATCATTACAGGTGCAGTCTTCACCTGGTCGATACAATAACCTATCGTGTTTTCGAGTATCCCCACTGTGGCACCAATCTGAGCACCTTTCATTAGACTGACTTCACGCACCGGTGAATTTACATCCATGGTGTCCACGATTTCTTTTAATGCTGGGTTTACGTCATATCGATAGAATCCTGGCATTGGTGTAACGCTGGCCGGTAAGTATCGTTTTTGTTCTGCCCACTCTGAAGGTGTAAGTGCGTATTTATCGTCTGTCAGTTTGTCGACTTGCTCAATTAACCAGTCAGCATCATTCTGCATTTTTAAGAGCCTTCTTCAGCTTATCTTTAACGCCTTTAATCTGTGAAGATATGATTTTTTGTGCTTGCTGCTGCAGGACTTCTATTGATTCCCCTGCTTCGTGACTTTCCACAATGGTTGCACATATTGTGCGTGGCGCATCGTTGACAAGTTGACTGTATGAGGTTTCAAAAGCACCGAACATAAAGTTGGCCACGTATTCTTTATCGATTACACGACCAAGAGCAGCATCGTTTTTCAAATGCTTCTCTTTTATGTCTGCAATCGACTTCATGGCCTTAAGCCAATCACCAAAAGCTGTAACAGTGCCGAATTTCTCCACGACTTGTCGGATTGTTAGGTCTGCAACAGCTTCTATATCTTCCGGTAGCTCAACTTGCTCAGGTGGAGGTGGTGCAGGTGGCTTTTCTATAGGTACAGATATTAGTTCTGTGACTATACCTTTCCCTAACTTGCTTTTTAGGTACTCAACAGCGTCAGGATGTTGTATATCCACGCGCTTGCCTACCGTAGCATTTACTAACCTAGTTTTAACCAGCTTTGCAACGCCTGCAGTGCTGATATTTACTAGCCTTGAGAACTCTGATTGTGAAATTAATTTGCCCATGAAATGTATTATAGGTTAGTAAAAAACTAACCGAAAGTGAAAAAGTTAGAAAGTTGGTTAGAACTGTACAAAAAATGACCAATTCCGATAGGGGCGCGGCGCGAATCTAAACC
>Ga0181591_10006109_pt1 | contig 10458 bp, 6 predicted proteins | sample 071ome_33_FD_133757 | JGI IMG/M metagenome (GOLD analysis project Ga0181591, IMG submission 133757) | Coastal salt marsh microbial communities from the Groves Creek Marsh, Skidaway Island, Georgia - 071412AT metaG (megahit assembly) | ecosystem: Environmental > Aquatic > Marine > Intertidal zone...
GTCAGGCCAGCCACAGCCATCCGCTCAGCTACTGAAACAACAAGCGGCCCATATTTTTAATCGTGAAACCGCACTTCAACAGATGGCCAGCAGCGTGGCCAAAGCGTTAACGGCCGATGATATGCAGCAGGTATTGCGTTGGTATGAATCGGATACCGGTATCCGGATTCGTAATGCACAGCTGTATGCCGCCAGTGATGAAGGCTTTGCCGAAATGATGTCGGGCATTAACACCCTGCTGGAGCGCCCCGACCTGCTGGCGCTGGCCGCCACCCTCGACAAGCCTCTGGGGCTGGTTGAATTTATGGTCGACCTGCAAGAGCTGGAGCAGTTTGCCAAACACAGCAGCTACGCCGCGCTCAGTGGCCAGCCTTTTGCGCAACCCGCCTTTCGTCAGCGCATGAAAAAACAGCGCCACCATATGGTGTTTAATGGCGAAAATCTGGTGTCGATGTCACTGGCATTTGCCATGCGTGACATCCGTGCCAGCGACATCGCCGCTTACGAGCACTTCCTGCAGCAACCAACCACACAGCTGTACCTGAAGGCCGCCATGCATGGCCTGGCCAACGCCCGCCAGGCACAAACCCAACAATGGCTGAAAGCGCTGGCGCTGACTTCAGAGTAGCGCCAGCAGCCGCTCAAACGAATCTCTGAAAACCAACCATCAAAACAGCCAGTCGAGCCAGCCGGATGACGATTTTTCGTCATCGCTGGCCGCTGCCGGGGCCTTGCACGTACCGCGCTGCGACGGTGCGGCGCTGGCCAGAAACGGATATACCTGGCCGCTACAGCCTTGTTGTAATACCCCCCCATCAGCATCCACCGGCAGCCATATCAATGCATCATTGTCAGCCAGCGGCTGTATGCCCAAACGCCGATAAGTATTCATCCAGATTGGCAGTGCCGCACTGCTGCCCGCAAACGGCATCGGCTGGTTATCATCGCGGCCGACCCAGATAATACCGAGATAGCGATCATCAAACCCCGCCAGCCAGGCATCTCGCTGCTCATCACTGGTGCCGGTTTTAGCCGCCAGCGGCCCGCCCAGCGTCGTCACCAAGCGCTTTGCGGTACCTCGTTCGGCCACCTGCTCCAGACCATAGCGCAGCCATTGCATCTGTTCGGCGCGATAACGCTGCTCGCCTTCAATCGCATAGGATGACAAGGTGCTGCCCTCTGCCGTCGTCACCGCTTCAATGGTACGCAGCGGCGTATAAAACCCCCGCGTGGCGATGGTTTGATACATCGCAGCTACCTGCAGCGGCGAGGCATCAATCGCCCCCAGCACAATCGACGGATACGGCGGGACATCCTGTTTCAGGCCAAGCTGGCGGAAGGTATTGACCACGTTTTCCAACCCCAAGTTCATCCCCAGGCGAGCCGTCGCCTGGTTCAGTGAACGCGCTAAGGCATCCACCATCGGCAAGGTGCCATGGCTTTTCAGGTCGTAGTTCTGCGGTTGCCATAAGGAATCGCCCGGGCCAGACACCGTCACCGGTGCATCACTGAGTGGCGTGCCCCAGTGATAACGTCCGGAATTAAGCGCCGCCAGATAGACCGCCGGTTTCGCCAGCGAGCCAATCGAGCGTTGCATCGTCAGCGCGCGGTTAAAGCCAAAAAATTCGGTATTGCGCGAGCCCAGCAACGCCCGCACCTCGGCACCATCGACGCTGGTAATCACCGCTGCAGTTTCCAGCCTGCCTTTGTGCTGCGGCTGCCAGCGCTCCAGATCTTTCAGGTGTTGCAACGCCGATTGCTCCACCGCCTGCTGCACCCAGGGATCGAGGGTGGTAAAAATCGGCAGCCCTTCGTTTTGCAAATCGGCCAGGCGATAGTCGCGCTGCAGATGCTGCTTGGCCAACTCGAGAAAGGCCGGGTATTCACGCTGGCCGGCACGTCGGGCATTGGCCACCTGCAGTGGTTGACCCTGGGCGCGAATGCGCTGTTGCTCGGAGATAATGCCGTTGTCCGCCATCAAACCGAGAATCAGATCACGACGACTTTTCGCCCGCTGTGGATTGCGTTTCGGGTTGTAATACGAGGCGCCTTTCACCAGCCCGACCAGAGTAGCGATTTCTGCCAGGTCGAGTTCGCTGGCGGCTTTACCAAAATAGAAACGTGCCGCCAGGCCAAAGCCATGAATCGCACGACGACCGGCCTGCCCCAGATACACCTCGTTCAGGTAAGCCTGGAGGATTTCTTCTTTGGAATAGTGCAGCTCCAGCAGCAGCGCCATCAGCGCTTCCTGAGCTTTACGGCTGAGCGTACGCTCGCTGGTTAAGAAGAAGTTTTTCACCAGCTGTTGCGTCAGAGTGGAGCCACCCTGAACAAAACCACCGGCCTGAATATTAGCCAGCATGGCCCGGGCAATGCCGCGGAACGATACGCCCCAGTGCTCAAAAAACGCTTTGTCTTCGGTCACCACCAAGGCCGCCACCAGCGCCGGAGGTACCTGATCGAGTGCGATCAGTTCCCGGTCTTCATTGTGGGCCGGGAAAATACCACCGATGTATTGCGGCTCCAGGCGCAACAGCGCAATGCTGTCGCCGTTGCGGTCGCGGATGCGCTCAATCACCCCATCGTCGATATCCACCCGCACAAAGGCGGACGCTTCGGCACCGTCCCAGAACGGAAACGCGCGGCGATGAATCAGCCAGTCATCACCACGACGAGCATAGCTGCCCGGTACCGCCGCCGCGGCTGAGTCTTTATAGTCGGCCCACGATAACTCCGCCTGCAGCTGCCCCGGATTCAGCGCCAGCCCCGGATACAGCACCAGTGGCCGGGCGTAAACCTTGGCTGGCAGGTTCCATTTCTTACCATCAAACTGCTGGCGCACCTGGGCATCGAGATACACCAGATACACCGATAACCCCACCACACCCAGCAGCGTAAAACGCAGCAGCCAGCGCCACCAGCCGGCTCCGGATTCTGGCTGAGAATTACGCACATTGCCGGGCTTTTTTTGCGCACGGGCCGGCGTTTTGGAGGCGCCTGCCTTTTTCCGTTTGCTCGCTCCATTGCTGGCCATGGGGTCTACACTACTCCGGGAATACAAAGCCGCCGATCATACCATTAAGCCGCTGATATTTTGATGCGATTTAACGGCCATAACGGATTGTATTTTGCTCAGAAAATCGCCACTATGCGCGCCCTGAAAAATCAGCCGGACGGCGGCGGTGATTGCCAGTCAGACGTCTGAATAAGTCGTTTCCGCAATGGGAGAAAACAGAATGAAAAACGGGTTATTGCACGGCCTTACCGCAGCCCTGTGTCTGAGCGTTGCCAGCTGGGCAAACGCACAGCAACAGCTGCACATTTATAACTGGTCTGACTACATTGCCGAAGACACGCTGCAGAACTTTGAAAAAGCCAGCGGCATCAAGGTGACCTACGACGTTTACGATTCCGACGAAGTGCTGGAAGCCAAAATGTTAACCGGCCGCACCGGCTACGATCTGGTGTTCCCAACGGCACGCCCGTTCGCCGAGCGTGGTATTCAGGCAGGCCTGTATCAGCCGTATGACAAAAGCAAGCTGAGCAATCACAGCAACCTCGACCCGATCATCATGAAATCGCTGGCCGATATGGATCCGGGCCACCAGTATCTGGTGCCGTATATGTGGGGCACCTCTGGCATTGCCTACAACGCCGAGAAAGTGAAAGCCATCCTCGGTGACGATATGCCGCTGGATTCCTGGCGCCTGCTGTTTGACCCGGCCATCACCAGCAAGCTGGCCGGTTGTGGCATCGCGCTGATGGACGAGCCGATGGAGGTGTTTGTTGCCGCCCGGTTGTATCTGGGCAAAGACACCAGTGACTACTCCAAAGGCGCGATTAAAGAAGCCGCCGCCGCCATCAACGCGGTGCGCAAAGACATCCGTTATTTCCACAGCTCGCAAACCATCAACGACATGGCCAACGGTGATATCTGTGTTGCCCACGGCTACTCCGGCGACATGCTGCAGGCCCAGGCACGTGCGGCAGAGGCCAGCAACGGCGTTCAGGTTGAGTATGTGATTCCACGCGAAGGTGCGGTGGTCTGGACCGATGTAGCAGTGATTCCGAACGATGCTCCCAACCCTGAAGCGGCACATCAGTTTGTCAATTATCTGCTGCAACCCGAGGTGATTGCGTCGATTTCGGACTACGTCGCCTACGCCAATGCCAATGCCGCAGCCACGCCTCTGGTCGATGAGGAAGTTCGTAACCATCCGGGCATTTACCCACCGGCCGAGACTCAGCAACGACTGGTGGTGTTAAAAGCCCCGACCAGCCGTGAAGCACGCAACATGACGCGCAGCTGGACCCGGGTGAAAACCGGAAAATAACACCGATCATCCGCCGCCCATCACCGTTAAGAGTATGCGCATGACGTCTTCTGACCAGAACAGCAGCCAAAGCAGCGAGCAGGCCATCGTTCGCATTGAAAATCTGACCAAGACCTTTGGTTCGACCTACGCTGTGGACGACATCAGCCTGACCATCAACCAGGGAGAATTTTTCTCCCTGCTGGGGTCTTCGGGCTGTGGCAAATCGACGTTATTGCGCATGCTGGCCGGTTTTGAAACGCCCACCAGTGGCCGTATCTATATCGATGGCCAGGATGTGACGGCCGTACCGCCGTATCTGCGTCCAGTGAATATGATGTTCCAGAGTTATGCACTGTTTCCGCACATGACGGTGGCGCAGAACATTGCTTACGGCTTAAAGCAAGACAAGATGCCGCGTGCGGATATTCGCGAGCGGGTCGAGGAAATGCTGTCACTGGTGCAGATCAACGCCCTGTCGCAGCGTAAGCCCGATCAGTTATCCGGCGGTCAGCGACAACGGGTGGCACTGGCCCGGGCGCTGGCGAAACATCCGAAAATTCTGTTGCTCGACGAACCGTTAGGCGCGCTGGATAAACGCCTGAGAGAACAAACACAGTTTGAACTGGTGAATATTCAGGAACGCCTGGGTATTACCTTTATTGTCGTCACCCACGATCAGGAAGAAGCGATGACCATGTCGTCGCGCATTGCTCTGATGCACGACGGCCGCATCGAACAGGTGGATAACCCCAGACGGTTATACGAATTCCCCAACAGCCGTTACGCCGCCAGCTTTATTGGTTCGGTGAATTTATTCGACGGTCAGGTGGTCAGCCACGACAACGACCTGGTGCACATTCGCTGCGACGACAGCCCGTGCGAATTACAGGTGCATCACAGCCAGCCACTGACACCGGGGATGGACGTGACCGTCGCCATTCGCCCGGAAAAAATGACCGTCACCCAGGATAGCGCCGACGGAGCCAACACCCTCAGCGGCGAAATTAAAGAAATTGCCTACCTCGGCGACGTCTCGATTTATCACCTGGAACTGGCTGGCGGCAAACGCATTCAGTTCACCCAACCCAATATTCAGGCACTGGCGGAGCAGCCGTTAACCTGGGGGCAGCAGGTGACACTACGCTGGAGCGCGATGTCCTGCGGCGTATTAACTCAGTGATGGCCGCCGAATGATTAAATCCACAGTCGTTAGCGCCATCAGCGCTATCACCCACAACAGCGTCATCAACCCCGCAGCCCGGCGCAACGGCTTGCAACGGTTCGTCATGGCGGTGCCCTGGCTCTGGCTGGCCCTGTTTTTTTTATTGCCGTTTTTATTCGTAGTAAAAATCAGCCTATCCGAGGCGCAACTGGCACAGCCACCCTACCTCGACTGGATTCAGCAGGTGGAAGACGGGCTGGTGACCATTCAGCTCAATTTTGGTAACTATCTGCTGTTACTCGAAGATGATTTGTATCTGGAAGCCTTTCTCGGCTCATTCGAAATTTCCCTGATCGCCACACTGCTGTGCATCCTGATTGGCTACCCCATGGCGTACGGCATCGCGCAGGCACCGCGCCATTGGCAGTTGCCGTTATTAATGCTGATTATTCTGCCGTTCTGGACCTCATTTTTATTGCGGGTGTACGCCTGGATCGGCATTCTGAAAAATCAGGGGCTGTTAAATCAATGGCTGTTAAGCCTGGGCCTCATTGATCAGCCGCTGGTGATCCTGCACACCAATATCGCGGTGTATATCGGCCTGGTGTACAGCTATCTGCCGTTTTTTGTGCTGCCACTGTACGCCACCCTGGTGCGCCTCGATCACAGCTTACTGGAAGCCGCCGCCGACCTCGGCGCCCGCCCGTGGAAACAGTTTTTAACCATCACCCTGCCACAATCCACCCCCGGCATGATTGCCGGCAGCATGCTGGTGTTTATTCCGGCGATGGGTGAATTTGTGATCCCGGATTTACTCGGCGGGCCGGACACCCTGATGATTGGCAAACTGATGTGGACCGAATTCTTCAGCAATAAAGACTGGCCACTGGCCTCGGCGCTGGCGGCGGTGTTGTTACTGGTGCTGATTCTGCCGTTTGTGCTGATGCGCCATTACGAACAAAAAGCCGCGCGCCAGCAGGAGGGCCATTAATATGTGGCGCCGTCATCCGTTGCTGTTGATTGCGTTGCTGCTGGGCTTTGGTTTTTTATACCTGCCGATCATCAGCCTGGTGGTGTATTCCTTTAACGAAAGCCGACTGGTCACTGTTTGGGGAGGCTTCAGTACGCACTGGTACGGAGAGCTGCTGAATAACCGGCCACTGCTGAATGCCGCCTGGCTGAGCATTAAAATTGCCGCATTAAATGCCACCCTGGCGGTAGTTCTCGGTACTCTGGCGGCCATTGCGCTGGTGCGCTTTGGTAAACAGCGTGGCCATAAAAGCCTGGGGGTGATGGTCACCGCGCCGCTGGTGATTCCGGAAATTGTGATTGGCCTGTCGTTATTATTATTGTTCGTCACCCTGGAAGATTTGATCGGCTGGCCTGCCGGGCGAGGTCAGCTGACCATACTGCTGGCGCACGTAACCTTCTCGATGGCCTACGTCACCGTGATTGTGCAAAGCCGGCTGAAGCATATGGACCGCTCACTGGAAGATGCCGCCCTCGATTTAGGCGCACGACCGCTGACGGTATTTTTCACCATTACTCTGCCACTGATTACCCCAGCCCTGATTGCCGGCTGGTTGCTGGCCTTTACCTTATCCATGGACGACCTGGTGGTCGCCAGTTTTGTCTCCGGCCCCGGCGCCACCACCTTGCCGATGGTGATTTACTCCAGCGTGCGGCTGGGCGTTAACCCACAAATTAATGCCCTGGCGACCATTATGATCGCCATCGTCAGCATTGCCGTGTTGCTGCTGGGCATCGTTACCTATCGCCGTGAGATCAAAAAACAACAGGCCCGGCCCTGATATGCATCTATGAAAACCCGGGCTAACCGGCTTAAATTAGAGGCATCTCAACACACAACCATGGTTACGGATAATGACTCTGCCTGCGGCCCTCAACGATTTCTGGCAACACCAGCACACTCAGCTCAGCGACAGCGGTGAGCGCTTTGGCCTTGATTGGCCGGGGTTGTGGGCATCGCTGAGCGAAACGCAGCAGCAACAGGCACAACGGGTACTGACGCTCAGCTCGTTTGTGGTGGAGGCGCTGCCCAAAGACGCGGAACATTTCAGTAACGCCATTACCACGGACGCCATTTGCCAGCCGCTAAGCCGCGCTCAGATCAGCACCTGGCTGGATGAACTGGCCACCGAGGCCAACAGTGACGACACCCCGGCGTCGCAAAAAGAAGACCTGTGGCACGTCGCGCTGCGCAAATTGCGTCGCCGCGCCATGGTGCACATTATCTGGCGCGATCAGCTGCGGCTGGCCAGCACCCTGCAAACTACCCGTGCGTTGTCGGATCTGGCCGACGAATGTGTATCGCGCTCACTGACCTTTCTGGGTGGGCTGCTGCAGCAACGCCACGGCGAACCCGTCGGCAAACACAGTGGCGAAGTGCAGCAACTACACGTGTTAGGCATGGGCAAACTGGGTGCGTATGAACTTAACCTGAGTTCCGATATCGACCTGATATTTGCCTACCCACAAAGTGGCGATACCCGTGGCCCGAAAGTCATCAGCAATCAGGAATATTTTATTAAGCTCGGCCAGAAGCTGATTCTGGCGCTGGATAAAACCACCCTCGATGGCTTTGTGTTCCGCACCGATATGCGCCTGCGCCCTTACGGTCAGAGTGGCCCGCTGGTGATGAACTTCGCCTCCATCGAGGAGTATTACCAGGATCAGGGCCGCGACTGGGAACGTTACGCCATGGTCAAAGCGCGGGTAATGACCGGTGAAGATAACCCCCGCGCCCAGGAACTGCTGAGCATCCTGCGGCCGTTTACCTATCGTGCCTATATCGATTTCAGCGCGTTTGAGTCGCTGCGCTCGATGAAGGCGATGATCAACGCCGAAGTACGCCGCCGCGGTTTGGAGATGAACGTCAAACTGGGGCCCGGTGGCATTCGCGAAGTGGAATTTATTGTCCAGGCCTTCCAGCTGATTCGTGGTGGACAGGACGACCAGCTGCAAACCCGCGAATTAATCAAAGTACTGGATATTCTCGCCGCCGATGGTTATCTGCCGGCCAGCGCCTGCGACGAATTAAAGCAGGCGTATTTATTTCTGCGTGACAGCGAACACGCCATTCAGGCACTGAACGACGAACAGACGCAACAACTGCCACAAGAGCCGACCGATCAACTGCGCGTAGCCTGGTCGCTGGGGTTCGACAACTGGCCGGATTATCTTGCGGCACTCGACAGCCACCGCGAGCGGGTAAAATTCCACTTCGCACAAATTGTCGCCGCTGACGAAGAGGATGAACAAACACAGCAGGAAGAGCATGCCTGGCTGGATTTATGGCACGGCGAATTACACGGCGCCGCCGAGCAGGAATTTTTACAACAGCACGACTGCGTGAATTCCGATGCGGTACGCGACCGTCTGGCTACCTTCCGCGACTCCAAAGGTGTGGCCATGATGCAGCAGATTGGCCGCGAGCGTCTCGATGCGCTGATGCCACTGCTGTTAAAAGAACTGTGGAGCCAGGCCAATCCGGTAGACACACTGGAGCGCATTATCCCACTGCTGGAATCGGTGTTGCGCCGTACTGCCTACCTGGTGCTGTTAAAAGAAAACCCGCAGGCATTAACGCAACTGATTAAATTGTGTGGAGCCTCGGTGTGGGTCGCACAATACATCGCCAAAACCCCGCTATTACTCGATGAATTGCTGGTACCGGAAAGCCTCTATCGCCTGCCAGAGAAAAAAGAGCTGGCGGAAGAACTGGATCTGCGTTTATTACGTATCGACGAAGACGACCTGGAACAGCAGATGGAGCAACTGCGCCAGTTTGTGCGGGCGCATAAATTGCGGGCCGCGGCCTGTGAAGTGATGGACGCACTGCCGTTGATGAAGGTCAGTGACTATCTGACCTATTTAGCGGAAGTGGTGGTTAATAAAGTGATGTGGTTGTCGTGGCAACAAATGGTGGCCAAATACGGCTACCCCACCAACGCCGATAAAGAGCCGGTTATGGCACCGGAATTTGCCGTGATTGGTTACGGCAAAGTGGGCGGCCTGGAACTGAGCTACAGCTCCGACCTCGATTTAGTGTTTTTGCACAGCTCCACACCGGGGCGTTACACCAACGGCGATCGCAGCCAGGACAACGGCGTGTTTTATACCCGCATGGGTCAGCGCATGATTCATATTATGACTACCCAAACCCGCTCCGGCGATTTGTACGAAGTGGATATGCGCCTGCGCCCTTCCGGTAACTCCGGCATGATTGTGGCGTCGATGAAAGCCTTTGATGAATACCAGCAAAAACACGCCTGGACCTGGGAGCATCAGGCACTGGTGCGCGCCCGTGCTATTTGTGGCAGCGACGATACCATTCAACAGTATCAGGCGATTCGTGAACGCATATTATCGCAACCACGTGAGCTGGATACGCTGAAAAAAGACGTGCGCGAGATGCGTCAGAAAATGCGTGAACACCTTGGTGAAGATCATAAAAATTCCGGCAACTACAACCTTAAGCAGGATAAAGGCGGCATTGTTGATATTGAATTTTTGGTGCAGTACGGCGTACTGGCGAACTGCCCGGCATTACCGTCGTTGCTGACGTACACCGACAACATGCGCATTCTCGATGGCTTTGCTGAAACCGGCTTAATGGCGGTGGAGGATACCGAGAAACTGCAGGGGATTTATCTGAATTACCGGGCGGAATCGCATCGCCGGGCATTACAGAACGAAAAACTGGTGCTGGATACCGCGGCTCAACAGGCACTGGGCGTGGCTGATAAAAAAGCGGACGTGGTCAGATTGTGGGAGCAATGGCTGGGGTGATTGGGTTAAGTACTTAGAACCAGATGCTTAAAAAACTGGTGCTTAAAACCAGGTGTAACCATGCACCTGGTTTATAGTCGTTCTCTTTTCTAGCTGCTTTTTAAGATTACCATCAGTACGTGTAAATAATTGGAGAGTAAGCGATTTTTATTACTAATCGCCACCACA
>Ga0181591_10006110_pt1 | contig 10457 bp, 23 predicted proteins | sample 071ome_33_FD_133757 | JGI IMG/M metagenome (GOLD analysis project Ga0181591, IMG submission 133757) | Coastal salt marsh microbial communities from the Groves Creek Marsh, Skidaway Island, Georgia - 071412AT metaG (megahit assembly) | ecosystem: Environmental > Aquatic > Marine > Intertidal...
AAGCAGACGTTTTTGAGGGCTTTGATTGTGTGCTTACAGCGCGGGTGGATGAACATCCGCAGTTGACCATCAGCGGTACGGATCATCCAGTTGGTCGCGTTGATCTTGTCTTTTACAGCCCAAGGTGCTTTGGGGCTGATGCATTGGAAGCCGTAGCGCCTGATGATGTCGTGGTCGGTGCGACCAGCCGCAGAAGTTTTGCGGGCGCTCCCTGTTGGATCTGGATACGCAACCAGCCTTCGGTCGGGGAATCGTTCTTTGAGGAGCTGGCAGACCTCATCGGTATTCGACTGCTTAACGGCGAGTTCATCCCAGATGTGGATCGTATCGCCTACGCGGCTTGCGAGAACGCCCGCCATGATGCCGACGTTGAAGTCAGTGCCCCAGTAGATCTCGCCTCCGGTGTCCTTGACGTCTTCGGAGATGTTGTCGTCGCTGAAGTCTGGGTAGACGCGACCGGCGAGGGTCTCGAAGCTGGCGAGGTACTCCTGCCGGAAGGTGCGCTCATCGAGGGTGCGGCGTGCTGCCTCGACTTCTTCGGCGGGCACGTTGCCGCCTTCGATGGTGGTGTAGGAAAAGGTGCGCCAGTCGTCTTCGGTTTGCGCCTGTTCCCAAAGGTCGTGGAACCAGTTCAGACCGGCGGGCGTTGTGATGAACCAGGCAGGACCACCCTGGTCGGAGAGTGCAGGGCGTAGCACCATCTCCCAGGCTTCTTGCTTGACGTACGCCGCCTCGTCGACGATCAAGGTCGAGAGGCTGACGCCACGAAGGGCATCGGGGTTCTCAGCGCCTTTGAGCGCGATGATGCTGCCGTTCGCTAGCTCGACGCTCAGATCGGACTCATTGCGCTTGACGCAGATCTCAGGTGGCACCATCAGCTTGAGCTGTCGCCAGGCGATCTGCTTCGCCATGCGGTAGCTGGCGGTGACGTACCAGTTGAGGCTGTTGGGCTTGGCTGTTGCCCAGTTGATCAGCTGCGCGGTGGCGAGGTAGGTCTTGCCGAAGCGGCGCCCGCTGCAGAGCATTTTGAAACGCGCTTCAGCGTCGAAGACTTCGCGTTGGGGATCGGTGAGGCTGTCGTATAAACCAGCGCCTACGGATTTGATTGCCTGCTGCGCTTCGTCCGACGATTCAACGATCGGCGAGAGAACAGAACCGCGTGGAAGTGTGCTTAGGAAGCCCATCAATCGAAGAGCTTGGCGATCTTCGCAGCGGTGTTGATGCAGCCGAGGGTGACGGCAAGGTTGCCGCCTTCCATGGATTTTTTATGGACGATGTTGAGCTGCGATAGCAGGACAGCTGCGTAAGCCTGCCGATCGAGGTTCCAGTCCTCTTCCAGCTCCTTCATTGCTGCAGCACGGTAGTCGTCTACCGAGCGCGAGCTGAGCCCCCATTCCTGAGCACCGTATTGCAGGAGATCTGAGCGTGTCGCACCGTTGGCGATCATGCGAGCGAAGCGCATGGTGCGGAACTGCTTTTCAGCAGCGGTACAGCGCGTTTTGCCTGCCATAAACGCAGTTTATAGATCGCTTACAAGTTGGCGAAGGAGTCTAGTGCGTACCAGACGTGAGAGTTTCGATAACCACCTGGGTGAGTGGGGACGATGGGGGTTACACCGTGCATGTTGCGCCAAGCGGGATAAACGAGCATGGAACCATCGACCTGGTTGAAGGTGGCGTTGTAGTCAGGTACGTGGAGGTTCCCGCCAGTGCTGTTGCGGCGTTTAGTGATGATGATGTTGACGGCGCCTTTGACGTTGGCGTGGTCCTGGTGGACAGGTGCAGCGATGTTGCAGTTGGAGATGGTGGAGGAGAAGTATTTGGCGAAGCGCCACTTTTCTGGGACGCGTGCGGTGACTTTGTCGAGGTGGTATTGAGCGACGGACGGCGCTAGTTCTTGGATGGTCGCGAACGCCATGGCTCCAGCGGCGTTCATGGCTTTAGCGAAGGTGCGTGCGCTGGCGACGGAATGTACGGACGAGCGTGAGGCGTAAGGGCGCCTCATGTGTGGCTTGGGTGGGCAGGAACCGAGGATGGTGCTGTATTGCTTCACTTCGGCTGCGGTGTTGTGCAGACCGGACGAGCGACGCATTTCGGATTTAGGGACGCGCTTGGTGAGGATCTCGGCGTCAGCGATGTCGATGAGGTTTTTTAGCTGCGGTGGCAGTTCGCGAATGAAAAGCCCGACCTCGGTGCCGTCAGGGTCGACGAGGATGCAGTCGTCGTGAATGTTGGGCTCGATCTCAGGCGGTGGATCGCCGATGCTGAGCGCACGGGTGACGGGTTCGAGGACGAGCTTAGGCAGCGTCATTTCGCGAAGCAGAAAACATTGGTGCAGGCAGGGAACCAGCTGGGCTGCCAAACCGTTTCGCGCTGGTCGTTGTAGCAGATGCTCGACCAGGCAGCTTCAACGCGGTAGGAGCGTTTCTGGCGGTCGATGACGTGCCACAAACGGACGAGAGAGGGGTCGATGTCGAAGGACCACTCGTAGACCAGTTTTTTGAAGGTGGCGCTGGTGTTTTCGAGGATCGGCATTTCGGCGCCCTCGATGTCCATTTTGCAAGCGTCGAAGGATTGGGCTTCGGTGTCGAAGTTGAGGCAGGGAACTTTGATGCCCTTGTCGTTCCACTTGCGGACGATGGAGTTCCGCCAGACCTGGCTGTTGTTGCCGATGTAGAGGATGACCTCTTTGCGATCGTCGTGAACGAGGGCGGCTTGTTTGACGGTGGCTTTGAACCCGTTCAGGCGCAGGTTGCGCTTGATCATGTCGATGTTGAACGGGTCGGGCTCGTAGACGGTGACCTTGGCGCCGAGGGAGCAAGCGAGGAGAGCGAAGGCGCCGACGTTGCCGCCGCAGTCCATCCAGCTTTCACCGGGAAGGATTTTTAGCCCGCGTTTGAGGTAGGTCTTGCGACCGATTACTTCCTCGAAGGTTTTGAGATCGCTGAAGCCGGGGCGGTGGTAGAACTTGATGCCGTTGATAGAGCCTTGCTGCAGCTTCATACGGAGAGCGCCTCGATCAGCTTCATGCCGACGTAGTCACCGCGTTTGCGGGCTGCGTCTACAAGGGCTTTGGCTTCCTCGTAGTCCTCTGAGCGGAACTCGATCTGGATCGCCTTCATCACGCCTTCGGCAAGGTCGTTGGTGGGGTCGTCGAGATCGTCGAGGGCTGAGTAGTCGGGCTCTTCAGCGAACGAGGGAATGTCGTCACCCCAGCCGAGGAGGCTGAGATCGAAACCGGCATCACCGAGGGCTTGCAGCTCGGACTGGAGGAGGTCATCGTCCCAGCCGCTGTTGAGAGCGAGTTGGTTATCGGCGATGACGTAGGCACGGCGCTGATCCTCGGAGAGGTGAGACAGCGTGATGGTGGGGACTGTTTTTAGCCCGACGATTTTTGCGGCTTCGAGACGACCGTGACCAGCGATGACGTTGCAGTCGTCGTCGACAAGGATCGGATTGGTGAAGCCGAACTCTTTGAGGGAGTTGACTAGGCGTTCGATTTGAACGGCTGAGTGAGTGCGAGGGTTGTTGTCGTAGGGGACGAGTTCTTCGATAGGTGTTTGGTCGATGAACTCTGGAGCAACAACCATCGTCTTTAGTGAGTGCGGTGTTGTTTTAGCTGATTGATCTTTGGTTCGACAAGGTGATGTGAAGAGACGGTGCCACAAACTTCACCGACGCAAACGCGAACGCAACCGTCAGGCAAGTTTTCCAAGGTCGGCTGGACGGAGGTAGCGGCTGATTCGACCAAGTGGTTCAGGCGCTCGCGGGGGCTCTGGGTCATTGATCTGTCGGTAGAGGGCTAGCAGCTCTTCATCCCGCTGCTTGAGCAGGTTTTGAAGGTTCCTGTTCTTTGTCATAGATGGCGCAGACGACGGCGGCAACGATTGCTTCAACAACGTGACGAGGGGCAGAGCCGTTAGCGGCTTTCAAAGCGCTTGTAACGGCTTTCTGGTACTTCCTAACGGTGAGTGCCGGTGGAGCGGGCTGAGCGCCCGCAGAGGGGTCTCCCAGGGCACGCAGGCGCATGAGGGAGGAGCGGGAGAGGTTGAGTGCTTTGGCTTGGGAGTCGAGATGGTCTCGCTCTTCAGGGGTAAGCAGGACTTTGACTTCGGTTTTAGGCATCACTTGTTGGCGACAGCGGCTGCGAGTTCTTCCATGGATTCGTCAATGCAGTGGACGTGCTCGGTCAAGGCTTCGAGCCTCTTGGCGATTGTCCCCAAGGCGAACGTTATTTGTCCGAGTTCGTCGAGCAGCAGTTCCGCTTGTTTGTTGGTCATGGTCAGAACGGAAGGGGTTTTTCAGTAGAGGGTGACAGGTCGCGAGGGCTGACGACCTCGACCTTTGGGGAAGGTGCGACGTCACGCATCAGGTTGCGGTACGCCTGTGGGTTGATGTGTCCGGGTGGAGCCTTGTCGAGGTCATCGACGGTGCAGCGTCCGGCGTCGATCATGCGACGAAGGATCTGGCGTGCGCCGTCTTCTGTTGAAAGGCGCGTCAAGCGAGTGGTTGGCATTAGTCGAACGCCTCCAGGCGTTGTTTTTCTTCTTCCGCCCAAGGGTGACGGATAAAACGCCCAAGACCCTGAGCGCCAGCCGCTCCTGGAACTGGAGGGCAGTACACGCAGTAGTAACCCTCTTTGTCATACATGCCGACGGCGTGCTCGGTATGGACAGGGCTGTAGTGAAAGCGAACCTCGCCTAGCTCGGTTTCGCCGAACATCGCAGAGGTAGCGATGCGGTAGACGGCTTTAGGCGCGATCCGTTCTTTGTTGTCAAAGACGCAGTGAACGCACTTGCCTCGGTTGGCGTAGTCGTAGAGGGGAAGCATCAGAAGACGTAGGTGGCGTGGTTAATCGCCGCTTGACCTTCAGGTCGTTCTTCGACGGTGGCGTACCGCTCGTCACGCAGCCAGCGGAAACAATCCGGCAGGGGGCTGACGAACTCATCACCAGCAGCGCGCTGGTGCGCGATCTCAGTTTCCAATGCTTTGACGAGGGTTTCGTTGCTGTCGTGGGAAATCGTTTTTTTCCACTGGGCGAGCGCCTTTGGCTTGGACTGGCTGGTGGCGCGGATTGGGGCTGAGAGGTACAGCTTCCAGAACCGCTCGAACTCCTCTGGACCCTTTGCCCTCGTCTTGCGTTTAGCAGGCGCTTGAGCTGCTGGAAGCTCGTCTTCCAGCTTTATATGGGTTCTTGTTATGGGTTCTTGTTTATGGGTTCTTGTTTGTAGGTCGTTTTTGACCTGGGTGGTTAGGTCGTTTTTGACCTGACCCCTAGGTCGTTTTTGACCAGGGTCGTTTTCGACCTTAGGTCGTTTTCGACCTGAGTTCTCCAGGACGATGTGGAAGACAGCAGTGCGTCCAGGACGGCGTTCGACCTCGACCCAGCCGCCGATCACGAGCTGACTAATAGATCGCTGAACGACCTTGCGGGACAGACCCGAGCGTTCGGCAATGGTGCTGAGGGAGGCGTAACAGCCCTTCGGTGAGTTCCATCCGAAGCGGTGCAGCCAGAGGAAGACGACGATGGCTTTCGGCTCGATGCCGGAGTCCATCAGGTTGTATGGAGCGACGGCAAAGCCACTCGCTTTAACGCGGGCTTTCATGTAGGGTTGATGGGAACATTTGGAGCGAGCGCCCTTCGGGGCGCTTTTTTATTGCCCGGAGCGCATTTCTTGTTCTAGCGCCTTCAGCTGCTGGTAGATCAGCTCGTTCACGAAAGCGCGGCGGCTGAGGTGAGCGGGGCGGAGCTGCTCAACACGTTCGAGGAGCTCTACGTTGATGCCGATGTTCGTGACTTTTTCGGTTGTCATGCGGTTAAATAGCGGTTCGGAACCGACCTATTATGCACCCTTCTGAACAGCTGGCTCCCGTCGAAGGGTTGGAGTTCTTTGAGGATATTCATCGGTATCGGTATCAGGGCAGGTGGCTGCCGTTCAGCGTTTCGCAGATCGCAAGCCCTCCGACGCCGGAGATGCAACAGCGGTTCGATGAAACCCGGCACATCTGGGAGCCGCGCGGCAATCAGGTGCACGGGTTTCTTGAGGCGTACCTGGACGACCCCGACAGGGGCACTCTGGAGCCGACGGACTACCCCGAATGGACGGAGCCGCTTAGCGAGTGCTGGCTGGTCAGAGACGGGCGCACGATCGCCACCGAGTATTCGGTCTGCGATGCCCGTAAGGGCGTAGGTGGCAGCTTCGATTTTCTGCTCGAAAGCTCGAACGGCAAGATCGTGCTGGGCGACCTGAAGACCGTCGGCAGCGAGTCCTCAGTTAGCACCCGCAAGCCAGCAAAAGCGCAGCTGGGAGGCTACCTAGCGATGCTGATCGACACGCACCCTGACATCCGCGTGGACTGGTGCTACACCGTGGTCGCTGGTCCAGGGCGCTGCCGCCTGATTCAGAACGAGCCCGATGAGTGCCTAATGGCATGGGTCGACGCTTGGGACCGCTTCAAGGTGTCTGCCAACGTGTTTTGAACTTCGTCGACTGGACTCAGATTTTTATCAACCGCCCTGACCTGGCGCCGCCTGGTTACGCCGACGCGGTGGAAGCCGGGCACCAGCGCAGCCAGCAGAGATACGCGGAAAAGGGGAAGAAGCGCGCGAAGGGCGACAAGGGCAAGCGCGGGAGATTCCCAGGGATGAAACACGGAGCCGACTAACGCAGGCTCATCACAACTCAAGGCAGCTCAACGCAGCTAAAAGCAGCTAAAGACGGTCTGAGACAACCCGGATTAAGGTTGCTTTTCTACCGCTTATGGTCCATACTTCTCTCAACGGCGAGCCCCTTCACTCCGCCGCGCTAACCATGAAAGACGTAACTAAGGGCACCCCCCGCACCCGCCACGACGTTCAGTACGAGATCACTCTCAGCGCCGTCGAGCTTGACCTGATCTACGAACTGGCTCGTCAGGCTCGCAACGAATTGCCCGATCCCGATGACATTCCGGAACAAGGCAGTTGGGCTGCGAACGTGATCGAGCTAGACAACAAGTTCACCACCTTCTTCCGCAAACGTCGCTAGTCATGCCGAGACCTCGTCGCCCACGCAACAACCCAGGTGGATCTGTTCCCGAGGAGCTGCTCTTTAAGGGCTACATCTGGGAGACCATGCGACAGAACTACTACACGAACCTCGGGCGTTTGGAAGAGGCTCACGAGGCTCACTTTCTCCGCACCATCTATTCCAGACGACTGTGGAATGAATGCGGCATCCGCGTTGACCCTGTTTAACTCTCATGAAATCTCAAGCGATCCGCGACGCCGAATACGACGTCGACCGTCTGTTTTGTTGGGCAGACAACGAGAATCACCCGAGCACCTACCTAATCTTTCTGGTGCTTACTGGGCACCTGGAGGCTGACTTCATCCGACCTCTCGGACACCTCGAAGCCAGCCTGCTCGCCAAGGCTCTCAAGGCTTGGACGACTTACCCCGTCTACATCAACGACCTCATCCACAAACAGCAGCGAGAAGTCGCATGACTACTTTCCCCAAATCCATCGAAGCGCCCATCACCCGCTTCTTCCACGCTCCTACCCGCGACAACAAAGGCAAGAAAAACGGCGGCATGGTTGCCGTCCTGAAGTTCGACGAGAGCGAATGGAAGGGCGACGTGCTGGTGTTCGAGCCTGACGTCGACGGCGCTGAATGGTGGAGCCATGTCAGCCGCAACGCCGTCATCCGTGCTTCAGTGCGAGAAATCGCCAAAAACAAGGAAGACCTGATCGCGTTTGCGCTTCCTCTCAAGAACCAGCCCACCGCCACACAAGAAATGGTCCGTGCGCGGATCGCCGAAGAATCCGAGGAGCAAGCCGAAGTGATCAGTGAAGCCGACAAGCTCGAAGAACAGCTGAAAGCTGACATCGAGAAAAAGCAAACCAAGGAGCTTGTCAAGGCGTACCTGCCTCGGCTCAGGATGCTTGTCAAAAAAGGCGAATGGCTGGAGAGGAATTACTCAGGTTTGATGCTCGCTCAGATGGCGCTCGTCAAGGCTTTTTACGAGTGGTGCGATGACCATTCGGAAGAGGCGGATGAGACGTACCTCCACAACACGCTCGACACGGTCAAGTATCTGTTGGACGTTTTTGCGGTGCTGCGGAACTCTGATTTTCAGCCCGATAACGAACCTGACGGAACCCTTTCCGTTTCCTGCTCCCACGGGCACCATAAGACGGTTCTCGACCTCAATCACCTGACATGAAGGCAGCCGCTCGGCTGATGCTCCAGTACCTGCGCGGCATGGTGGCTGGAGAGCCAAGATTGCAACCGATCCTGCGTCTTCCTCTATCTGAGGAGGCGCGCGATTACCTGCTGAACATGGAAGTCGAGTGGCAGGTGGCACTGCTTGAGCACTGTCTTGAGCTGCCACCTGGTAAGTATCCGAAACGGAACATGCGGCGAGAGCCCTAATGCTGGGGCATTGATAGGGGCTGTTATTGCGTCAGCCCCGCGCCGCTGCCTGTGTAGGGGTGCCACTGGTCGGGCTAACTGGTGGAGCTGTTGCAGCAGCGCCCACACCCCAAGCACTGAAGTGGAGGTTCCCGTCGTGGACCAGCGTGGTGCCAGCGGTCCTAGTCACCGTTCTACGGCGCTGAGTAAGCGGTAATTCAAGTAAGTCCCCAACCATGAAAAAAGCCTTTGTCAGATCAAGCAAGCGGACTCCGTGCCCGGTCTGCGGCAGGACGAAAGATGCTGACTGCAGCTGGACGACAGACCTAATTCTTTGCCACCAGAGCGACAGCAGCCAAAGCGCGGCGTCGATGCGGATCGGCGACACGATCAAGGTCGACAACCGCGATTGGGCACTGATCAGGCTCAACGCTGGGTTTAGCGGCAAAGCAGCAGTCTTCCGCCCTCACCAGGCTGGGGAGAAGTCAGTTCTGACTTACCAGCAGATGCAGTCCGTCGCCGTGGTGGAAACCATGAGCGAAGCGGAAAGCATCGAAGATGAGATTAAACGGCTGATCCGGTCGATCGACAAAACCTTGTCGATGCCCTGCGTGGAGTTCATGCTCGACAGCGACATCAAGATCGAGCGCGACCTGGCGGAAGTGTCCTACGAGGAGTGCAAAGGGCTGCTCAAATCGCTCACGAGATTGAGCCGGACGGATTCTTACTTTGCGGCGATGTTGGAAGAGTTCGAGGTAAAGATGCGCCAGCTGAAGTACCAGCTCGACGACCTGGTGCTGTATTGCGAGAACCCTGGGAAATACTGGGAGAACTTCCTGATCTAATCAAAACAGGGTGGAAAGGGGTTGCGTTCCTCCCGGTTATGGGTAATAATATGCTCACGGGCGAAGCCCGTCACACGACCCGTTCATCGCACAATGCTTCCTCTTCAACCCACCGACACCTTCGAGCTTTCTGCCCAGCAAGAAAAGCAGATGCTCGTTGAGCTTGTCGACGACGTCACTGACTATCTCGCCGACGAGATGCTCGACACGCTGCTTGAGATGGCAGCAAACGTCATCGAGCGTAAGGGCATCGACTCTCACTCCGACTTCGGCTCTGACCTCGCCATGGATATGGTCATGCGCCTTTCCGTCAACATCGCTTCCTGAGTTATGACCACTTCCCAAGCCATCGACATTCTCTGGGACCTCGGCTACTCGGTCGCCTCTGACGGTGATCAAGCTGTTGTCGTTGCCCGAACGCCTTTAGCCGCTCGCTACGACCTCCCCAAGGGACGCAAGCTTCAAGTTGAGCAGCTCGAATCATTTGTTCTCGATGCAGTTTGCAAAGCAGGCTGCACTGCACTCCCTACCTGGTGCTGAACCTTGAAACACCTCGCCACCATCGCAATGTGCATCGGCTTTGCCGGTGCCACCTTTTATCTGGTCAACTCAGCTCTAACTGACATGACCGCTCACGACTGCTACGTCAACAAAATCCAGCGCGCCTGCGACTCCCTCAAATGACTACCAACATCACTAACGCGCAGGATCTGATCGACGCCCTCCTGCAGATCCGCGAAGAGCGCGCCGAACTCGAAGCCCGCGAGGCGTTCCTCAAAGAACAGCTCCAGGGTGCCATGGCACTCGGCGAACTCGATGAGCACCAAGCTGAAGAGGGCACTTACCAGTTCAGTAACGCCAAATACACCCGTTGCGAGCGCAGCAGCTACAAACTCAGCAAGCAAGCTCGGAAGGCGATCGACGCCATTAAGGAACAAGACATCGACGCTGGACTAGCCGAGCGCAACGTGACAATCTACTGGCGCTTAGATAGCGCATTTTGAACGACTCCGTCACTTTCGTTGTTCACGGCATCCCCGCTCCTCAGGGCTCCAAACGGCACATCGGACGCGGGGTCATGGTCGAGTCGAGCAAGAAAGTGAAACCCTGGCGGCAAGACGTTAAATACGCCGCCATCGAAAACAAACCCGAAAACTGGGAGATGGCTGCACCCGTCAACCTCTCCGTGGTCTTCAGGTTCCAAAGACCCAAATCTCA
>Ga0181591_10006111_pt1 | contig 10457 bp, 10 predicted proteins | sample 071ome_33_FD_133757 | JGI IMG/M metagenome (GOLD analysis project Ga0181591, IMG submission 133757) | Coastal salt marsh microbial communities from the Groves Creek Marsh, Skidaway Island, Georgia - 071412AT metaG (megahit assembly) | ecosystem: Environmental > Aquatic > Marine > Intertidal...
CAAAACGCACAAAGATGCCTATAGAAAGTATATTTCCTTATGTTCCTGATTTAAAGCATTTAAAAATAACAGGAGGTGAACCTCTTATCACTCCTGATCACTGGAAACTGTTAGACTATATTATAGAACAAGGCCACGCACATCACATATACTTAAACTATAGTACAAATAATACTGTGTACCCTAAACAACACATTGTAGACCGATGGAAAGAATTTGAATACATTGAACTTGCTATAAGTTTAGACAGCATTGTGGCAGAAGAAAACGAGTACTTACGTCACGGCACTATACAAGAAGAAGCTCTAGTAAATATTGAAAGATTTGTAGAACTACAAAACGAAATGCGTCTTACTGTTATTGCAAGGCCGACTATTACTCTATTAAATGTTTATCATTTACCTGAAACACTAGAATGGTTAGACTCAAGAGGCATACGGCATAATGCTACGCACCTTACACACCCTGCACATCTTAGCGTAACTGTTTTACCAGACGCAGAAAAAAACAAAATAGCAACTAAGTTTTCCGAATACAATTTTAAAAACGACACAACAAAAAAATCTTGTGAGTATATTATAAATTATATGATGTCAGCAAATCACTCACACTTGTTGTCTGAGTTTAAAAATCATACAGAGTTTTTGGACAAAGTAAGAAATCAAAGTTTTAAAGAGTCGTATCCGTACTTTGACTTTTAATTGGTGAGTAACCTTTACCGCAAGTCCTAGCACACCGCATTAACTTACCTCCAGCAAGATCTTTATTCCAACTATCTTCAAGTTCGCCTGCAAGCCAAGGATGTTCTAATATATCTTGCCAAGTGTGTTGACGTAAACTATTAAAACCTAGTCCGTACTTCTGAAATATCTTTTCTTGCGTATCAAGGTAGATTTTATTTTTATGTGGATAACTATCATCTGAAATATAACAACAAGGAAATACTTGTGCATATGCATTTACATATATTCTACGAAATTCGTTTTTATATAAACATTCAATAGGTGCAACATCATAGTATTTTTCTATTGTACCGTATTGCTCTGTAAGTTCTTGAAACTTTTGACTCTGTGGATTACGGTACTTTTCACCTGGAGGTTCAAGATAATATTCTATGTTACCGTTCTTGTCTTTTACACGCCATTTATCTGGACCGTCGGGAGAATAATCAAAACGACTTGTTTTGCGTATGCGGAACTGTTTGAATCCCATCTTCTTAGCAAGTTCTTCTGCTTCTTCTACTTGATGTTCGTTGTGTTTAAACACAATAAAGTCCCAACGTGCAATGCCGCCAGCCTTAAGATATGCTTCAGCGTTTTCCATAATTTTTTCAAAATTAGTTCTACGCCTGTATAGATGATTAGTGTCGCCCAGTCCGTCAATACTGAAAATTGCAAGATCGTTTTTTCGGTAGTGCCAATGGTCTGGCTTCTTTTCATTCATAAAACTACCAAGGTTGCTCCACCATTCGGGAGTACGCATACTAGCATTTGAATAAAACTCTACTGTTGCATCAGTGTTGGTTTTTATTTTATCTATAGCATAAAGAGTATGTTCTGCTACACAAGGGTCGCCGTGTGTTCCGCAAAACATTACATTTTCTAAATTAGGGAATTGTCCGTCAAAAATACGGTCAATGTCGTCTTTGCTCCATTCGTCAAGCTCAAGATCCTCTTTGGTTTTACCGCCGAAGTCATTTCTTGCACACATAGGACAAGCAGCATTACAACGATTTGTAATTTCAACATGCATGTCTTTTACAGTTTCAAATGTATGATACATTAAATCCAGTCCTTAAAAAATTCTTTTACTTCGTCTATCTTTTCTAAAAAAGAAAAACTAAAAAATAGTCTTTCACTTTTTCCAGGTACTGTGTGTAGTCCGCCGTGGGGTAATGTTGTATTGCAAAGGTATGCTTTATAAGGTTCAACTGCTATGTGGTCATTATAACAAGGATTATAATGATAAAACATAGGACGCTCGTCGCCGCCGTTTTCCCAATCAACATATCTTTTATTTCTAAATCCGTCTTCTATATTTAAAGGTTGTAATAAATCTAAACATTCATTTTTTACTGCATAAGCAAAATGTTTTAAAGGATCTGCTTGCACAGCTATTTGAAGAGCTGTTTTTCTTTGTCTGTCTATATGAGAAGTTTCAAGTGCTTGATTGATCATATTAAATGAAATACCTGGTGATTCTATTGGGAGAATTTTATTTAATAGTTTACATTCTTCAGTTGTTAAATCTGTAGAATGATGCCTCGACGACATTATTATTTCAAACTTTTTCTTATGATATTTTTTACTTATTTTTGAAAGTGTACCATAAAATTTCTTTGGAGCGTTATTTAGATAAAATATATTCATGGCATCCTATCTAAAGATAATTCACTAATATTAACATCTTGTGGTTGTTGCAATAACCACTGGATAATATTAGCAATATAAAATGGTTCTAATTTTTTTACATCAGGCAATTTTTCATCTTGTTTAGGAGTATGAATGTTACCCGGACTTAGATATGTAACCTTTAACCTGCAATCATTTTCACCTGCGCTAATTTGGCTTAACTGTCTACAGTATGCTCTAAGTGCTTTTTTCTCTGAAGGATACATCCAGGCAGTACCTTTAACCGGAGTGTCTGCACTAGATCCTATAGCAATTATATATCCGTGTTTCCTTTCAATCCAACGTTTAGCAACTTCTTGTACATACTCTGTTTGTGCAAATCTCCAAATACAACTAACAGCAATAAACACATCATACTCCATTGCTAGTTCAGCTACTTCTCGTTGTTTACTAGGAATGCTTAAATCAATATCTCCGTGTGATCTACTAATAAAAGTTGCATCCGGAAATGCTCCTTTTATAGATTTTGCTAGACCGTAATCCGGATTACCTGCAACTAAAATTTTAGTCATGTTCAAATACCGCAAGTTCTGGGAGACTTTCTCTCCAACTATTTCCTCTAATTTTATCCAACTTATCTAAATTTTCAATAGTTTTAGAAAAAGGAGTATTAGGTTCTAACATTACTTGTTTTTTAACATCTTTAAGATATTTTACTTCGCCCTGTACCTGTCTAAAAGGTTCGTATGTTTCTAAAATATAATCTATATCTTCTATTACTTTTTGTTTTGCAGTTGTAGGTAAATTTCTTATATCATAATAACTCGGCGAAACTAATCTATTATTACATTGTACTCGCATTGCCCAAGGCCAAAGTACGCCGTTTGGACCGTGCGGGCGACATGCGCCTGATTCTATTGCTTCATTTATATACGGCAAATTAACTCTACAGTCATTATACCACCAGTCCCACATATCTTTAAATCCAAATACACTTAATATGCTTGTTGTAGGCATAATTTTTATCGTCCATGTTGAACCGCATTGTTTTACAAATTCTCGTATATTATGATCCACTCTTTCCCAATCACAAGGATAACGAACATACTCTGCTGTGCGTCCTACGCCGTCAAGACTAGGCAACATATCTCCTTTAAACTGTGAAAGTAAATCATACCATTTTTGATTTAGTGCTTGGAAGTTACTATTAAATTGTAAAATAACAGAGTCGTTATAACCCTTTTCTAATAAAACTTCTAAAAGCCTTGTAGTTTTTTTAACTAGGCTCGGCTCGCCACCTGTACAATATATTCTAGCATCTTTTGGAATAATATCAATAATTTCATCAATATCGTCATCTGAATACGGATTTATAAGGTTTAAGTTTACTGTGCCCTTATACTGATTATGAAAGTGTTCTTGGGTAGGCAAATCTTTGGCTAATGCTTCTTCTGTTTCTTTACCAATTAAACTGCTATTTTTTGGACCACACATAACACAACCTAAATTACAAAGATTACTTAAACGCAAATCTACCATTGTAAACTCTTGGTCATCAATAGAATTCCAGTCGCCGCCTAAGTCAGTCCATGCTTTATTTTCTCTTGTTCTTTTTGATTCTAAGCCCTTACCGTCATCGTGTTTACACCTTTCACAAATATCAGGATATTCCCCTTTTAAAAAAGTGTTTTTAATTTCCTTTAGATAATCACTATTTTTATATTCTTTAGGACTTCCAAAGAATTTGTCAGGAGTTATTGATTGCATCCAACAACACGGTCTTATACCTCCACTTGGATCTGTAGCTAATCCGTTCCAGGGCATAATACACATACTAGGGCTTATATCATCTGCGTCTTTATAATCAGTCATTTAATTTTATTAATCTCCGGTTTGATCCGTATGCACTAGAAAAATTGTAATCTGTACCACATGTTCTACCACATGCAAAAAGTTTAGGTATTTCTGAATCCATGTTGTTATTCCAACTTTGACAAAAAGTTTTTCCGAAGTACTCGTTATTTAATATCTCGGGTAAAGTATGTTTTGATAACTGGTTAAAATCTCTGCCGTATTTTTCAAAAACTTTTTCTGCTTGAATTTTTTGTGTATTATTTCCGTAATGATGATATCCACTAGCTGTCCAAGTACAAGGCCATACTCTAGATTCAAAATCTAAAAATATTTGCCCATTAGGTTGCCACTTGCATTCAATCGGTGTTACATTTACATACTCTTTCCAACTTCCATATTTTTCAATGATTTGTTCATTTTGTGATTTTCCCGATCCTTGAAAATCTTTGTTTTTTGGCATGTCTAAAACATATTGACTTTTTCGTGTTATAACATCTTGTGACTCGCTTGCACTTACATCATTTTTATATTGCTCGTCATTTATAAATCTGTTTGTTAATTTTATTTGGAATTCTTGAAACCCAACTTCTTTTGCTAATTTTACTGCATCGTCTACTTGGTGCTCGTTGTGGCCAAAAACAAGATAATCCCAACGGGCTCTGCCGCCGGCATTTAAAAATGCAGAAGCATTTTCTATAACCTTTTTCCAAACTGCATTAACCCTGTAAATGTGATTTGTATCTTCTAATCCGTCAATACTAAAATTTACCTTGCCTCTTCCTTTAAGTTTAAATGCAAGCTGTTCCCACCAGTCTGTAGATCTTGCACTACTATTTGTAGTTACAATAATTTTTGCTGTAGTGTTTTCTAATATATAATCTAAACAATCCATAAATGTATTTGAAACAACTACTTCGCCGTAATTTCCGCAAAACATTATTGTTTCTAAATTAGGGGTATAAGGAATAAACTTTTTGTAATCTGCAACTGTAAGTTCTAATAACGGTAAGTCAGGGTGTGTGGCGCCTTCATGTGTTCTAGCACATTGTGGGCACCTTAGATTGCAAGTGGAATTGTGATCCACTTGCAAATATTTTATTTCGTTGCAGTTAAGATATTGCACTTGTCCAACCTAGTTCAATACACCTTTCATGAGCTTCAGCATAACTTAAACTATCAAAACTTAAACTCATCAAAACCCTTTGAGTTGTAGCTTTATTCCAGCCACCGTGTGGACATGCAGGATCAAAAAGTACCACAGAATCTATTATTACATCATCATAAAACTCAGGTATATACTCTCCTCTGTACCTAGGATTAGTTTCTTGTTTGTAGTCTGTTTCTTTCCTTGCTAGATTAAATGTGTAACTAAAATCTTCATCACCTTCATATGTAGGGTAATTTTCTAAACCAAAATATTTTCCAAAATATGCATTGCTTTTTTCATAATCTACTTCTATAGGTATATTCATAGCAACAGTTCGACCCCTGTCAGTATGAGGAGAACTAAGATAATTAAAAGGGTCTCCGACATAAAATTCGATTAAACAGTTTTCGTCAGTAAGAGGTTTAAAGTACTCCCTAAAGTAATCCCATCTTTTGGTAACTTTTCCTAAACTGTAATGACCCATCGTTTTTGATGCTTGTCTATAAAAACTTATATCGTTATTATTTTCTTTGCTATGATCAATTGTATTCCAAATTTCTTTTGCAGCATCAATAACATCTAATTTATCCAACTTAAGGTGTGGTTTCATATTCATAATCCTTTATTAATTTATACATTTCAGGACAGCTCTTTTCAAAACTATGTCCCCTAATTTTATCTAAGCGACGGGTATGTTCCCAAAACTTAGGCAGTTTATCTGTAAAATCTTTTGCCCACATAAAATCATCATAAGTTTGTAAAATTTTTCTCATATATTTTTTACATGCTTCGTTTCTTGTTTGATCTTTAATATATAAATCTATTTCGTTATCTAATCCTGCAATACTATCTTTAAAAAATTTAGATACAGACTCTTTAGCTGTTTTAGGCAATGCTCTAATATTTAGAAACTGCGGTCCGTGCAGCGGATGTGGAGTAATTAAAGGTTTTAAATCATCGTCATTTACCCGCTTTAATTGATTTTGTATTACAAATTTTAAAAAATCTGGAAGATGCAGAACGTTATAGATACTTATTGTAGTTGCATACCATATTCTAAAATTGCCTTCTGCTGCTGACAACTTTTGTAAATTTTTCCATATAGTATTAAAATCACTTGGATATCTAATATATCTGTTCAAATCTCCTATTGCATCTATGCTTGCACCTATGCCAATTTGTCTAAAGTTTTTCCATATATTCCAAGCACGTTCTGGAATATTTGTAATATTAGAATTGTATTCAACAACAATATCTTTTGCACATCCTCGATCAACACATTTCTGTAAAAAATTATAATGTTGATCTATCATTAAAGGTTCGCCGCCAACAATATATAATTTTTTAATAAACGGAATTTGCTCTTCCATTTGTTCCCAATAATGCTCACTTTCATGCCAATCATATACGTTTACTTGAGGTACATGCTTACCTTTGCTATTTTTTATTAGCTTAACAATTCCATGACTATCTTTATAAGTATCTCCCCATAACTTTACTTGATCTTCGTACCATTGGTTACTATCTGTCGGACCACACATACGGCATTTCAAATTACATAAGTTTCCAAATCTAACATCAAAAAATGCATTTCCTATTTTGTCAGTATCAATAGTTCCATCTTCGTCAGTATGATTTTTTAATTGCTCCCATGTAAATTTATCATCTTCTCGTATTTGGTTCCAGCCACCTTTGATCCAAAGTTTGTTTTCTACTTGCCTACGGCTCAACATACCTGCATCTTCTTCTGTATGACAACGTATGCATTCTGGATGTCTTTCTCCGTTTAACATTGCAGCACGAATTTCTTTTGCTAGGGGTGCATTGCGTATATCTTGCAAGTTTGCATCTTTTGCATTTAATACATTGCCATTTTCATCTTTAAGAATGCCGCCAGTAGGTCCGTGTTGAGCTTGGCAGCAAACTCTAATGTCACCGTTTGCTCTATAACTTTGACTCATCCATAGCATTGCACATTTTGTATCTGCCATTAGTAACCTCGTTGTTTTAAATATAATCTTCTGTTTTTAGGTCTTAAAGGATCTTTTTTTCCCGACCATCTATTACTTTTAGTTAATTTAAAAACTATCCCGTTATCTTCTGCCATTTTTCTGGCAGCACGAATTTGATGTTCGTTGAAACTAAAAGGAATAAATTGCCAGTGTATAATTTTCCCTAGTTTTACTCCTAATTTCATAGCTTCCCATACTTTTTCAAAATCTTGCCCAACCCTATACATGTGTGTTGTATTTGCAAGTCCGTCTACGCTGAATCGAACTATACTAGGATTTTCATAGCAGTCATAAAACTCTTCCCACCATTTTACTGTTCTAGCAGGAGAAGCAGTAGTTAAATTAAATAATTGATTTTTGGAGTCTACCAATTTAACAATATCATATACTCTTGGATGAAAAACTGGATCTCCTAGACTGCCTTGAAATAACCATGAATACCCTTTTGGTAATCCTTCTACAAGTTGCTCTATATGTTCCCATTTCATATCTGTTTTTTTAAAAACATTATCTGGACTTACTTTTGGCCAATTTGTTCTAGGACACTTAGGACATGCTAGTGTGCATCGTGTACTAAGTTCTAAATGAAAGTATTTTTGATCATTATACCAACTGTCATTACAAGTTTTTGAACATTTTTTAATTGGACTTTTTTTAGATACTCCTATAGTATTAGTAAAATTATCCATTTTAGCTTTTATAATATCAAAATGATAATGATCTAAATGCCATTCTTTTTTATCAAACAAATCCCAAGGACCTCCTGTCGCTCCAAGAGATAAGTCACAGCACGGCATGCATTGACCGTCAACTGCAACATATAATTCTCTAAGGTCTATACATCTAGGATATCGAACTGTGTGGTACATTAGCTGTGTAACCTTTTAAGTTGAGGAAATTGTGCATAGTAATCAACTTTTCTTAGCTCAGATAACTTATCAAAGTATTGTCTAGCTCTGTCATCTAAGCCTTCGTCTGTATATTCAGGCATGCTTAATGTAGAAATAAGCATGTCGATCGCTGTATTATAGTGTTCTCTTTTGTTGTGCTTGTTAAAAATATAAAGTTCAGTTTTTAACTTTTTAAGTTTATCAATTTGTATATTTCTATCATCATTAGTAACCATTTCATGACGTAAAAAATCTTTACCACGTACAGTTGTAAATCCTAGATAAAATCTTTGGCTTTCGTCTTCTTGTATAAAATCATTAAAAAATTCAATTAACTTATCCATACTTAAACAATTTAAATATTGCACAGTAGTTTGTGTAAGAAAGCGCCATCCGGGATGTAAATTACGGGAGTGTTTCATACTAGTTAATACACTGTTCCATTCTGTGTGATAGCGTATATATTCATCTTCTTTTTCAAAACTATCTATACTAAAACGTAAAGTTCCTCCTCCAAACTTATTAAGAACTTCAACTACTTCAGGTGTAATAAGTGTTGCGTTTGTGCTAATATCTAGTTGTATATTTTTTGCGTGTTCAGTATTTCCTATACTGTCAATAAATTTTATGCTAGGCTTATCAGCAAAAACTTCACCGCCTCTAAATTCCATAAACAAACAATGTTCTAAATTATCCATAATTTGTTCTTTAAAGTAATCGCTACTGCTCAAATATTCTTCACCGCTTTCTTTAGCAATATCTAATGCGCCTTGCATCATAGGAATAATCTTACCTTGCTTTTCCCATTTAGAATATTCTTTGTACATCATAGAGCTCAAACCAGGAGTACACATAATACAACTTAGATTACATTTTGTTGACAAACGTATTTCCCACCATTGAGGCATAATATCTACATGACCGTTCCGCTCATAATAACCCTGCAACAAAGGTAAAGTTTTTTCTTTAAACCTTTTGTTTTTACCTATACGCTTAGATGTTAAGCCACTTGCTTCCATACGGTGACAAAACTCACAAGCAGGAATATGTTCACCACGAAGCATCTTCATGCGAAAGTCTTTCATAAACTTACTATTCCACAAATCTGCTATTGCATCATTTTGTAGATTATAAACAGGCGTGTTTGACGTATAAGTTTCATCGTTAAGTTCATCTAAAACTAAATCTTTAGGAATTCCTCTTTCAATCCCCGTAATGCTACAACAAACCCTAGCATCACCTTTACCTCTAGTGTTTAATTGTACAAAAGGAACAACACAAAAATTTTTATCATCTATATTCATAATTTGCAAAATCCTTTGATTTTCTCTGCAAGGTATTGATTTCCTTCTTTTCCTAAATGTCTACCTGGATGTATATTTAAGCCTGGAAAAAGATCTGTTAGTACAGGTATATTATCTACATTATAAGGACTGTATGTCATATAAAAACAGAAAAGACATTTTTCGTGATTAAAAATATCAACACATATTTCCTGGTAATCTTCTAAAATTTTACCATTATCATTTTTTATCCATTCTGAATAAGAATCTCCAAATCTTCCAGGAGTGTAACATTCTAATGCATCTCCTGTATGTATATCATAAAAACTATATCTGAAATTCCTCATTAGATCCGGCATAGATGTTTTTATTTCTGTCAATCTATAACAACTTGTAAATTGGAATATAAAAGCATCATAGTTATCTATTTCTTTTTTAAATATTTCATATTGAAATTGTGTACTGCTACCACCTACAGCATAATTAGTAATAGTTAATCTTGTATCTTTATAAAGAAAATAAGGCCATGTTTCGTTAAATTCTCTAGGACCACATCCTGTATGACTACACCCGAATACCGCTAACTTCATTATATTATTCCTTTTAGTAAAGGAAACACTTGCGGAAACTTCTCTGTCCACCCCCTCTGCTCGTTTACAAGATTTAAGTATTCTTTAGTTTCTGGAAGCCTTGCACTCCAATCTTCTGCGTTCATAAATTTAATTAGCCCCTGATAACGTTTCAGTCCGTAAGGAGCATTTAAAAACTGTTCTTGGGTAATACCTGCTTCTTGAACACCTGTAAATTTTGTCCAGTTTTCTTTTACCCAAGGATAAAAATGATTTTCATATTTGTCCGTGATTTCTCTTTTTACATCTTGCGGTAGTACTTTTACGTTTAATTGTGGTGGCCAATATGCA
>Ga0181591_10006112_pt1 | contig 10456 bp, 10 predicted proteins | sample 071ome_33_FD_133757 | JGI IMG/M metagenome (GOLD analysis project Ga0181591, IMG submission 133757) | Coastal salt marsh microbial communities from the Groves Creek Marsh, Skidaway Island, Georgia - 071412AT metaG (megahit assembly) | ecosystem: Environmental > Aquatic > Marine > Intertidal...
CTCAGGTCCGTTGCTACAGCCTCCGGCGCGTTCAGCAGCATCGCAAGGATCGTCGGCACACAATGCGAGAAGGTCACGCCATGCTCGGCAATCAATCCTAGAAGGTGCGCGGGCTCATAACGCCCCGGATAGACCTGCTTGAGCCCCATCAGCGTTGCGACGTAAGGAATGCCCCAGCCGTGAACATGGAACAACGGCGTGATCGGCATGTAGACATCGCCGCGGTTCAGCCCGCCGCCGGGGATCGGACCCAGGCCCGATGCCACTGCTAGCGTGTGGAGCACGAGCTGGCGCTGCGAATAGGTGACCCCCTTAGGGTTGCCCGTCGTGCCCGTGGTGTAAAATAGTGTAGCGCGAATATTCTCGTCGAAATCGGGGAAGTTGCTGACCGACGTAGCTGCGTCTAGAAGGGCCTCATACTCTCCTGCTGCCTTCACACCTGGGGGAGTTTGGCCATCATCGCACATTAACACCAGCCGCCAGGGACGTTCGATCCGGCCCGCGATCTCCATGAGCAGCGGCAGAAAATCGACATGGCACAGGATCAGGTCATCCTCAGCATGGTTTATCGTGTATAGGATTTGTTCCGGCGACAGTCGGATGTTCACTGTGTGTAAGGTGGCTCCGATCATGGGCACGGCAAAGAAGCATTCCAAATAGCGGTGGCTATCCCAGTCAAGTACCGCGATAATGCTGCCTTCGCCAGCTCCGAGAGCACGCAAAGCTCCGGCTACACGCCCAATCCGCCAGGCGAATATACTATAGTCGTAGCGCATGGTGTCTGCATGAACGATTTCCTGTCCAGGCGCATAAGAAAGCGACGTGTTCAGAATCTGCTTGATCAACAGAGGATAGTCATAGGCAATCATGTGCATCTCCAGTTTCACAACTTATGTCACTACAAATTAGCGTCGCGCAAACAACAAAAAACCAGGCTTTGCCCCGATCTAGATCAGCCCATGCCCGACCCATAATTAAAACACACCCAATATGTCTACTATAGTTGTTTGCCCAAAACGGCGCTTTCCCTGAAACTGCAAACAGCCTGTAAGGAGGAACGAGGTGTATCGCATCATACTGACGCGCCTGGCGCAAGGTTTGCTAACCTTGCTACTGGCATCAATTATCATTTTTGGCGCTACCGAGATCCTTCCTGGCGACGTGGCCGAGGCAATTCTTGGGCAAAGTCGCACGGAAGAAGCGTTGGCCACACTGCGCGAGGGAATGGGCCTGAACCGCCCAGCCATCGTTCGATATTTTGACTGGCTCGGCGGAATGTTGCAGGGCGATCTGGGCACCTCGCTGGCGACAAAGCGTCCCGTGGCCGACATGATCGAAAGCCGGATGTGGAACACGCTACGGCTAGCTCTGCTGGCGGCCGCAATCTCTGTTCCGCTGTCCTTAGCGCTCGGTCTTTGGTCGGCGATTCGTGCTGGCGGCCGCGTCGACAAGACGCTTGCCATGACCACGCTCGCGCTTATTGCGGTGCCCGAATTCTTTATTGGCCTTATCCTGATGAAGGTCTTCGCAGTTGAGCTAAAATGGTTATCTGCCTCTGCCAATACCCGACCCTATTTCGATTTCTGGCAGAATTTCCGCGCCCTTGCCCTGCCCGTTGCCACGCTCAGCTTTGCGGTTATTGCGCATATGATGCGGATGACACGCTCCTCGGTAATCAACATCTTTACATCTCCCTACCTGGAAATGGCCGCGCTCAAGGGCCTGCCGAAGCGCCGCCTTGTGGTGCGTCACGCGCTGCCCAATGCGCTGTCCCCTATCCTGACCGTGATCGCCCTGAACCTCAGCTACATGGTGTCCGGTGTGATCATCGTTGAAACCGTGTTCGGCGTCCCGGGCCTGACCCGTCTGCTGGTCGATGGCGTCACGCTGCGGGACATCCCGCTGATCCAGGCCTGCGCCATGATCTTCGGCGCCGTCTATATCCTTCTGAACCTGCTGGCAGATGTCCTGTCCATCATGGCCAATCCGCGCCTGAGGTATCCGAAATGAGCGACGCAACCGAAATTGCCACACCGCGCGCTTCGGTCTTTGCGGGCCTGCGCCTGACCTGGACCGCCGTTCTTGCGGGTTCCGTCCTGCTGTTCTGGCTGATCCTTGCCCTGTTCGGGCCATGGATCGCCCCCCATGGCGAGGCCGAGATCATCTCGGGCACGACCTTTGCACCAATAGGCGAAGGCGGGTTGTTGGGGACGGACAAGCTTGGGCGCGACGTCTTCTCGCGCCTGATCTACGGGGTTCGCACCACGCTGCTGCTTGCGCTGATAACGACGGTGATCTCCTTTGCCTTCGGCGTGACACTGGGTTTTGCCGCCGCGATCCTCAAGGGCTGGTTCGACATCGTCGTCAGCCGCATCGTCGAGGCCTTCATGGCCTTCCCGTCGACCCTGCTGGCCCTGGTGGTGATCGGCGCATTCGGCACCTCGATCACGGTTCTGGTGCTCACGGTCGGACTGGTGCTATCGACCAGCGTCTTCCGGGTGTCGCGCGCATTGGGCTATGACATTGGCGTCATGGACTTTGTCGAGGCCGCCCGCGCCCGCGGCGAAGGCACCTGGTGGATCCTGACACGCGAGATCCTGCCAAACTCCATGGCCCCGCTGATCGCCGAGTTCGGCCTGCGCTTCACGTTTTCCATTCTGTTCCTGTCGGGTCTGTCCTTCCTGGGCCTGGGCGTTCAGGAACCCGCCGCCGACTGGGGATTGATGGTGCAGGAAAACGTGGGCGGCCTGTTCCTTGGCTCCTCCGCCGCGCTGATCCCCGCCGCCTGCATCGCCTCGCTGACCGTATCCATGAACCTGCTTGTGGACTGGTTCCAGCAGCGTCAGCAGGGTGAAACCGTTCTGGAGAAGATCGACCAATGAGCGATATCCTGACAATCAAGAACCTGCGCGTCGAGGGCCGCCCGCCCGGGGGCGCCTACGTCCCGATCGTCAAGGGTGTGTCGCTGAACGTGGCCAAGGGCGAGGTGCTGGCCCTGATCGGCGAAAGCGGGTCAGGAAAGTCCACGATCTCGCTGGCCTCGATGGGCTTTGCCCGGCCCGGTTGCCGCATCGCGGGAGGAGAAATCTGGCTGAACGGGCGCGACATTATGAAACTGTCGCCGCAGGATCGCCATGCGCTGCGCGGTGACGAGGTATCCTATGTCGCGCAATCCGCCGCCGCCAGCTTCAACCCCGCGCTGCGGATCGGCAAGCAGGTGATCGAGGCGCCGCTGTGGCATGGCGCAGGCGATGCCGCGACCCTGACCGCCACAGCCGTCGATCTTTACCGCAAGCTGGATCTGCCGAACCCCGACAGCGTGGGCGAAAAGTTCCCGCATCAGGTTTCGGGCGGGCAGTTGCAGCGTCTGATGGCGGCGATGGCCATGTCCTGCGGGCCGGATTTGCTGATCCTTGACGAGCCCACCACCGCGCTGGACGTGACTACCCAGATCGAGGTGCTGAAAGCCTTCAAGGATATCATCCGTGATCAGGGCACGGCGGCGATCTACGTCACCCATGATCTGGCTGTTGTAGCGCAAGTGGCGGATCGAATTCTTGTGCTGAAGAACGGTGAAATGGTCGAGGAAGGACCAACTGCCCAGATCCTGCATGACCCGCAGCACGAATATACCCGCATGCTGATGGATGCCGTCCGGCCCGCGCCGCATCTGGTCGACCACGTTGACGCCAGCGCGGCGCAAGCGCCCGTCATTTCGGCGCGAAACATCACGGCAGGCTATGGGGCGCTGACCATCCTGTCGGATGTATCAGTTGATGTCCCTGCGGCATCGGTTGTGGGGGTGATTGGTGAAAGCGGCTGCGGGAAAAGCACGCTGGCGCGGGTCGTCGCCGGTCTGACGCCGCTGCGGGAGGGAGAAATTAGGCTCGATGGGAAGGTTACCGCGCCCAGCGTGAAGGATCGACCGCGCGATTCGCTCAAGGATTGTCAGATCGTGTTCCAGATGGCCGATACCGCGCTGAACCCGCGCCAGCGGATCGGTGATATCCTGGGCCGCCCGCTGGAGTTCTATCAGGGCCTCAAGGGTCGCGCGCGGGTCGAAAAGGTGGGCGACCTTCTGGAACTGGTCGACTTGCCGCGCAGCTTTGCTACGCGTTTCCCGGGCGAATTGTCGGGCGGGCAGAAGCAACGCATCAACCTCGCCCGTGCGCTGGCCGCCGACCCCAAGGTGATCCTGTGTGACGAGGTCACCTCGGCGCTGGATACTGTTGTCGCGGCGGGGGTGATCGAACTTCTGAAATCGCTCAAGGACAAGTTGGGCGTGGCCTATATGTTCATCAGCCATGACCTTTCGACCGTTGCCTCCTTCGCGGATGAAGTTGTGGTGCTCTACGCCGGGCAGGTGGTCGAAAAGGGACCGTCGAATGTTGTCTTCAGCCCGCCTTTTCACCCCTATACCAAACTGCTCCTCTCCTCGGTCCCCGAGATGCGTCAGGGCTGGCTGGAAGGGGTGGCCGATACCGGCGAAGCCAAAGCCGCCAGCGCCGGAAGCGTTGTCATCGGCGCCAAAGGCTGTCCCTTTGCCAATCGGTGCACCCATGCCATCGTTGGTACATGCGATGTCACGCAACCACCGGTCCGAACATTGCCCGGCGAACTGGAAATCGCCTGCCATCTGCCAATCGAAGAAATGCCATAGCGAATTATCGTTCAGACCATGGGTTCGATTGGCCCGCTTACATGAAAAAAGGGAACTTCTAAGAAATTAACCAACCAAAAATCTGACAGGAGGAATATCAATGAATCTCAGACCTGATCCAACCTTTCACGCCACACCCCGGCTCGCCATGGAGGCTCCGGCGGAAAAGCTGGCCTTCACCCTGATGCTCAGCCCCGATGGCTCGCAACCCGATGGCCTTGCCATTGTCGATGTGGACCCGAGTTCCAAGACCTTCAGTCAAATCGTTCATCAGGTGATCATGCCCAATACGGGCGACGAATTTCACCACTTTGGCTGGAACGCCTGTTCGTCAGCGCTTTCACCGCTGTCAGGTCACGCCTTCCTTGAGCGGCGCTACCTGATCATCCCCGGCATCCGCTCCTCGCGCATCTACATCATTGACGTGAAGGAACCGCTGAAGGCCAAGATTCACAAGATCATCGAACCCGAAGAGGTCTTTGCCAAGACCGGCTATTCCCGCCCTCACACCATCCACTGTGGCCCCGAGGGCATCTATGTCAGCACGCTTGGTGGCGGCGGAGTGGATGGCACCGATGGCCCTCCGGGCATCTTCATCCTCGATTGTGAGACCTTCGACATCCTTGGCCGTTACGAGATGGACCGGGGAGAGCAGGACAAGCACTATGATTTCTGGTGGAACCTGCCGCGTGACTACATGGTCAGCTCCGAATGGGGTCTGCCGCCGCAGTTCGAGAACGGCATCGTGCCCGAAGACCTTCTGTCGAACAAATATGGCCACAAGATCCACTTCTGGAAGCTGCGCGACCGCAAGAACGTCCAAACGATCGACCTTGGCGCCAATCACCAGATGGCGCTTGAAATCCGGCCTGCGCATGATCCGTCCAAGGACTACGGTTTCTGCGGCGTGGTGGTCGATACCACCAACCTGCAAGGAGCGATCTTCACCTGGTGGCAAAAGGACGACGGCACCTTTGAGGCGAAAAAGACCATCACCATCGACCCGGTCCCGGCGGATGCCGACGACCTGCCCGATCTGCTGAAGGGGTTTGGCGCCTGCCCGCCGCTGGTGACGGATATCGACCTGAGCCTGGACGACAAATACCTTTACGTCGCCTGCTGGGGTCTTGGCGAGATGCACCAATATGACGTTTCCGACCCGATGAACCCGGTTCTGGCCGGCAAGGTCGAGATCGGCGGCATCGTCAAGAATACCCCCCACCCGAACGGCAAGACTTTCGGCTACGGCCCCCAGATGGTCGAGATCAGCCGCGACGGCAAACGTGTCTACTGGACCAATTCGCTCTATTCCACATGGGACGACCAGTTCTATCCGGGCGACCGAGGCGCGGCCATGGTCATGGCCAATGTGGGCGAAAGCGGCGGGATCGAACTGGACAAGGACTTCTGGGTGGAATTCCCCGAAGGCTACCGCAGCCACCAGATCAGGCTCGAAGGTGGAGACTGCTCGACCGACAGCTTCTGCTACCCTTCCGTCTGACGCGTGGATCCTGCAACATCGACGGCGGCCCTGTGGTGGGCCGTCGTTTTTTCCGGAATATATCACGGGTTGAACCCGGGCATGGGCTGGCCTCTGGCGGTCTCTGCCGCGCTGATGGAGCGCAAACCAAGCCGCCTCTGGCATGCGCTGGCCGCTTTGGCGGGTGGTCACCTGCTGTCGATGATGGCGATCCTTCTGCCCTTCAGCGCGCTTCTGTGGCTGGTCGACTACCAGCGCCAGATCCAGATTGCCGCGGCCCTTCTGGTCATCGCCCTTGGCGTCTACCTGACAATCAACCGCCGCCACCCCCGCTTTTTGGCCCGCGTCCGGCCAACGCAACTGGCGCTTTGGTCGTTCCTTGCGGCCCTCGCCCATGGTGCGGGGCTGATGCTGGTGCCGATCTACCTGGGCATCTGCCAGACGATCGACACCGACGCAGGCCACGCGGCCGCCAGCGTGTTGATGACCTCGAACGCCACGGTGGCCCTTGGCGTCGCACTGCTGCACAGCCTTGCCATGCTGACCGCTGGCGGTACACTGGCCTTTGGCGTCTACCGCTGGCTGGGCCTCAAATTCCTGCCCAAAGGCTGGTTCAACCTCGATCTGGTCTGGGCGCTCAGCCTGCTCTTTGTCGGTGTCATCGCGCTGGTCATGGCATAGGGCCGCGCGCGAGCGTTCAAACCAGCGCCTGATAGCTCAAAACACGTAGCTGACGACGCAGCGAATAGGCGCTCGAGGGAATGAGCTGGGTCATCAGGATCACGGTCATTTCCTCGATCGGGTCCACCAAGAATGCCGTCGAAGCCATGCCGCCCCAGGCGAACTCTCCGGGTGAACCGATAATCTTTGCCCGCGCCGGGTCCAGCATCACCGACACGCCAAGGCCGAACCCGATCCCCTCGAATGTGGTTTCGCTGAAATGCGCCTGCCCACGGCTGGCCAGATCACCGCCCATGTGGTTCGACACCATCAGATCGAAGGTCTTGCGGCCGAGAAGCGCGCCCCCATCAAAGGCACCGCGCCGCAACAGCATCGTCGCAAAACGCTGGAAATCCGCCATCGTCGAGACCAACCCACCCCCGCCGCTCTCAAGCGTCACCGGCGCAAGGCAACGGTCCTGGTTCGACGATGGAGAAAAGCCCGCAGAGCTGTGGTCATAGAGCGTGGCCAATCGGCTGACCTTGTGGTCGGGAACAGAAAACCCTGTATCTTCCATTCCCAGCGGATCGAATATCCGGGCCTTCAGGAAGGCGCCAAGCGTTTGCCCGCTGATCACTTCGATCACGCGACCCAGAACGTCGGTCGACAGGCCGTAGAACCAGCGTTCGCCAGGGTGAAACGCCAGCGGAAACCCGGCCAGCGCATCGACGGCTTGCCCCATGGCCTTAAAACCACGGTCGAAATCGAGCCCAGCTGCCGACAGCGCCTGTTCTAGAGCATTCCCCTGCGGGTCGCCATAGATAATGCCGGCCTGATGGGTCAGCAAGTCATGAATAGTGATCGGGCGCTCTGCCGGTTCGGTGGCATCCAGTGGATGGCCCGGCCCTTTCCAGACGCGCGGCGCACTGAAGGCCGGAAGGAAATCGGCAACCGGCTGATCCAACTGGAATGCCCCTTCCTCATATAGCATCAGCAGGGCGAGCGAGGTGATCGGTTTGCTCATCGAATAGATGCGCCAAATCGTATCAGGAGCAACAGGCTGGCGCGTAGCTGTGTCAGCATAGCCCACTTGTTCAGAAAACGCGACCTCTCCCCGTCTTGAGATCTGAACAGCCAGTCCGCTGAGCCGACAGTCGCGGACATGGGCCTGCATCCACTTCGAAATCTGCCGAAGGCGCTGTGGATCAAAACCATTGTTGCAGTAGTTCGCCACGGCGATACCTCCAATCAATTTAGAAACAATACTGTGCCTGTTCAATCAACGATTGCAAGCAACCTATAATGACCCTATAACTGAAAAATATTTATGTATGAGTTGGCCATGAGCACCCGACGACTTCCACATCTAACTTGGTTACGCGCTTTTGAGGCATCGGCCCGGCATCTGAGTTTCACCAATGCTGCGCAGGAGTTGAACCTCACTCAGGCCGCTATCAGCAAGCAGGTGAAGCTACTAGAACACTACCTGCGCGAACCTTTGTTCGAGCGCAAACCTCGTAGTCTTGTGCTCACTAAAGTAGGCGCAGCCTATTTGCCCAAGGTCCGTGACGGTTTCGAACGTCTAGCGGCCGGCACCGAAGAGGTTTTCGGGCTTCGGCGCTCTGAGGTGCTGACAGTGCGCGCACCAGTCGGTTATTCTGTCAACTGGATCGCACCCCGGCTTAAGGGCTTCTTTCATCACCACCCTGATATCAATTTACGTCTTGTATCGAGTGTTTGGGGTGACCAGTTCGACAACGAACGATTTGATCTCGACATCCAGTACGGCACGGGACATTGGCCAGGTTACAAGGCTGATCGCCTGACGTGGGAAGTGATTAAACCCGTTTGCGCACCATCACTTCTATATGGCAAAAATGCTATTAGGAAGCCGGCGGACCTTGCACACCATCGCCTCCTGCATGTGCTTGGCTATGAGGAGGGCTGGGCTGATTGGCTGAGATTCGCAAAGACAAATGGCATCAATTCGGGACAGGGGCTGCAATTCGATACGTCGCTGTTGGCATTCGAGTTTGCAGCACACGGTGGCGGGGTAGCATTGGCCCGCTCCTCAATGTTTAGCATCGAGATAGAACGCGGCAGGCTCGTCGAACCATTCAGTATCGAAGCACCGTTGCATGAGGCCTTCCATCTCATCTCACCAGAAACAGGCCGCGACCATCCGGATGCCCAAAAATTCCGAGAATGGTTGCTGGACACCGCAAATAACGACCCCGAAAACTGCCGCATCCGAGAAGCTTATAAATCCTGACCTTCCCCCCTAAATTAGTGCCATGAATTTTGTTAAAACTCTCTTAAGGAGGAGCTAGAATGGCACGAAAGAGATACAATGACGAAGATATTTAGAGATTACTACGTGAGATTGAGGTTCACCCTTTTGGCGCGTCAGTCGTTTTTGCGCTCCGATGCGAAACGGTGCATTCGGCGGAGAAAACACATTGACCAACCAGATCAAAAAGATCGGCAGCAAAATCACTCTTGCACGACCAAGACCTTAACAAGCCCTAATGTCTATGACAAAATTTGGCGCATAGATTCCATAAGTCTGGTGATCAATGCCCATGAATTCGCTCATTACCTTAGGACAGCAGTCCCGCTTTAATGGTCAAGTATCAATTGCCATTGGCGCCCTAGACGGACCATTCAACGGAACAGCGCCCCTTTCAGCAAAATTATGCACACAGGATCTTTTCTCAAAATTATTCCTGTCCCATTTGAGGCAATACCAGCCCAAAGACGTTACCAAAACCCAAACAGTGACTAAAGAATTAGATCGTCTTGTGGAGCGACTGCGTGGACGGACCAATCTGTCCGAAGCCGTTACACTCAATGCATTTTTAAAGCTGAGCGTGGAAGCACAGGATATTTTGGGTTCGATGCTTGCACTGGAAACACGCGACCAATTCGATAATTTCACCCAAATTGATTTCAAGCGCTCTTACGATCACGAGGCACTTCTAGTCGCAACCAAACGTGCGCGTGATTGGGTGTCAAATGATCAGGGACGCCCACAAAATGATCATCTTGATCAGTTCTTCGATGGAGTAACTGAGCTCTTTAAGAGCATCGCAGGTGCAGATTTAAGGGTATCCAATCATTACAACAAGCAACCCAAAACACCCTTTGAGACCGTACTTCATGCTGGCCATTGCTTGATAGATGTGAATGTATCCTATCACGCCACAGTCAAAGCCTACAAACGCTTCACTGAGCGCACTTAAAATCCGGGATATTTATGGGCCTGACATCAGCGAGATGCAGTCTGCCATGCTGCAAGTATGTCTCAGGTCGATTTTCATAACCCTACTGATGATGCAAAAGACGCCTTGCTTGAGCTTGCGCGGCTTCTAGGCCGCGTTGCTGCTGAAGACGCCGTAGATCAATCGACCCTGGTCACCTCCCCTCCTCCATCACAAAAGAAAGGAGCTTGCGATGACAAGCAGTAAACCGGTGCGGCTTTTGACGCCGGATGAGGCGGCACAATTTTTGTCTGTCTCCCAACGAACAGTTAAACGCTTGGTCGCTGACGGCAGTTTGCGTGCCTATAAAATTCGCAGATCGATGCGCTTCAAATTGGAAGATCTTGAAACCTATGTTGAGCAAAACAATTGGACCTGAGATCCATGCGTTTTGTC
>Ga0181591_10006114_pt1 | contig 10455 bp, 6 predicted proteins | sample 071ome_33_FD_133757 | JGI IMG/M metagenome (GOLD analysis project Ga0181591, IMG submission 133757) | Coastal salt marsh microbial communities from the Groves Creek Marsh, Skidaway Island, Georgia - 071412AT metaG (megahit assembly) | ecosystem: Environmental > Aquatic > Marine > Intertidal zone...
AGTGGTGAGCTAAAGGAGCTCTACCAACGTCACGCTCGAGGCAATTCCCTTTTTCAAAATCTCGGGGGAGGGCGATTCGAGGATGTCCCCGGAGCTGCGGGCGCTTCGATGGGGAGGTGGTCTTGGAGCTCGCTTTTTACGGATTTTGATAACGATGGTTGGGAAGACATTCTTGTTGCCAATGGTTTTGTGACTCAAAAAGATCCCGATGATTTGTGAAGTTTTTATTGGCGACAGGTCGTGTCGCAAGCTCCGCAAGATGCTGAGGAGGAAACCGAAAAAGCAAACTATCTCGAGGCCTTTAGTCAACTGGCCAAAAAAATTCGTAATGGAGCCTCATTTAGCGGTCGAGAACGCCATTGCGCTTTTTTAAATCGCGGCAATGGCTCCTTTGCTGATGTCTCAGCCTTGTCAGGAATTGGCCTTCCCGATGATGGAAGAGGAATTGCACTTACTGATTGGGATCAGGACGGCGATGTCGATGTTTGGATCTCCAATCGTAGCTCTCCTCGACTCCGCTTTTTTCAAAATAAAATCCCAGTAAAGGGGGCGAATTGGGTCTCGTTTCGTCTGGTCGGTGACCCCTCTCATCAAACCCCCCGAGACCCGGTTGGGGCGCGAGTTATTCTTGAGATGAAGGATGGGAGTATTCGCAGCAAAACTTTGCATGCTGGGGAAGGTTTTCTAAGCCAGTCTTCAAAATGGTTACATTTTGGTCTTGCTCAGGATGCTGAAATTTCTGCTGTCCAGGTCCATTGGAAAGGGAGGGATTACGAAAAGTTTGGAGGTCTTGAAGCCATGCAGCGTTGGGTCCTAAAACAAGGAACGGGGAAGGCGTTGAAGACGCCGCTGAGAAACTTGCCGGTGATCGAAACTGAAGAGTGGCCTCGTGAGCCCGAAACTGGAACCGCCAGAATGGCTTGGTCGCTGCCTTTAAAAATCCCAAAGCTGACCTTTCAGGATTTGAGTGGCCAAGAACGTGATCTAAGCAAGATGGCTGAAAAGAAGATCATTTTACTTAATCTCTGGGCGACGTGGTGCGAACCATGCGTTGAAGAATTAAAAATGCTCCAAGAGCAGTCCAAGCAACTAGCTCAGCAAGGGATTGAAGTGGTTGCTCTCAATGTTGATCACTTAGGAGAAGTAAACCCGTCCACCAAAGATCCTCGCTCCTTCGTAAAAGAAATTGGATTTCAAGGAACAGTAGGAAGTGCCTCTCCGAAACTTGTAGAGCTCTTGGATCAATCGATGACTCAGACATTTTTTATCCATCGAGCCATGCCAGTACCAGCTAGTTTTTTAATCGATCGAGGGGGGTGGTTGAGTATGGCTTATAAAGGGACGTTTGATTTGAAGACCCTACTTGCAGACGTTCAAACTCTTGGCAAGGGGCCAGAAACCTCTCGAACTGCGGCGATGCCTTACCGAGGTTTGTGGGCTGATCGCGAATTTGCGACCAATATTGCAAAAGAAGCAGGCACATATATCGAAGGTCAGTATTATAGCGATGCCCGTCATTTACTTGAGGACTTTCTAAAAGAGAAAGCTCGACCTCCGATCAAAGCGACCGATCAAAAGACCTACGCTCAGAATATGCAGCAAGCAGAGGTGTATTATCTTTTGGGAGAAATTGCGCGCCTCGAGAACCAGGAAAAGCTGGCAATTATTAACTATGAAAAATCACTCCAGTACCATCAGAAACAGGTCCTGGTGCTCAATCGCTTAGCATGGTTACTGGCAACACAAGAGGATCCAAAGATTCGAAATGCAAAGAGGGCAGTGGATCTTGTGAATTTTATGTTGCAAGCTCCCGCAGTCGCTCAGAGTCCAGAGCATTTAGGAACGGCCGCCGCCGCATACGCCGCTGCTGGTGATTTCACAAAAGCGGTGGCGTTGACCCAAAAGGTGATCAATCTTCTAAAAGAGAAACAGGAGTTCGATCGCTTAAAAGAACAAGAAAAACGACTTTTGCTTTATCAATCCAACGAGTTCTTGACGGAGTAAGATGTCGTTTGTTACTCCCTGAAGTTTTACTTGCCGTTTTGTTGCGTGCAACTAAGTTGCGGGTGTGAGTATCTCATTGAGGAATCAAAAACGAGTCTGTGGGCGTCGCCCTGAGGGCATGGCAGCTTGCCTACTTCCCTATGAACAAGATGGGAAGATTGCTCGTAGCGCCTTTGAGGATGCTGTTGGTCGGACTGATCAAGCCGGTCTCAAATGCGCAGTCAATATGGATACTGGATATGCCAACTATCTGACTGATCAGGAAAGATCTGATGTCTTATCGTGGACGCGCCGGGCGTTGGGCGAAGATAAACCCTTTGTCGCTGGAGTCTTCGTAGAGGGATTAGAGGGAGATTTAATTGATCTGTATCGACGGGGCGCTGATCACATTGCCGAGCTTGGAGGCACTCCGATTCTATTTCAGACAACTCGCTTTCATGAATGGTCAGCTTCTCAAATTGTTGATCTCTACGCCACAATTTGTGAACCCTATGAATCTGTCTTAGGTTTTGAACTTGGGAAAATGTTTGCACCCAACGGAATGATTTTTTCTAAGGAGGTGATTCGCGGCTTGATGAACATTCCATCTTTGAAGGGCATTAAGCATTCCTCGCTGGACAGAGGCATTGAGTTGGATCGGTTGGCCTTGCGTGATGAGCTTCGCCCAGATTTTAGAATCTACACTGGGAATGATCTTGGGATCGATATGATTGAGTTTGGTTCTGATTATCTTTTGGGTCTCGCTGCATTTTGTCCGGAAAAATTTGCTCAGCGGGATCAACTCTGGGAGGCAGGTGATGACGCTTACTATGAGTTGAACGATGCGCTCCAATACCTCGGCAATGTCGCCTTTAGAGAGTCGGTGCCAGCATATAAACACAGTTGCGCGGTCTTCCAGCATTTGCTGGGTCGAATCCCAAGTAGTGAACCGCATCCGCAATGTCCTCGACGCCCAGAGTGGGAAGCTGAAATTATCTCCGACTGCGCAAAAAGGCTTGGATATCTGTTGTAATGGCTAAGGCTCCTGCAAAGATTACGATGGATCAAGTGGCCGAGCTCGCGGGAGTTTCTAAGGCTACGGTTTCTCGAGTGCTTGGTGGCTCATCACTCATCGGAGACACAGTTCGTCAACACGTCGAGCAAGTGGCTCGAGATCTGGGTTATGTCCGGCGAAATCAGAAGCGGCATGCTCGTCGATCAATCTTAACCATTAAGATTATTCTTCCCGCGGCTACCAATAGTACCGCTCAACTTTTTTATAGTTTAACGGATTTGGTTGTTGGCTTGAGAGAAGGCTTACAACCATCTCCCGTAAACATTATCGTGGAAACAAACCTTCGTGACTATGAACCTTTTCGCCACAAAAAGGGCGGGGAGGTTGATGCTTTCGTTTTTGCTTTTCACAGGCCTTCTAGCGAAATGCTCAGCGAAATTGAGGAGAAGGGAATCGCGTGTCTTGTTTTAAACCGTATTACGCGGGGAGTCAGACAAGTCGTGAGTGATCATCGGCATGCCCTTGGGTTGATTGCGCAACATTTGGCGGACCGCGATGTGACGGGGAATTGTTGTTTCGTGGGCTATCAAGGAATTGATGATGTCCTCAGAGCGCGGTTGCAAGGTTTCGAACAAGGGTGTCAGAAATACGCAATTCGCTTTGAATCAGATTTGGATGTTTGGGTGGCAGAAAGCCCGCAGTCGATCACGCAGTCGGAGGTGGAAAACCTTTTGTCAGATGGCGTGACGACTTTTGTTGGTGTCAACGATGTCGTGGGAGCGATTTTAATTCAGCATATTAAGGGATTGGGATTGCGTATTCCGGAAGATGTCAGAGTCACCGGCTGCGACCTTGGACCTGTTTGCGGAATTACCTTCCCAAAACTCACCACTGTTGATTTATCAATGCTCGATCTTGCAAGGCAAGCAGGCCGCTCTTTGCAGGCATCGATTGTGCACCGAAGCGAAGAGAAGCGAACGTTGCTGATTAAGGGGAGATTAATTAAAGGAGAAACGACCTGAATGATGAGTTATCCAGATTTAGCGATTCATACTTTTACCACGAAGTCTTGGTCCATGAGTGAATGTATCGAGGGCTACGCGAGGCGCGGAATTGGTGGTATTTCAATTTGGCGTGAAACTCTTGAAGGGGAAGATTTGTGTGCCGTGGCTCAACAAGTCAAAGATGCTGGTTTGGAAGGGATTTCTCTCGTGCGAGGTGGGTTTTTTACTGGTAAGACAAAAAAAGATCGGCTCGATGCACTTGAAGAGAACCGTCAAGCGATTCGCGAGGCAGAGGCCCTTGAGCTTCCATCACTTGTGCTGGTCTGTGGAGCAACCGTTGGCCAAAATCCTCGCGAAAACTTTCAACAGATTCTCGAAGGAATTGGAGCTCTTGCCGATGAAGCAGAGGCACATGGAGTCAAACTACTTGTCGAGCCGTTGCATCCTATCTACGCGGGAGACCGATCGGGAATTTCTTCGCTCAAAGTTGCCAATGACCTATGTGAAGAATTGTCTCATCGTAATGTTGGCATTGCTTTAGACGTCTATCACGTTTGGTGGGAGTTAGATTTGGCTGAGCAAATCAACCGCTGTGCGCAAGGCGGCTGGCTCGACACATACCACATTTGTGACTTCAAGCCGAATCAAGAGCATTTGCTTTTAGACCGGGGGATTATGGGTGAAGGGTGTGTCGACCTCGCTGGTATTGATCGAATGATGATGGAAGCTGGCTTCGAGGGGAAAAGGGAAGTTGAGATCTTTTCGGCCAAATGGTGGGCAAAAAATCAAGATGAGTTTCTCGATGAGATTCTTAACGCATACAACGAAATCTATTAAAAAATGAGTATCAAAACAATTGGCATCATTATGAATGGTGTGACTGGACGTATGGGAACAAATCAGCATCTCGTTCGCTCGATTTTGGCGATTCGGGAGCAAGGAGGGGTTCAGTTAGAGAGCGGAGAAACCCTGATGCCTGATCCAATTCTCTGTGGTCGAAACGAAGATAAGTTACGATCTCTCGCGGAGCAATACGGTGTTGAGAAGTTTACCACCGATCTTGAAGCAGTCCTTGCCGATGATTATTACCAAGTGTTTTTCGATGCTTCAGGGACTCCCTATCGCGTTGCTTTTTTAGAGCGAGCGATTGAGGCTGGCAAACATGTCTACTGCGAGAAACCAACAGCGGTTGATCCTGCAGAAGCCTTTCGAATTGCAGAGGTGGCAGAAGCAGCGGGAGTCAAAAATGGAACGGTTCAGGATAAACTCTGGCTACCTGGTATCCGTGCCTTTTTGAAACTGAGAGATGAAGGTTTCTTCGGGAGGATTCTTTCCGTTCGGGGTGAGTTCGGATATTGGGTGTTTTCGGGACATGATGAGGATCAACCCGCTCAGCGTCCAAGTTGGAATTATCGCCAAGAGGATGGTGGGGGGATCATTATCGATATGCACTGCCATTGGCGTTACGTTATCGATAATCTTTTTGGGGAAGTTACAGAGGTATTTACGCACGCGCAGACGCATCTTCCAGAAAGAATCGGTGAGGATGGCGAACCTTATCGCTGCACAGCAGACGATTCCGCGTATGCGCTTTTTAAGACCAAAGAGGGTGTGATCTGTCAGTTTAATTCATCATGGGATGTGCGCGTCCGTCGGGATGACCTTCTCACGATGCAAGTTGATGGGACCAAGGGAAGTGCGATTGTGGGGTTAAGAAAATGTTGGGCCCAAAGTTTAGTAGAGACTCCTCGACCGGTCTGGAATCCAGACGTTGATAGCCCCATCGATTTTTATGATGGGTGGGAAGTCGTTGATCCAGGTCCTTGTGACAATGCCTTTAAGATTCAGTGGGAGCTCTTTTTAAAGCATGTTGCTTGTGATGGAGCTTTTCCGTGGACCCTCCGAGAGGGAGCGAAGGGAGTTGAACTTGCAGCCAAGTCTTGGGAAAGCCATCACTCTGGAAGTTGGGTAAAAGTTTAGTTTCGGCCTTGCCTGTTTGGGGCCTTTTGGGAAATCCTTACTCAGCACTTTATGGAAACACGCGTCCACCTTCCAAGCGACAAAAAACCCTCTTCAATTAAGCACGTCGTATCAGCGCTTAATGATCAAGGGCTTCATCCTCAGCATGACCAAAAAGACTGGGGTGATTGGATTCATCTTCCTCCAAATAAAACGGTCATTAGTATTGAATCCATCAACGGGATGACCAGCTCAGCGACCATTGAATACGCTGAAGGCGAAGACGATCATCTTGAGATCCCTATTATCACTGCCTTTCGAGAGCTGGGATGGTATGGAACTGATGAAGATGGTGAATACCAACTCTAAGTGACGCTCTAGCGCGAGGCCTTCACTCGAAGGAATTGCTTCCCTCCTCTCCAAGGAAGCGGATGGCGGAATCTGATCGTTCGTGTTCCATCGGGTTGGCTAAGATCGGGAGCCATCCTGAGTCCTCCTGGCAACCAGGTTGACAAATCGTCGCTGGTTTCTACTGAGAAATCCACACGATTGAGCTCACCTTTCTGGGTCAGCGATAGGGTAAGGTATGATTCACCATCAACCATTTCAAATGCGCTTTCGATTGGAGGAGGAAAATCTCCCCGAAGAAGAGGATTTGTTCCCAAAGCAAACTCCCAGAAATTACCCCACCCATCTTGATCAGGATCGGCATCAGATCCTGTGACTTCAAGGTCTGAAAGCTGTTCTGGTTGGAAGTATAAGGAGAGCCAGTTTTCATAGCCGAGAACTCCACCTGGATTTCCGCCAAGAGAGTCAGAAGGTTGCCAATTGGTGGGCAGAGAGTGTTCGGCTCCATGGTCAACGAGGACCAATGAGTGCCCATCTAGATCAGCTAAATCAGGCCATGGGGATGATGTCTCATATTTAAACTCGTGGATGACCTCTCCTGTTGCTCCGATCATTCGGATGGTTTCTCCTTCATTTGAAAGCTGGCCAAGATATTGGCCGGCAATGATCCCATCGTAGGAGTGTCCGTAGCGGAACTGGAAGGCCTCGAGATTTGCTACAAGAAGGATCCCTTTTCCAGGAGCAAGGCTTCTGATCGGGGAGTCGTTAAAGTCAAAAGTAATACCACGGGTTAATTGAACCCCAGTCAGATCAAGGGGCTGAGTGCTCGTATTTTCAATTCGTAAAAACTCAAAAAGGTCACCATCAGTAAAGCCTGCAGCCTCTTCCTCAACCGAAGCCCCAATTGGGTTGTATAGAAACTCTGAAATCACCAAGTTTGATGAGGCAGCAGCAAGGCTATCCACCGAGAACCCCGCAGAACTCAAAGCACTCCAACTTCCATTCTCGAGGACTCGTGCATTAATTTCAAGAGGTGAGGACAAAAGCAAAGGCGGATTATCTGATCGGGTTTTTTTGCCGGTCAGTTGGGCATCAAGAACCATGTCTGAGTTGGATACAATGTTGTGGATTTCAATTGCTAAAAGGTTTTGCCCCTTCTGAAGAAGTGAGCGCTCGAGGGGGTAGGAATCAAGATCTCCTTCATTACCGTCGCTCGCGTCGATATTTGGAACCGTGGAATAAGTGACAATCTCGGGTAGGTTTGAATCCCGATGGATCTCAACCCCATTCAGGTAGACGATTGCGCCCCCATCGATTCTTAATGAAAGAGTAAGATCCAGGTACGAGGAAGGATCATCAACGGCAAATTGATGCCGGAAATACGTGGTGGGTTGTCCGTTACGTTTGTTCGCAGGTGTGGCAATCATATGTGTTTGACCAGACACATTATCGCGAATTGTTCCATAACCTAGAGGAGCTGGTCCGGCCACCCAGCCGGAATCATCAAATTCAGTGTCTTTCCATTCTAATCCAAGATCTCCGGCATTGTCACTCAATGACCAAATACTTCCAAGAGGCACGATTTCTTCGTCTGCGAGTTGTCCTGAGATGATCGAAGCATTCGGACTAGGACTCCCTCCCGGAAGCCGCGGATCTGATCCATCGGTGGTATAGTAGATCGAGGCGTTTTCGCTGGTCATGATGAGGGGATAGTTCTTGGGAACGAACCCTCCATACTGGCTGAGCATTGGAGGAGAAATCTCAGGCCAGAGGTTATGATTTCGAAAGTCTTCGCGAGAGGGACCTAGCAAGTAACGGCGCCTACCCGAGGCCTCCCGAGCCCAGTTACTCGGAATAGAAGTATTAATTGATTGGTTGTTTAGAAGATTTAGAAGAGCCCCAAATTCTTTTGCCAGTTCGTCAAATCGTAATTTAAGGTGAGAGTTTTCATAATCACGGTCATCAAGGACACCACCATGAAACATATGTTTGTGAATTCGGTCTGCAAAAAGGATTTGAAATTCTGACCACCTTGTTAGCCCGCGCCACAAATCACGAAGTTCACCGGAACCTGTGGCCATAAAGGTGGAAATCATTTCTTGAGAGACCGGGCGATCGCCTCGATTGTTCATGGCGCCTTCCGCATCCCATACATAGAGCCGATACCGTCCTGCCGCACTTCGTTCTTTTGCGGCCACCCAATTGTTGTGTGGCCAATCCCAAGTGGCACAATAAATATTGAGGAGATAATAGTCGGCCATATTAACAACATCGGCGACTTCGCAAACACGTTGCCAATTCTCGAGTGTCGTGGAGGCATTGAGCCGGCTAATCATGTCATTCCACGCAACCTTATCTCCTTCAGAAATATTATCATTGCCTTCAAATTGAAGGACATCCCACTGAGCTCCCGGTTCAGATTGGTGTAAGGACCGGAAGAATGGCTCTCGAAGGCGCTCTACCATATTGTAGAACCCTTTGAGCTCTCCATTCACATAAAGGCTATTAATCACACCATTACTCGCTCCTTGTCCCATGTCTCGACTTAAGCGGCGAACTAACTCATCAATGACAAACGGATTATTAATGTCGTTTTTACCCGCTCGAATCCGAAAGCGTTCATACTCATTGACTAAAAAGTCAGGCCCATTGAATGGGAGGCGAGCTGATGGGTTTCCATAATCATCCCTGAAGTAGAGATTAAAGGATGGTTTTTCTCGTGGGTTATTCGGCCAAGGATACGAAAGCACCTGATTGAGAATCATTCGTGGCCGCGAATAGCTACTAGAGGCAATTCGTAGGCCGACATCTGAGCGGAAGCCTACTGATCCATCGGGGAAATAGAACTCAGCATGAATCGGGCGTTCATAGGCCCGGCCACGATTGATGCTATTATTGTAATCAAAAGCCTCTCTTGCTTGCCATTGGTTGTTTACGTAGACGCCTCCGTTGATAGCCAAAACGCCAAATGGATCATAAAGAGAACGTTCGGGTTCGCCTGCAAAAACAAGAGCTGGATTTGAGCGAACTCGCTGGTCTTGCCCAATCAAGTAGGTGTGGGTTTTGGTCGAAGAAGCAATCAAGTCTTCTTTGAATGCTCTGGCACGTATGACATGACCTTTCCGAGTATTAATCGTGGTGAGGGTGAGAGGAGTGGAGTATGTGATTCCGTTCTCTAAAGTCGGATGAGTACCATCGGTGGTGTAGCGAATGGTCGCTTGAGGCGTGTTGCTCGATAAAGTCAGGGTGAGGGAGGAGTCGTAAAATCCTCCCTGATGATCAAAACTTGGAGCATCAACTTTTGAATCTAGGAGGTTGGCGGAATTCTCCCTCCCAGGAGTAGGGGTTGCTGAAAAGCCAAAAGCTCCCGATAGGGAGCGGGCAAAGGAATGGTGCTGTTTTTGCTTTGGATATTTTGGTTCGATTTGAGACTGAAGGATCCCGTTTGAATCATAGAGGCCGAGGAATTCGCCATTTGAATTAAGCTTAAAATTGGCATGGAGAAAATGAGCGTTCGGTAGTTGGTTTTCTTGGCCATTGGCAAGAATCACTAAGTAGCCGTTGGGCTCAAGAATCGTTCCTGCGGGAAAGATCCACTGGCGAGGGCTGTCCTCATTATCGGTTAGGGACCAACCTCCGAGGTTAATTGCTTCTGCTTCCGTGTTAGCAAGCTCAATCCAGTCCGAAGGCCCAGAGGTTGGAAGGGTAGGTTCTGACAGGTCAGATGTGGGCTCGGAGAGCCCGGCAAGGTAGGATACGACGGTTCCTTGTTCAAAAAGTGAGGAATGCCCATCGATGATCAAAGCCATATCAAGACGCATGTTTCCCGAAAGAGACGAGTTATTGATCTGAACCGCTAAGACGTTTTCGCCCTCGTTAAGGAGCGTAGAAGCGCGACCAATCGAGTAGTCAGTGAGAGCAGTGGTATTTTGAGAACTGCGGTAAGAGAGTTGGTCGTGGTAAACATGGGCTTTGGGTGCTCCCATGTTTTCTCGGGCAATTTCACGACCGTTGAGCCACGCAATAAATCCGTCATTAAAATTAATGCGAAGCACGAGCTCTTGATCTGAGGAAGCTTGGCTGGGGCTCACCTGAAATGACCTGCGAACAAAAAACGAAGGCGAGGTGTTTAAAAGCTGAGAAGAG
>Ga0181591_10006116_pt1 | contig 10455 bp, 8 predicted proteins | sample 071ome_33_FD_133757 | JGI IMG/M metagenome (GOLD analysis project Ga0181591, IMG submission 133757) | Coastal salt marsh microbial communities from the Groves Creek Marsh, Skidaway Island, Georgia - 071412AT metaG (megahit assembly) | ecosystem: Environmental > Aquatic > Marine > Intertidal zone...
CGAGCCGGCCCTGGATCATCGCCAGGGCCATCGTCACGCCACCTTTGGTGACAAACGCATCCACTGCAGCAGGGTTGGCATCGGAAACCTGCTCAATCAGCTTGTCGACATCGACCGCTGGCGTGTCTTCCAGATCGAGGGCGGTGGGGGCCTCGTCGCGGAGTGCATGCTTCGACACATACTGCCCAAACTCACGCAGCACCTCTCGCTGGTGGAGGCGTTCGATCGCTGCGTCGATCGCCTCGACGTAGAGTCCGCCAGGGTCGACCACCACAAAGGCTCTGGTGGGTGTCCTCGAGTCGAGCCACCGCTGCGCGTTGACTGCGAGCAGGAGCAGCAGCGGTGTGGTGATCACGCCGAGCCAGAAGCCCTTGGTCTGCACGTTTTCGGTGAACTCACGGCGTGCGACGAGCCAGGTGTTTCTCATGCCACTTTCTCCGCAGCATCGGCCGGTCCTACGAGTCGCAGGAAGACATCCCGGAGCGTCGGCTCGCTGCGGTCGAAGGCGAGCAGCGGCAGGCCGTTCTGAAAGCAGGCTGCAAGCACCGCATCCGGCTCACCGTCTTCGGTGAGGGTGAGTTCAAACTGATCGTCGGCGAGTCGTTCAATGCCAACCACACCCGGCACCTGTCGGAGTCCATCTGGGTCGCCTGTCGTCCGCAGCAGGATTCGCCGGGGAATCATCCGGCGGGCTTCGCTGAGCGTGCCGTCAAAGACGGCACGGCCCCGTGCGATCAAGACGAGCCGATCACAGAGTCGCTCAGCATGCTCCATGATGTGCGTGGAGAAGATGATCGTGGTGCCTGCACGGCGAAGGTCATCGATCAGCTCTTCGAGCACCTGCTGGTTGACAGGGTCGAGGCCAGAGAAGGGCTCGTCGAGAATCACAAACTCGGGTGCATGGGCGATCGTGGCGAGTACCTGCACCTTCTGGCCCATGCCCTTGGAGAGGGCCTCGCAGCGATAGCGGGCAAACTCGGCCAAGCCATACCGCTCGAGCAGCTCGTCGGCGCGAGCTCGGGCGGCCGCTGTCGGCATACCTTTGAGTGAGGCGAAGTAGGCGATGATGTCGCGGGCCCGCATCTTCTTGTAGAGGCCGCGTTCCTCCGGCAGGTAGCCGATGCGGTGGCGGACCTCGAGGGCAGAGGGCCGCCCCAGAACCCGAATGCTGCCGGCGGTAGGCTGGTAGATCGAAAGGGCCATCCGCAGCGTGGTCGTCTTGCCGGCTCCATTAGGGCCCAGAAAACCGTACACGCTGCCCCGTGGCACGGTCAGCGAGACCCCGTCGACAGCGGTGAAACTGCCAAAAGTCTTGCGGAGGTTCTCGAGGATGAGGACTGGGGCTTCTGTAGACATCGAAACGCCTATGGGGCGGGGGAGCGCCGACCGCGGTTTTCACGGCCACTGATGGTGTCTATTCTCAGGCAGTGGCCGCTGATGTGCCACCTCCCTGAACGACCATTTGCCCAGAATTTCGAGCACCCATGGCCGACACTCCCGAGCAGTCTGTAGCCCCCGCCCCGAAGCCTTCTGCCGTTGAAGGCTTTAAGGAAACCAGCAACTTCCTCGCCGGTGACATCGCCCAGGAACTCGCCGACGGCACGTCTGGATTCGGCAAAGGTTCTGTTCAGCTGCTGAAGAACCACGGCACCTACCAGCAAGACAATCGCGAGACCCGCAAAAAGTCTGCCGACGGCAAGAAGAGTGAGAAACAGATCTCCTTCATGGTTCGCAGCCGCATTCCCGGAGGCAAGCTGACCGCATCTCAGATGCTCACCCAGATCGACCTGGGGGATGAGCTTGGGAATGGCACCTGTCGACTGACCACTCGCCAGGCCATTCAGCATCACGGCATCGTGAAGGGTGATCTTCAGGCGACCATCCGCCGCATCAATGAAATTCAGCTCACCACCCTCGCTGCCTGCGGTGATGTGGAGCGGAATGTGATGTGCTGCCCAGCGCCGATCCGCAACAACCCCGTTCGCGAAGAGATGATGGCGATGGCGGAGAAACTCGCCGAGCATCTCGCTCCACGGACGACGGCCTACCACGAGATCTGGCTGACCGACGATGAGACCGGCGAGAAGACGCTTGCCGGTGGAGGTGCCAACGGTCACGAAGTGGAGCCGATCTACGGGCCCACCTATCTGCCGCGGAAGTTCAAGACGGCATTCGCGTTGCCGGAGGACAACTGCACCGACGTGTATGCCAACGACCTTGGCTTTCTCACGGTGCATGAAGACGGCAAAGTGCTCGGCTACAACGTGCTCGCCGGCGGTGGCATGGGGGTCACGCCGAGTGCCGCGAAGACGTTTCCTGCCCTCGCCAAGCGACTCGGCTTCGTGCCTCCAGAGGATGTGCTCGAGATCGCCGTGGCGATCGTCAAGGTGCAGCGTGACTTCGGCAACCGTTCAGACCGCAAGGTGGCCCGGCTGAAGTACACGATCAACAACATGGGGCTGGAGGCCTTCCGGGCCAAGGTTGAGGAATACTTCGGCAAGCCATTGGCTCCGTGTCACGCAGCAGATGTGCACGGCTTTGACGACCACATCGGCTGGTTTGAGCAGGGTGACGGAAAGTTTTTCTACGGGCTCAACGTGGAGAATGGTCGCATTCACGACCAGGATGGCTTCCGTCTGAAGACCGCTATTCGGCAGATCCTGCGGGAGCTCTCGCCAGGTGTGCGGATCACCGCCCATCAGAGCCTGCTGTTCACTGATCTCAACGCAGCAGACCGGGTGCGGATTGCAGACATCCTGCATGACCATGGCGTGAAGACCTCTGAAGAGATCTCCACACTACGTCGCTGGAGCATGGCCTGCGTAGCCTTGCCCACCTGCGGACTGGCGGTGGCGGAGAGCGAGCGGGTGCTGCCAGGCCTGATTGACAGCCTGGAGCCAGAGGTGGCGAAACTTGGGCTCTCCGAGGATGCCTTTACGGTGCGAATGACTGGCTGTCCCAACGCGTGTGCCCGGCCCTACAACAGCGACATCGGCCTGGTCGGCCGCACCAAGGGGAAGTACACGATCTTCCTCGGCGGTCGGCTGCTCGGTGACCGGCTCAACGAACAGTACAAGGACGTGGTGCCGTTTGAAGACCTCGTGTCAGAGATCACGGCCGTGCTGGCCTGCTACAAGGCCGAGCGGAGTGCCGAGGAGACCCTGGGCGATTTCTGCCATCGCAAGGGAGTCGACGGGGTGCGGACATGGGCTGACGAGTGGCTGGCGGGAAGTCGTGGTCACGGCTGAGCGACCCTGACACCAGCGTGGCAAGAGGCAGCCTCGCTCACTTGCCGGTGAACGCTTCGGGCTCGCTGAGCACAAACATGTGACCGTGGTCAGCGGTCACAATCACCGCAGTCTTGTCCCAGCCACCGTTGGACTCGATCCACTCCGTGATCGTGGTGAAGGCCGCATCGCCGCTGAATGTGGCACCGATGGCCCCGTCGATGTTGTTGGCGTGGCTAGCCCAGTCGACGTCGCCCGCCTCCACCATCAGCCAGAACTTCTCTTGCTGGCCAAGCACATCGAGGGCTGCGGTTGTCATTTCCGCGAGCGTTGGGTTTTCGGTCACATCAGCAGGTGTGTAGGTGATCTTCGGGCTGTACTTCCGACGAAGCGGCGAATCCGCGAGCAGGGAAGGATCTTCAGGCTCGCCGCTCACCGGATCAAAGCGGCCATCGGCTGTGGCAAACGGCAGGCTGCCTTCGGCAGTGCCGAAGAAGCCGAACAGACGCTGCTTGTTGGCGATCGCTGCAGCGGTGGCATCGCGGAGCACATCGCCGCCGGAGCGTCCGGCGGTCCGCAGAGCCAGCTGATAGCGGCCACCCTGTTCAGCGTCGATGGCAGCCAGGGTTGAGGGGGCCAGATACTTGTTCCCCGGCTCAAAGTTGCGGCCTTGCTGCGGGTCTTTCTCAGCATCTACTCCGAAGCCACAGCCGATGATCACGTCGAGGCCTGGCAACGGCTCGCCACGATGAGAGATCGAACGCTCTCCTACGAGATCGCGGGTGATGTCTTGATAGTCGTTGCGGGTCACGTTGTTGGCGTAGGCGCAGGCTGGGGTGGCATGTGAGATCGGCACACTGGAGACGGCACCGGTGGCCCAGCCCTGCTTCTGCAGCATGCGGGCGATCGGCTCGAAACGACGACCGTAGACGTCGACGTTGACGGAGTTGTTGTAGGTCTTGATGCCGGTGCAGAGCGATGCGGCGGAGGCTGCCGAGTCGGTCACCGCATGAGGCTGCGAGCGATGCTTACCAATCAGGTAGGTCGCATCGGCACGTGGATCCCATGGAGTTGTGCCCCCTAGGGTTGGATCGTAGCCGCCGGGTGTTTTTCCACCCGGGTTCACCACCAGCTGCACATCGACATCCACGTCCGTGCCATCGTTGGCGGGGCTGGTGACACAGAAGCCGAAGTCAGTGGCAACGCCGGTGTAATCGAGAAAGCTCAGTCCCTGGCCTCGGCCTTGGGTGTAGTCAACGCTTCCGGTGGCGTTGATCGCGGCGGCTCTCGTCGTGGTCCAGTCGAGCCCGTCGAAGACCACCAGGATAATCCTCTGCCAGCCGGCATCGGCCGCAGCGAGCTGCAGGGCATGGATGTCCGTCTGGTCAAAATACTCCGCCTGCTCGTTGAGCGTGCCGGTCGGGAGCTGTCCGTAGAGGGTGGTCAGTCGCTCCGCATCGCGGTAGATGCTGTTGGTGCCATCAATCCCACTGAGCGAGATCCCGAACGAGTAGACCGGGATCAGCCGGTTGGAGTGGCTGCTGTAACTGACGTACCGTTCGGGCTGATCGCCCCAGTAGCCCCATGAAGCGGAGCCTGTCTGCTCCGCGGTGATCTGCATCGAGGCAATCGGATCGAGCACGCCGACAGAGCCGTCAGGTGCTGCAGCCTCCTGAGCAGACGCGACAGGCATCGCCGGGCTCAGCAGCCCCAGCACGAGCCCACACAATGAACCGAAGACGACAAGCTTCAGGTGACGCATCAAGGATCCCTCATATCCGGCGTGCTGGGGAGCCTGAGTCGCCAGCGGAGGCTCAGGCCGGGAGATCATCCCACATCGGACACCAGAGTGGACGGCGTGGGAAAACCTGTCCTGCCAACTTTTGCGCAATCTGGGTCGAGGCTGCAAGCCTGCCGGCTGCCGCCGCTTCCACAGGGTCGCATTGGCCGAGCATGAGGCGAGCAAACTCATCCTCGGAGAGCCGCAGGTAGCTGCGGCCGACACGGCCTGTGTGCACCGTAGCCTGGCCCTTTGCGACCACAAGTGAGCCACGGAACGACGGTGTCTCAAAGCCGAGCTCAATGGTGTCGCGAACGCCTTCGGCAGCCAGCCGCTCAGCAATCGCCGGAGCGATGAGCTCAAGCAGCCCCACGGGATCGAAGACGCGACTGACGATCATGCGGTCGCCGGAGACATCACCTGATCCCTCAGGACCTGCGACGACACGGTGGAGTGGGTCGGAGGCACACGCCTCAAACGTAATCTCTTGCCGATCGTTCTCGATCGCTTCGCTGCAAACGCGGGCGAGGATCTGACGCTCCAGATCAGGAAACTCAGGATCTGCCAGAAGCTCCAGCACACGGTTGCCCTGCTGAATGCAGTAGCCCACGATCCTGGCGTTGGTCTCATGGAGGTCGTAGCGGTCATTGCCGACCAAGGCCACCAGCAACGAGTCGAAGGCACCGCGGCTGACAAGCCACCGCGAATAGGCTTCGCTGCGATCGATGGACCCATGAAACCTCGCTGCATTGCGGCTGTAGACCCGCAGGATTGCAGGGAGTTCAACATGCCGCCATTGCCGCATGGTGACCGTCTGACCTGCGGATGTCGCCTCGTCGGCTGAGCGATCGAGCAGCCTAGAAAGAATGTCGGTTGGTCGTCCGGGAGTCACTCCGTCGCGGCCGAGCACACTCCAGCCAAGCTGGTGGAAGGAGGAGGCGATGCGAGTGCGGGAGAAGCCGATCATCGCCCCGAGTGACCGCATACGATCCTCGGACTCACGGATCAGCCGCTGCCCATGACCGGCACCGCGACACTCCGGCAGAATCGCAAGTCGCTCAAGCGCCGCGGCCGGAACTGGCACGCCGGCGATAAACACATTTCGAGGCACCACCTCGGCGTGACCGACGATCCGGCCACCAAGACGGGCCACAAGTCGGTTGGACGAGTCGTGGTCGGGATGATCGACCGCTGCCTGAAACTCAATCCGGCTCGGGGCGGCGACCAATCCTGAGAGCAGCTGCAGGAGTTCGGCCTGCTCGCCGGCACGCGCTGGAGAGATCTCGGCTTCGGCGAGCATCCACTCCGGTGGCCGGGATGGCTTGACCACCGTGTGTGGCTTGTGCCAGACAGCCGGCCGGGACTTCGTCGTGCGGCGGCGGTAGACGGCGCCCGAGGGGCGAACCTGCACCTCCTCGATCAGCTTCTTCGAGACGACCTTGCGTCGGACGGCCTTCTTCGGTGACGCGACGACCGCCTGTGTGTCAGCTGCCTTGCGGGCTCCTGCCGCAGCGGCTGTGGTGCGGCGTGAGGCCTTGGAAGAAGCGGCTGTCGCAGACGCTTTCGTTTTCGAGGGTCTGCTTGGTGCCGCGGTCTTACGTCCGCGAGACTTCGCAGGCGTTGCGCTCGTTGCCGTAGCAACTGCTGCAGCAGTCCGCCGTGTCGACTGCCCTGAATAACCAGAGGGCTGACTCTGGGCGCGTGGCATGTCGCGTCCTTTCCCTGGAGCCTCGTGACCAATCCGTTGGGAGGAAACCATAGGGTATTTGTCAAGAGGATTCCAGTAGTAGGAACCTCCGCAAGCGATCCTCGGAAAAGAAACACCACGGATATTCCCGTGATTCCAGCAGGCTGTGGGCCCGCGCGGCGCGGGCTAGAGGGCCGACACGGCTGAGAAGTTTTTCTCGCAGCGGTTTGGTGTAGCTGGCGAGGGAATCGTTGGCTGAACGGATTGCCTGACACCGACGTTTGGCCAGCGCTCGCGTGGGATGGGTATCAATCCATCGCTGCTTCTCGTGGGCGAGTGTTGCCGCTTCACCGTCGGCCGAGACGGCGGCGAGATAGCGTTCCGGATGAAACTCAATATCGCGAAGCTGGCGATGAATGTCTGCCAGCTCGGCGTCAGGCCTGCCGGAAAGATCCGTCGGGAGTCGCAGAGTGCCCGAGACGACCGCATGCCGCGGTGGTTCACAGCCGGTGAGCCCCACAACGACGGCATCGGTGATCTCGTCGTAGGCCGCGCCGCCAATGCCATGCACAAACACATCGGCAACCAGCAGGCGAGCAATCAGAGTGGTCATGATCGCCCGAGGACGGAGGCGGACATCATGTTCGTCCAGCCGTGAGAGGGCATCGACCCATTTGGCAGGTGAGGTGTCTGGTGAGATGGGAAGCTCAACCCGCAGGGTCTCCATGTCGGAGAGGAGCAGATGGCCGGAGGTGTCGGTGTGGGCGAAAACACGGCGGCGACGGGGATCCTGCTTCGACCAGATCCACCAGGGGATCTCAAACCAGGTGCCCTCTCCATCGCCACCCGGGCGTGCGGCCAGATCGGGCATCGGCCGACCCCGGCCACGGGTGCGGTGCTCACGCCGGTAGCGGGAGAGCGCGTCGTTGTAGATGTCGTGGAGTCGCCGGGTCTGGGTGAGCAGCCAGCCGGAGAGCACCATCACCGTCGGCAGCCGCATCAGCTCGCTGACGGGCAGTTCCAGCGTGTCGAGGCCCCATTCCCGTTCCAGGCCGTGACGCGCCTGGGCAATAGCCAGCCCAAGCCTGTGGGAGGCAGCAGCCCGCTCAACGACCCGCGGCCACCAGCTGCGAAGAATCGGATCGGGCACAATCGGCGCGAGCATGTCGGTGACCCGCTCACCAAACGAGGCAAAGCGTTCCTGGTCAAGGATCCCGCGTTCTTCCCAGGCCATCTCGCCGCAGGGTGCGTCGAGTTCGATCGTTTGCAGGCCCGCCTCCTCAGCAGTGCCGACGGGAACGCCCACGCTCCAACGGGAGCAGCGGTCGGTGTCGACGACGAGATTGATCGCCGTGCCACCGACAGCCTGGGCATAGGCATCAAGCACAAAGTTCTTCAGCCAGACGCCTGGGTGAAACAGGTCAGGCTGATGACCACCCATCACGATCGGGCGTTTGATCCAGTCGGCCATGTCGGCCGGCCGCAGCACATCGTGATAACTCGAGGTGTATTCAGCGGAGACGACAAGAATCTCCCGCCTTGTGGCCGCGATCAGCTCCCAGAGCTTGAGGTCACCAACACGTGTGTCGAAGGCGGCACGCAGCAGCCGGTTGTTGTCGATCAAGGGCTCGATCGCATCGACCGGTGGATCGATCAGGTGACTCCCCGATTCCGTCGGAGCTTTGTGCGAGCGTCGGAATCGAGGCATGGTCACTCAGGCTTGTTGGCGGCCATGGCTGCTTCGGCCTGGTCGAGAACGCAGCGGTAATACTCAAGCCGGGTTGCCGCGTCATCGAGGGAGCCGCCGAAGCTGCGGTTCTCGTCGAGATAGATCAGCGGCACCGGCAGTTCCACGACCCGCAGGCCTGCCGCCGCAGCCTGAACCCAGACCTCCAGCGGCATTGCATAGCCCGGCTCCTGAATACGGAGGCACTCCAGCGATCGTCGCGTGTATGCCTTGAAGCCACAGAAGGCGTCGGTGAGCGTAAAGCCGAGCCGCTGGTTGAGCTCGGCGGTGACGTTGTGGTTGATCTGTCGCCGATCTGCCGGCACGCTCACCCCTGGCGGAGGTGGCTGAAGGTAGCGACTGCCACTGACGATATCGGCTGGCTGCGTCTCGTCGCTGGCTCGCCGGATGAACTCTGGGATCAGCTGCGGCTGATGCTGTCCGTCGCAGTCAATCGTGACGAGCCCATCCCAATCGCCCGCCAGTGCCTCCGCAAACGCTGTGGTCAGCGCGGCTCCGTAGCCACGGTTGATTGGGTGTCGCACGACGTGGATGTCCTGCCGCCTGGCGAGCACATCGGAGGTGCCGTCGGCGGAGCCGTCGTCAACCACCAGCACGTCGGGCGTGAACCGTAAGACCTCGTCGAGGACCCCTGCCACATGGCTCGCTTCGTTGTAGACCGGCAGCGCGGTCAGGAACCGTGGGGGGCGGGGTGTGGCATCGTGACGGGGCATAGCGGCAGCGGACAGGCGTGCAGAAAAACGACCCGTCCCAGTGGCGAACCGTCTGAGATGCTGATTGTAGGGGACGAGCGAGCCGGAGCAATCAATCTGCGGCAGCTGCGCACACCAGTAGTTGCCCTTCAGGTTTCATGCCGTGGGACCGGTTCAGGTCGGGCGGCAGCCCAGGTCAGTGCTTGGTGGCAACCCAGGTGAGTGGGTCGGTCTCTAGTCGGCTCGCCCAGGCGGTCACGCCCGGAAGTCTGGCGGTGAGTAGGTCGGCCAGTCGGTCCATTGAAAACCGCCCGCTGGCATGGTGGCCCACGGCGATCACTGCCAGCCCAGCGGCGGCGGCTTCGGCGGCGGTATGCAGCCGGACTTCGCCGGTGACAAGGGTGGTGCAGCCCGCGGTGATCAGGTCGCTGAGCATGTCGCCTCCGCTGCCACAGACGATGCCGACGGTGCCTGCGGGCTGCGAGCGATCGCCTGCGATCTGGGCCCCGTTGGCACCTAAGGCTGCAGTCAGCCGCAGGGCGAGGTCTTCCACGCTCAGGTTCGGCTCGGCAGTTCCCATGCGGCCAGTGCCGGCTGTGGGTGTGTCGGCATCAGGCAGGATCGGTCGCACGTTCGTCAGGCTGAGCATGACGGCGAGCTGGTCGTTGATCCCGCCGCTGGCGGAGTCCCAGGCGGTGTGAGAACTCCAGACAGCAATGCCCGCTGAGAGCAGCGTCAGCAGCGATGCACCGGCTGGCGTGTCGTCGGTGAGCCGAGCCACTGGTCGAAACGGCAGCGGGTGATGCGTGACCACGAGGTCAGCTGCTTCGCGAGCCGCTTCTGCAGCGACGTCTGGCGTGAGGGTCAGGCAGGTCATCAACCTTTAGCAGCTCTCGCGGCGGCTGCCGACAAGCAGTCCGACGGCATCCCAGTCAGCGGCGAGATGGAGTGGTGCGATCTGCTGCAGGAAAGCGGTGACGTCGTTGAGTGTAGCCATGCCCAGATCGTACAATCCCAGGCCTCTCTCGGACATCGTTACGCGGCGCTCCAGGCATGCTCACCAATCGACTTGCGGTCTCAGCCAGTGGGCTCTCACGACACTTTCGTGACAGTCTGAAGATTGCCCACGACCTTGGCGTCGATGGTGTTGAGGTTGATGGCCGGTTTGGTCTGACGCACGACGAGATGAGCCGCTCTGGCCTGCGGCAGATCACCAAGTGGCTTGAGGACTACGGTCTGCGTGTGTCGGCCGTGCGGTTTCCGACCCGCCGCAGCTACGCCGATTCCGAGGCACTTGAACACCGTGTGACGGCCACGAAGGC
>Ga0181591_10006123_pt1 | contig 10452 bp, 10 predicted proteins | sample 071ome_33_FD_133757 | JGI IMG/M metagenome (GOLD analysis project Ga0181591, IMG submission 133757) | Coastal salt marsh microbial communities from the Groves Creek Marsh, Skidaway Island, Georgia - 071412AT metaG (megahit assembly) | ecosystem: Environmental > Aquatic > Marine > Intertidal...
CATTAACTGGAGTTCGATATGTCTAAAAAATTACTTATAATCTACGGTATCTTTGTTCTATATTCACTTGTGAGTCTTGCATTTAATCGACCGGTAACATTAGATTTTTTGTCTCTATTTAAATTTCAAGGTGATATGCTTCTTGTAATGGTATTCAATATGCTCGGCGTTTTTCCTATTTACTATATACTTGTTGCATCGACTTATGAAAAACAAAAAACATATGTTTATGTTTTATATGGGTTAAGTTTTATGTTCGGTGCATTTGCAACAATTCCAGCACTTCTTCTTACCAAGGGTTCTCAAAAACCTTTAACAACGTTTCAAAAAAGAGGATTCATCTTGCTTCCAATGATGTTGTTATTGATGTCAATTATCGGAATTTTATTTGGAAATATAAATGATTATTATCAATTGTTTTTAAATGATCAGTTCGTGCATATCATGACCATTGATTTTTTCATCTTACTTATTACACCTTATTTTCTAGGTGCTTCTGGATTACCTTTCAAGCACTTGATGACGTGGTACCTATGAACATCTTAGTAACTGCTTTTGAGGCTTTTGATCAAAAAAGTGATAACCAGTCTGAAAAGATTGCAAAACGAATAACCTTGGAACATGTTCAAATACTTATTTTACCTGTTGCATTTAAGAAAGCATTTCAAACATTAGAAAATCATCTAAAATCGCATCATTATGATATGATCATCATGCTAGGAGAAGGTCCTAACAATGTGATACATTTTGAACATGTCGCCTTAAATATGATGCATGCTAAAATACCTGATAATCTCGGATATCAACCTTTAAATACGGCAATTGATGACGGTCCATTAAGTTTACAATCGACATTACCTTTAAGTCATTTTTCAAAAATACTTCAACAAGAACATATTCCTTATAATGATAGCTATCATGCAGGTACGTATGTATGCAATGATTTATTTTACAGAGTGATGCGCTTAAATTTAACGATACCATGTGGTTTCATTCACGTACCAAATGATGTTGTTTATGCTTCATTATCTAAAAAAAGTTTATTGACATTGCTTACTCAAATGTAAATTTTTTGCATAAAATTTACATTTGAGTACTTTTTTTTATGCTATACTTACAAAGTATTTACAATGTCGAGGTCATCATGCAGAAAAAAACATTAAAATTTATATTTATAGGAATCATGTCATCAATTGTTATTACTCTATTAGTTTTAGCATATCAATGGTTAACAAGATACTATGATTCAAGCGAAATTCAATCGATTGCATTCAATATTTTTGGTGGTTTGGGTATCTTTTTATTTGGCATTCATATTATGAGTGATAGCTTGAAACTTTTAGCAGGAAAAAGACTCAAATTAATGATTGAAAAAACCACTAAATATCCTATTTATGGTATTTTGATTGGAATTTTAATTACTGGACTCATCCAATCTTCGTCAGGTACAACCGCATTAACAGTTGGTTTAGTACGCGCAGGACTTATGACTTTACCTCAAGCAGTGGGTATTATCATTGGTGCCAATATAGGAACGACCATTACATCGTTTTTAATTGGACTTAAAATTAAGAATTATGCTTTACCAATAATTGCACTTGGTTCATTCTTAATTTTCTTTGCAAAATCTAAAAAATGGAAACATGTTGGTGGATCTGCCTTAGGATTCGGTTTACTCTTTTTTGGATTAGGTACAATGGAATCATCCCTTAAAGCACTGGTATCTTTACCTTCTTTTGTAGAGTTATTTATACGATTTGGAGACACACCATTACTTGGTGTATTTGTTGGATCACTTGCAACAATGGGCGTTCAATCATCATCTGCAACCGTTGGACTCGTACAAAGTCTCTATGCTACAGGTGCCATTCCAATCATGGGGGCAATTGCACTCATATTTGGAAGTAATATCGGTACGACCATAACTGCAATTCTAGCCTCTATTGGCGGTAGTGTTGCATCAAAACGTGCTGCACTTGCACACGTCATATTTAATATATTAGGGGCCATTATATTTATTATTCTAATTGTGCCTTATACATCATTTATTGTATTTTTAGAAAACCGGTTTTTAAATGGTGAACCTGTTGAAATGACAATTTCATTTGCACATATGGGCTTTAATATTGTTAACACATTGCTTATGATGTGGTTTGTTAAACAATTAGTTTGGGTTGTTACTAAACTCATTCCAGGAAATGATATTCTTGTTCAAAATGATATGAGTATGATGCTTAACCCTGCTTTAATCAATGAATCTACATCTATTGCATTAGAAGCTTCAAGAAGTGCCATCATATCGATGGGTGAAATTACTGTTAAAATGTTAGAAGATGTCATTGATTATTCTTTTAAAGAAAAACAAGAACTGCTTGAAAATGGATTTATGCTAGAAGAATTATTAGATACTTTCGATCATAAAATTCATGATTATTTGGTTAAAATTAGTACCAATGATTTAAGTGAAAAAGAATCATCTATACAAGCTGAATGTGTCGATACCATACGTGATTTAGAACGTATTGGTGACCATTGTACAAATTTACTACAATTTTTTGAACAGCGTCATGAGAACAAGATAACTTTAAATGATGAAGCCTCTTTAGAACTAAAGGTTCTATATTTAAAAGCAAAATCTGTTTTAGAACTCGCTTTAAAAGCATTCCAAATACAAGATAAAGATATTGCAAAACAAGTGAATAAACTAGAAGATGAAATTGATACTCTCGTTTTAACCTATAGAAAACGCCATATAAAAAGACTCAATGATCATACCATTGATGAAACAAAGGATTCATTTTATGTTGACATTTTATCTAACATTGAACGTATCGGAGATCATTGTAATAATATTGCGATCAATGTCATCCAAGATCACTATTATCACGAACCAAATGAACAATAAAAAAAACACCTTGTTAGGTGTTTTTTTTATGAAAAAATTGATGTGCTTGAAGGATTGCTTCTTGAGTAATTTGGTGTCCACTATGAGACCAAAAAACCTCTACTTCTGCGCCATGTTTCTGATAAATAGTCGCTAAATCAATTGTTTGCTGTTGAGGCACGATTGGATCATTTTTACCAGCACCAATCCAAATGTGTTGATCTTTTAAATTTGGATAATCAAATTGTTCAAAAGGTTTCATAGGATGAAATAACATCGATGATTTAAATAATGATGGGAAATGAAAATTAAGTGATGATGCGATGTTTGCACCATTAGAATATCCAAGTACATGGATTCTGAATTGATCAAGTTCATACTCATCTATTAGTTCAACAATCGCTTGATGTAACCAATGTGTTTCCTCAATTAAATTCTCCAAATCAAATATTCCTGGAGACAAACGTTTAAAGTATCTTGGCATGCCAGATTCTAAAATACGACCTCTTATGCCAATTTTAGTTGCCTCTTTAGAAATATAGTTTGACAATTGTAATAAATCTCTTTCATTACCACCTGTACCATGTAATAAAATCATGACATCTTTACTTGTACCTTTTTCAAATACATGATGTATCATGATGCTTTACTCGTTTTTATGGGTTTAATTTGTGTTTCTATTTGTTTTCGATAAGGTCTAAGTTTTGGTGGTAAGGCAAGTGTTGTTCCAAGGTGCTCTAAATCTTCTTCATCATCTTCAAAACCAGGGCCATCTGTTGCAAACTCAAATAATATCCCTTGATGTAACCGAGTATATAGAGAATGAAAATAAAAACGGTCTACATATCCAGAATGTCTTGCAGGAATTCTATTTAAATGCTCAATCCATTGATGTAATGCATCATCATCTTTTACTCTAAAGGCAACATGATGGACGCCTCCAAAACCTTGAATGGCTAGAGGCAACTGATCATCTTGTCTAACGATGACACGCGCAGCATTACCACCTTTGTGTGTTTCAAATAATGCCGTATCATCTTCAATCGCAACTAATCTAAAATGCATCATATCTGTCATGACTTTTGACATGACATCTAAATCATGTACAATAAATTCAATCGGTCCAAGTCCTAAAATACGATAATCTTCTGGAATGTCTGTATCATGCCATGGCACTGTCAAACCATCCGTGTAAAGTCCTTCATCTGAAACAAGCATGTAATGCTGCCCATCAAAATCTTGAAAGGGTAATATTGTCATATCAAATAAAGTTTCGATATGTCCATGTGTAATATGATGTTTTTCAAAACGTGCTTGAAAATAAAGCAAAGCATCTTTATTTTTAACACGTAATCCAATTGTTTGAATGGCATTTTTTCCTAATGATCGCTTTCTCGAATTGGGAAAATCAAAAAACGTTAAATCTGTTCCAGGAGATCCATTTGCATCTGTAAAAAATAAATGATACGTATGAATATCATCTTGATTTACAGTTTTCTTAGCAAGTCTTAAACCTAATATCTTCGTCATAAACTGATATATTTTTTCAGCATCAGAAGTCATCGCAGTAACGTGATGAATGCCTGTTGTTTCTAACATAAGTTCACCTCAAGTTAATTATCTCAAATTAATACTTTTTTTATAAATCTTTAGTATAATAGTAAGTAAATATGTTAAAAAAAGGTATAATTATTGTACTGAGGCAAGATGAGAAAAAGACGCTACTGGTTTAAAATTGATAATGCTGGAAAGGTATTTCCATCCATTTCTAATCAAGAACGCTCAAATGTGTTCCGTTTAAGTATGTCTTTATATGAAGAAGTTAATGTTGAAGTATTAGAGCAAGCAGTCAATCTCGTGATTCCGAGATTTGAAGCATTTGCAGTTAAAATCAAAACAGGTATTTTCTGGCAATATTTCGATTCAAACCACACATATTTCAAAGTAGAAAAAGAGCCATCCGTCATTACTCAATATTTTCATCCAAGTAAAAATCAACATTATTTGTTTAAAGTGTATTACTTTAATAACCGTATAACATTAGAAACATTTCATGCGTTAACAGATGGTAGTGGTGCATATCAATTTTTACTCTCTATCGTCTATGAATATTTAACATTACGTGGCCATGAATTAGATCCTGAAGGCATGATTTTAGGGAGACGTCCCATTCAACCAAGAGAAAATGAAGACGCTTTTGTTTCTAATTATGACAAAAAGTCTGTTAAAAAAATGCGTGAAGAACATGCTTTTCACCTAAAAAATGAAGCTTATAAATATCAATTTTCACATTTATTTAGTTTGAAGTTCTCAGTCAATGAAATGAAACAAGTTGCAAAATCTTATGACGCGACTATAACACAATATATTGCGTCTGTAGTTGTGTATGCGATGATGCAAGAAAGTTTACATTTTGCTCAACAAAAAAAACCAATCAAACTTTTTATACCCATTAATTTAAGACCTTATTTTGATGCTGTTACACTAAGAAATTTTTCTATGTACTTAAAAACTGTATTTTATCCAAATCAGTCCAAATTATCCTTTGATGACATTATTTCGATCACAAAAACTCAGTTTAAAGAGCAACTCACAACAGAACAACTCGTTTCAAGATTATCAGGCTATGTCTCATTAGAAAAAGTTTGGATATTAAGAATGATGCCATTCTTTATTAAAAATATTGCCTTTAAAATTGGCTATGATATGTTAGGCACTAAAATAAACACTGCATCTTTTTCTAACTTAGGTCAAGCAAAATGTCCACAGTCGATGTTACCTTACATTTCTGACATTAACTTTATTATTGGTGGGTTTGGTTTAGGTATTTCTTCTATTAGTTATCAAGATACGTTGCAACTGAATTTAGCAACACGCTTAAAAGACCACTCAATTATGAAGAAAATGGTCGATACATTTCATCTTCATAACTTAAAAATGCGTGTGATATCCAATTACGAGGAGGCATACGATGTCTTATTGTAAACAATGTCATCTTCACTATGAGACACCTCAGACAAAATGTGTCTTGTGCGGTCAGCCATTGGAAACGGATGCGACTAAACCCACGATTACCTTTCCAAAATTTACAAAACAAAAAAATAATACGAAAATATTTAAAGGTTTTATTTACTTAAATATTTTAAGTTTTATTGTGTTATTTTTTATTGACATTCAAAATCAAGATGCTTCTTTTTCTTTAATTGCTGGTGTCATTCATTTGTATGCAATCATCATGGCATCTTTTGTATTCTTGTCAGAATTTTGGACACTCAAAGTAACAAAAATTATGTTACTTACGTTGATTTTACTCCTGAGTATAGGACTCCTCATAAGAGAAACAGTTTGGGCACTTGATTATGTAATTCCAATTGTATTAGGTGTCAATATTTTACTTTATGCGGTTGTTATTTTATTTAAAAAAGATCGTGATGATGACGATGGGTACCATGTATTTTTACTCAGCATTTTAGGCATCATCCCATATGGATTTTATTTATTAGGATGGATCCGTGAACCTCTACCAACACAAATTACTTTTTTAGTATCCATAAGCGTATTTTTAGGCCTTATATTTTTTAATATTCGTGCGATTTTTGAAGCGATCAAAAGAAAGTTTCATTTATGAAAACACTCATGACACTTGGTCCTGAAGGATCATTTTCAGAAGTATGTGCAACCATGCACTACAAAGATACATACAACATTCGTTATGAAAAAAATCTGCAATCAGTCTTTGAAAGCTTATCTGAAGATACCGATATTCTTGTACCTCTAGAAAATTCTACAGATGGGTTTGTTTATCAAACCTTAGATGGTCTTATTAAACATTCTGGATATATTTTTAATACACATACATTACCCATTGCATTTGGATGTGTTGGGCATATAAAGCAAGCAAAAAATCTTTACGCTCAATTTGTTACTCAACAACAATGTCAACGATTTTTATCCAATTATAAATCGCTCAATATCATTACAACAGCATCAAATTCTGATTCGATCAAACATGTTGATGAAAAAAGTGTTGCGATCGTGCCAATGCATCTTATCGATGGAACATTACCCCATATTGATCATATAGAGGATTTTTCTCATAATGAAACACGATTTGCATGTATTTCATTGCATCCAAATTATGAAACTTATAAAAAAGCATCATTAATAATCACACCTCATGTTGATCGACCAGGTTTGTTATATGATATCCTCGGTCAATTTCAACATCATCACATCAACTTATCTGCAATCTTATCAAGACCGAATAAAAAAATAGATAAGAAATATCATTTTTACATTGAAATTGATATGACATCTTCTACTTTAAATGCACTCGATACAGTCATAAAACATATGGCATCTAAGTTTGATGTTAAGTTTTTGGGACATTATTAAAAAGCACCTTCTTATGGAAGGTGCTTTTTTTATGATGATTATTTTTTTCTCGTCTTAAAGATAAGAATTGATGCAAAAATGATAACGTAGAGTAGAATACCTAAAAATGTAATGATATTAAAAAGTGTTTCATTGGCTGTACCATATGTAAAACTTGGAATAAAAAGTAATACAAATAATGGAAGTGCAATGACGATGGCTGTACCTGAACCAACAACCATTTCTTCTGCAACAGGTGTTTTCAGTTCTGGATCGAGTCCTTTAAGTAGTGCAAGACCCGTAGAAGCAACCCCAGTTAACATACCAAATAATCCAATAGAAAATTCATCTTGATGATCTTTATAAATACGTTTTGTCATGAATCTTAAATAAAAGAATGTTGCAGTTCCAGCCAATATTGCTGTAATGATCAATTGCACACCATACGTTGACAAGAATGCAAGTGTAATTGCAAGCACAGACCCTGTAATCATAATATTAAACGCAAACGATGCAATATTTGATAAGACATAATTGTTTGTTAAAAAACGTACATTTTTACCTTTAGATTCTGCTTTGTTTAAGATGGCTTTATAAAGCAATGCATACAAGATGGCAATAATGAAATTAAACCCTCTTAATAATCCAAATATCATGGCACCAGCATCACCAATTGAAGCCAATGCAATATTTAATCCCAAGAGTGTTACATACACAAGACCATAAATCACACCAATCACAACAAATTGTTGTGTGAGACCATCTAGTAAACTTATTTCTTTTACAGTGTCAATGGTGACTTGTGCTTGTTGCGGTGTTTCATCATACTGTTTTTGATTGTTGATCCCTTTTCTTCTACTAAAAATATTAATGATGATAACCCCAACGGTACCACCAAAGACAAAGCCTAAAAACGCATAGGATGCACCAAGTGTTGTGCCATAGCCATTTAGAAATTGATTCCATCCACTACCAATCGACATCGCAAGTCCTGGTCCTTGACCAAATCCTAAGGCAACAAGCATGCCTGATCCAATAAATTGATTTGAAAAGAATAGAAACACAAGTAAAATACCAATAACCGCTTGAAGGGCATACGTGGAAGTAATGAGCATCCCTGTCGACCAGTATTTCCCTCTTTCTTTTTGTTCGGATCGCTTAAGTGCCAATGCTAAAAACCCGATGGCAAGTGCATGATAGACGATGGTCTCAATGACATTGACATTAAAGAATGTTGTTTCTTTTGAAAGTAACAAGACCACTGTGCCATCTTGTAATTCATAATATGTCTCTACTTCTCTATTAAAATACGCATCTTGATAAATGGCGCTAAAGCTTTCTAAATCATCTTCATTTGAAAATAACGCTTCAAAATCTTCTTGGGTGATTTCATTTGATGAAGATACAGAAACATTGTCTTCTATGGTGATGTATCTTCCTTCAAGATCAACTTCAACATAAACTTCTGAAGAAAATACAGGTGCGAATACTAATGAAATGATGAGACCAAGCATCCCACCTAAAAGCGCTGTTGGAATGACGATTTTATTAAGTAGTGGTACTTTTGTTTTTAAAAACTTTCCGATAAATATCAGAGCTGCTATAAGTAAAAAATAAATAATTGTTGTCCATTGTTCCATGTTAATTCTCCTTTATATATGTGATTGCATTTAATATAATCATTGGATCTTTCAATAAGAAATTATATGTTTTTTCCCCGTAATCAAAAGATAAGTTGTGTTTTCTTGTGATGACTTCACCTTGAATCTCATTAATTTCAAATGTTATCTCAGGCTTTGTTTTAATCTTGAGTTTTTGATTTTCTAAAGTAACTTTTTGGTACCCTAAATCTTTTTTCTTTTGCTGAATAACATCCACTTCGTATAATCGTCCTTCGGTTTGAATGGCATCGTTTAGTCTTATAGGGAAAATCTTTTTTTGGTCATTTCCCCATTCAACTAGACTCGGATATGGTCCATTAAGTTGAGAGGTTTCATCAAAACTTGCAATCTTACCGCAGTGCATACAATTTATATGAGCATCTTTACCTTTAAGCGATTGCGTTTTCTTACATTTGGGACAGTAATACAAATAATGCTCAATACCATTTGCACGACCTTTGAGTCGGTATCGATATTGGTTAGATGCATTCCATTTAAAATCATTAAATGCAATCGCATTTCTTAATTGCGTTTCGATGTTTTCAACAGAAAGTGCTGGTAGTGATTCTTTTGAAATCAGTTTATAAAAGTGTGTGTGGAAATGTCCCTTTTTACGATAAAAACCCCATCTAGGATGGGCTAAATAACCACCGTTGATTTTTGCAATAACCACATCAACATTAAGTTTTTTTATAAGCTTTGCTGTAGGTAAATAATCTGTTTTTGTTTGTTCTCCAAAATAAGATGCGTTCCCTTCAGGAAAAAGCATCACAGGTCTTTTTTGTTTATGAATCGCATCTAAAATAAGTCGAATCGTCTGCATATCCGATTGACCTTTACGTTTTGAAATCGAAGTCACAACATGTGTTAACAACCATTTAAATATTGGATTGGTATACAAAAAGGAATTTGCAACTGGATATGGATATCGTTTGATTACCATTCCAACGATTAAGGGATCGTGTTGCGTTGCATGATTTCCCAAAAGTAAATAGGGGGACTTTGTTTTTGGATCAAAATCATCATAGGTATACTTTAAATCAAACCTATAATGAAACATGATTTTTAATCCAATACGTCCTACCTCAGTGAGTAGGCCCATGGATACTCCTTTGTTATTTTAATGTTACAAATGGTGTATATGGTAAATTAAATGCTTCTGCGACACCTTCATAGGTAATATGACCTTCATAGGTATTTATGCCTTTATAAATTGGCATAAATTCTGATGCTTTCATAATGCCTTCGTTTGCAATTTTTAGTCCATATGTTAATGTTGCATGATTGAGTGCATCTGTTGATGTTTGAGGGACTGCTCCTGGCATATTCGCGACACAATAATGGATGATATCATCAACAACAAAGATTGGATCACTATGATAGGTCATCTTAGACACTTCTGTGGATCCACCTTGATCAATCGCGACATCAACAATCACTGTCCCTTTTTTCATAGAAGCATAATAACTTCTTCGAATAAGTTTTGGTGCTTTTGCACCTTTCACGAGTACAGAACCAATGACAATATCTGCA
>Ga0181591_10006128_pt1 | contig 10451 bp, 14 predicted proteins | sample 071ome_33_FD_133757 | JGI IMG/M metagenome (GOLD analysis project Ga0181591, IMG submission 133757) | Coastal salt marsh microbial communities from the Groves Creek Marsh, Skidaway Island, Georgia - 071412AT metaG (megahit assembly) | ecosystem: Environmental > Aquatic > Marine > Intertidal...
TCTGAATTCCTTGAATTAATTTTTAGGAGCTTGGAGGCTGTAGACAAGGCTGTATACCAAAATAAGTATGATTTTTTATGTTATTAAAATGTTTTAAGGCATTAACTCAATTAATAGCTAATGCCTATCTTTGATCATACTATGGATAATGGATAGTTATTTTTTTATGATTTTATATACTTATTTTATTCATTTCTGATTTTAAAAATAATGCAATTTCTTCCATACCATTTTTGTTAATTTTAGATTGTTTTTCAGCATTGAGATTATAGTTTGTATTTGTATTTATGTCATAGAAGATTGGAACGCCATCTTTGTTCCTTATAAACTCAACCCCTGCCACTTCTATTTGATGTTTTTTTAAAAAGGTGCCTAATTGTTTTGCTAAACCTATATCAGGGTCGTCATCGATAAAGAAACTAGGTTGAGAATTGTTAATATCATTTATTTCATCTACAGGACAAAATTGATCTAAATCAACTTCACAAGCATCTGCTGGACATAATTCAAAACTGTTTTTACTGAAGACTTTTAATGAGTATATAAAATTCCCTCCAATAAATTCCATTCGAGTTATAAACTCTTCATTTGTAGTAATTTTTTCCTGTAATAACCAAGTATCATCCTTAGAAGAATTAAATAGTTTATCTTCAATCAGTTTATCAAGTTCATTCATTGTGTTTATCAGTTTTACACCAAAACCTTTGCCACCTTGATTAGGTTTAATTATCATAGGGTAAACATTTAAATTGGAAGCAGCCTCTTTAATTTTATTTTTTCCAACAGCAACAATTGTTTTTGGAGTTTTGAAACCACTTTGTTTTAATAACAATTGTTGCAATACCTTAGAAAATTCAATTTTAAGAACATTAGTTCCATTTATAACACGTCTATTATGATTTTCTAACCATGTTAAAACTATGTTTGAGCTTTGGTTAGAATGTAGGTGATTTCGCGTGTAATTTGATGCACTCATTCGAGAGAAAAAAATTCCGTTTGGTGGAGCTTGATCAATATTTATTGTCATTTCATCTAAGAGCCATTCTTCATATTGAACATCAAACTTTTCAAGAGCTTTACGTAGAGGTATCAACCATTCTTCATTTTCATGAATAATGTATGATTTCAATTTATTTTTCATAAAATAATTTCCTCTCAAAAATAATAAATTTTCGTTAAATTAATTAGTAATTAAATAAATATTAAGTAAATTGTTTTGACCATAGAGATTGTTTTTTTTGTGATAATAAAAATAATTAATTAATCTTAAATCATTTAAATAACCAGAATTAATTTCTATTTATTTTTCAAAAATTTTTACTGTAGACAAGGTGGTAAAGAAATTTAAGAACCAAAAGAACTATCAGTTCATAAATCTCTTTATAGAAATAGAACTTACATCCTCATTTATTGGGTTCTGAACCAATGTATTTGCTAATACCTCACCAGACTTTGGTGCCATCATAAGACCATGATGAGAATGACCAAAGTTAACGAATAATCCTGGCTGTTTAGGTACTGTCCCTATCACTGGTATACTATCAGGAAAGCTTGGCCGGCGTCCCATCCAGAATTTAGTCTTGGTTAAACCAATATCAGGAAAAATTTTACGGGCAATTCCTTTAAGACGTAATTCACGTTTTGGATCAGGCGAAGCATCAATTGGTCCAAATTCGACTTGCCCTGCTATTCTTACGCCACCTTCCATTGAGCTCGCAATTACACCTCCTTCAGAGTATACTACGGAATTGATCACATCTATTCCTGGATTCGCACAATGAATGTGGTAACCTCTTTCTGCTATCAATGGTACTCGCACTCCAATACTAGACAATAATTCTTTGCTCCACGCTCCTGCAGCAATAACGAGTAATTTAGTGTTATATTTAGAAACTTTTCCTTTCAAAAACCAATTGTCTCCATCTCTTCTTATTTCATTAATTTGATCTTTGATTATCTTGGCTCCTTGTGATTGTGCTTTTTTTGCAAGTACAGCTCCTAATCTACCAGGAGAAATAGTACGGGCAGTATTATAAATAACAATACCAGCTTCAAAAGTCGATGATAGAGCAGGTTCTAAACTACGTAAGGCTGATCCTTTGATAATCTCAATATTTGCCCCTTTTTTTAACCGAATTTGGCTAGCTATATCATCTAAAGAAGCATCTTCTGCATGTTTGATTAACTGTAAATACGCGGTATCTTTAACCAATCCTTCATCCCCTGTATTTTTTAAATGCTTACGATAAAGTTCAATTGAAGGCGTACATAGTAGTGACATAGCATCAGCAGTTTGGCGAACACCTACTTCTGTACCTTTTGATAAAAATTTTAGACCCCATGGTATCATACTAGACCAAATTCCAGCCCTAATAGATAAAGGTTTCCAACCTGAAAACATCATCTTTGGTATAGTTTTTAATAATCCAGGTTTACTCTGAGGGATAATTGACCAAGGGGAGATAACTCCCGCATTGCCAAAAGAGGTAGTTTGTCCAGGACTTTCTCTGTCAATTAAGCGAACATTGATCCCACGATCTTGTAGGGATAAGGCGGTACAAATTCCTATAATCCCTCCTCCAACTATTGTAACATCAAGCGTATTCATATTTGCATTGCATAGAGTTAATCTTTCAAATATGCAATATAACACCTTATATGACAAAGAATATAACTGAATTTAACCTTATTTGAATGATTTAAGGCATTAACTATATAAATAGTTAATGCCCTTAGGAGGTTTATAAATGAAAAACTTTTTTCTTTTATGAATTTATATAAATAAAAAAATTAGTTCAAAATTTGTAAATAAAAAGGTTAATTCAAGGCAAAATTATAAGTATAAACTATATATTTGATTTAAACGGCTTACATTTATAAATTTGAATATAATATCAATAACGGATAAAATTAAATTTTTAACATAAATTAGAGAATTTATAATGGATTTCAAATATGCACAAAGTTGGTTATTAGGAATAGTTTGCTTTGTATATGGAATTTATAGAATTATTGGTGGATCAGATAAAGGCTTTAACTGGGTAGATATAGCAGCAATAGTAGGTTTTTGTTATTCTGTGTATATCACACAAATAGCTAGATCAAAAGAAGACTAATTACACATAGTGCATCAAAACACATAAAATGCATTTAAATGCAAATCAGAAATTATAAATTAAATTTCACTAAATTGTTGTTTTTATCCTTGAAAAGCAATCGTAAATTAACAGATATAATATATGGTTCTCTATCAATCTCTTTTTTTCAACTAATGGTATCATGGTAATTTACTTAATTTTATTTTTATTGTTATCTATAACACCCATGATTTGGCTTAATTATGTCTTTAGCAAAAATGATAAGATATTAATTAACATGCCGTTTAATGGACTTCAATTTGGGCAAATGATTATTGATGAAAAAGGACTTCAAGGTGTTAAAATAGAAAAATCACTTTCAGTAGATCACTACGATCTAAAAGAAAGGAAGGTTAGAGTATCAGAAGATAGGCTTTCAAAGAAAAGCCTTACAGCTATATCTATAGTTTGCCATGAAATTGGTCACGCAATTCAGCATCAAGAAAAATATAAACCCCTAGAACAAAGAACTACTTTAGTAAAAAATACAGCATGGATTTCACAGTTAGGTAGCGCAATTTTAATGATGGGTATTCCTACAATCTTAGCTACAGGGTCTTATCCCCTTATTAAAATCTGTCTTATTCTAGCTTTTATTTCTTTGTTAATTGGTATTTTTATTCACGTTATTACACTTGAGGTAGAAATGGATGCAAGCTTTAACAAAGCCTTACCAATCATAATTGAAAAAGTTCCACCTGAATATCATGATGCGTGTCGATCCACTCTCAAAGCTGCAGCTTTTACATATGTTATTGGTGTCATAAGAAACTTTGTATCCATAAGGTTTATTTGGTTACTATTATCAAGAATTAGGTAAAGTTATGACTAACAAAAAACAAAAATATATTATAACTTTATCTGTTGATAATAGAGAATGGAATAGCCAACCAATAGAAGGTCAACTAGGTGAATTACAGAAAATTATTGATGAGGCCTTGGAACAACATAGAATTTCTAGGTTTTTTACAATAAGACCACAAAAAGTTGAGTTTAAAAGAGCTACGCTACTTAGTTAAATAAAATTTAATATATTAATTTGAAAATTGAATTTCTTTTACAAAAATACTTGCTAGATGGTCCCTTCCAAAGGCGACGATTGCAATGGATGTAATATTTTTTGGTTTTATTTTTTTTGATATAAAAGAACTTGATCTTTTAAAATTTTCGATTGCCAACTTATAAAATTTGAAAGTTTCATTAACTTTAAAATTCATTGAATAATATTGCCATGGAAGGAAAGTTCCCTTGGTTCTAATATGCAAAAAGTAATTTTGATTATTACCTTTTGCTTCAATATGTATATATTTTGCTTCTTCTAAATTAACATTTCTCAAATCACTTCTGATTTGAATGAAGCCCCCTCTATTTTTTGTTGAAACATTCCCTTTTAAATTTACATAACTATTATTTTTTCTATTAATAAATTTAACTTCTCCAGTTGAAATCCCTCCCATTACTTGATCTGTTATCAATTTCCAATTTTCACGGCTTGTGAAATTGTCTTTAAAAATAATTTCGCCAAAAGTTTCTGAGGTCATAACAAATAAAATTAATATAAACTTTAACAAATACATTTGAAATATCTTTCATTAATATAAAAGGATACTTTCGCTTTAATTTTAAAATATTCTTTTATAAGCTTAACAAATAAGGAGAGTTTTATGAACAAGCAATTTATAGGTTGGGCAATTATTAGTTTGTGTTTGTTATGGGGGATAATAAGAAGCCTGAATTTGGCAGAAGCTAATTTTGTTCTAAATTTTTTTGCTATTGGTGGATTTTGCTATGGCGTATATCTTACTAAAGATCCAAACGAAAAAGAAAGTTAGTCTATTAGTGATAATTAAACATAAATTATAAAGTTGATATTATAAAAAAAAATAAAATGAATAAAAAAAATTACCCTCAAGAAATTGAATATAATGAATGGTTAAAAAGACAAAACTATTTTCTAAATGAGAATAATAAAGATCTAAAAAAAAAATTAGCTGAAGCAGATGAATATATAAAATATTTGTTAGATAAGCTGGAGTTGTTAAATAAATAATTATAGTATATTTGAGTGGATTTAAGAAAAATATTTTACGAATTAAATTTTAAAAAGGAAAAAAAATGGCCTTAGAAAATATCCTTATATTATCTTTTTTATTAGTTATGATTCAGCTAACTATCCCTATGTTAATTGAGCTTTTAACTAAAAATACTAATTTAAAATACTTTCTTTCTTCAAGAGACGAAAACATAAAGATATCAGCTCATGCACAACGAGCAAACAGAGCATTAAAAAATTTATTAGAAACATTTCCAATTTTTATAGGATTAGCCATTTTATCTTTAATTAAAGATGTTGATAATTCTTCTATCGCGTTATTCTGGCTAACATTTAGGATAATATATGTTCCCGTATATGTTTTGGGAATTAATTACATAAGAACAGGTATATGGGCAGCATCTTTAATTTGTTTGATTTTAATGGGACTAAAATTTATATAAAAAAATTTTAATAAGAGTTAATTATAAAATCACATCTATACACAATTTCTTTTGGAAATAAAAAATTAAGTATAGCGTTATGCTTTGATAGATATTTAAGTACATTTATCAAATACCAATCACTATCATGCCTATAAATACATATAACTTAATTTTTTTTAAAACGGATTTTGTATTGTTGTAAATTATATTAAGATTTTCAGGTTATACAATGTGAAGTGATCAAAAACTTAAATTGAGGCATAAATGGGAAAAGCAATTGTTTTAAGAAAATATGGAGATACTGATCAACTGAAATTAGAAGACATAGAAGTTAAGAAACCAAATAAAGACGAACTTCTATTAAAACAAACCGCAATTGCTGTTCATTTTCATGATATCTACGTAAGGACTGGGCTTTACAAGACTTTGACTTTACCTGGCATCCCAGGTTTAGAAGCCGTAGGCGTTGTGGAAGAAATTGGTAAAGATGTTTCTGATTTTTCTCCCGGAGACAAGGTTGGCTATATTGACAGAAATTACGGGGCATACGCCACTCATAGAGTAATAAAGAAAAAATTATGTTTTAAAGTTCCTGATTACATATCTGATGAAATAATTGCGACAAACTTTTCTCGAGCTATCACAGTCCAAATGTTAATGGAAATGGTAACACAAGTTAAAGCTTCTGATACTATATTAATAACAGCTGTTACGGGTGGTGTGGGTAAAATTTTTGCACAGTGGGCAAAATCTAAAGGAGTCCGAGTAATAGGAACCGTTGGAAGTAAAGAAAAGGAAGTTTTAGGAAAATCGTTTGGTTGTGATTATACACTGACATATGATCAACCTAATTTTATAGATGAAATATTAGATATAACAAACGGCAAAGGTGTAGATAAGGTTTTTGATTCTGTTGGGAAAGATACTTTTGAAAACTCCCTAAAGAGTGTTAGTACTTGTGGTCATATTATAAATTTTGGGCAGTCCTCTGGCCCTATAGAGCCAATAGAAATGTCCTTGCTTGCAAGTAAATCACTTACAATTTCAAGGCCAATAATTTTTGATTATATCTCAGAAACAGAAACTTATAATAAAATGGCACAATCTGTATTTCATGCATTTAAAAATGGAAACATAAAAACACCAACATTAACTCCTTTTAACCTTCAGGATGCTAATTTAGCTCATGACATGCTAGAGTCTAGAAAAGGTGGAGGGAGTATTTTTTTAAAAACTTAAAAAAATTAAAGGCCTATTGTAATGAAAGATAAAATAGTATGGAAATTCCCTAACGCAATTGTTAGCTGTGAATGGTTATCTAAAAATTTAAATAATAAAAATATTAGAATATATGATTGTACCACTTATTTACACTACAGAGATAATGACCCCTCTTTACCCTATTTAGTAGAGAGTGGAAGGAAAAAATACGAAACAAGTCATATACCTCATTCTAGTTATATAGACTTGCAATCCGATTTATCAGATAATAGTAGTCCGTATAGATTCACAATGCCTAATTTAAAAGTCTTATCAGAAAATTTTAAAAAACTTGGGATTGGAGAAAATTTTCATATCATTTTATACTCAAGAAATGGAACACAATGGTCTGCCCGCATATGGTGGATGCTTAGATCAGTAGGTGTAGATAATGTAAGCATTCTTGATGGAGGCTTTAATGAATGGATAAGAATGGGATTACCTACAACTGATAAATTCTTAGAATTTCCAGAAGCAGATTTTACCTTTAAACCAAGAGATAATATTTTTGTAGGCAAGGAAACTATAATTGAATCTTTAGAAGATAAAAACACAAAAATACTGAATTCATTAACAGAAGACATACATAAGGGTCAAAACCCAAGATATGGTCGCCCCGGAAGAATTCCAAATAGTCTTAATATCCCCTTTCACAGATTACTTGACCCTAAAACAGGTAAGTTTTTACAAATCGAAGAACTATCAAAAATTTTTCAACAAAATAATATTAGATGTGAAAATAATGTCATTAATTACTGCGGAGGAGGAATAGCTGCCTCTCTTGAAGCATTTGTCTTATATCAACTTGGTTATAAAAATTTAACAATATATGACAACTCCCTCAGTGAATGGGCTACAGATGATGGCCTACCAATGGAGATAGACTAAACCTTGCTTAAATGTTCTTTTATTGAAGGCGCAATCTTACATAGATTAAAATACGGTAAAGGTAGAGGCCAAAACCTTGCCAAAGCGGTTGGAATGAAATCCAATAAAAATAGAACCATAGTAGATGCAACAGCTGGATTGGGATACGACTCATTTATTTTAGCGTCGCTGGGCGCAAACGTTACTTTAATAGAGCGTTCGGAAAAAATTCATAAATTACTGCAAGAAGGAATAAATGAGGCAAAAGAGTATGGTGGGCATATTAGTTCAATAGTAAATAGAATGGATTTAATTTTTGGAGACTCAAAAATTATAATACCAAAATTATCACCAGAAGTAATTTTAGTTGATACTATGTACAATGAGAGAAAAAAATCTGCTCTTGTAAAAAATAATATGAGACTTGTTCGAGAAATCGTTGGTTCAGATTTAGATCAAATTGAATTAATTAAAATTGCATTAGAATGTACAAAAAATAGAGTTGTAGTTAAACAACCTAGATATGCAGAACCTAATGATGAAATCAGAAAATATTCACATCAAATCTTAGGGAAAACCGTTAGATATGATGTTTATATGAAAGTATAAATTTAATAAATATTTTTTAGGTCGTACTACTATGTATGGTCTTAATTTTTATAAAATTATTTATTTTTATTTATTTGGGTTTTAGTATTTTTTCCGATTACTCAGCCTATGCCACTTGTACAGAAACTTCAAATTGTGGTTCAGATAGTGGCCAAGCTTCAATCTTTCCTGATATAACTACAGGACAAGCTAATTATAATACAGCTCATGGATATCATAGTGCTGGAATGGACATAACCACCGGTGATGCAAATACAGTTTTAGGTTATGAAGCCGGCAAGATAATAAATACTGGTAGTTATAATACTGCGATAGGCTCAGACAGCCTCTCATCTCTTACGGTAGGAAATAATAACACAGCTATTGGATATAATTCTGGTTCTAACAATTCATCAGGTTCAGGAAATATATTTATAGGTTATGAGGCAGGACCAGCTTCAGGAGATGTTTCTAATCAACTATATATAGCTAACAGTTCCAGTAATACCCCGTTAATCCATGGTGATTTCTCAACTAATACAGTAACTATTAATGACGATTTGGTTATCAACGGTTCTTTTTCAGGAAGTAATTATTCAATAGATAGTAATGGAAATGCATCAGGGCTTGGCACAGTAAGCTCTGGCACTATTTCTAGTTCAGGTAATATTTCAGCAAGCGGTTCTTTTATTATAGGCAATGCTAATATAGGAGAAAGTGAATTAGAAGTGATAGATGACATAACCGCTGGAACTGTTTCTGCTAACAAAGCTATAGTTGTAGATAGCGAAAAAAATATAAGTGGATTTAATACTTTATCTGCAAACACAATTAAAGCTAACACTTTTGAAGATTGTAATGGTGAACGATTTTTATATAAAGATACAGCTAATGATATTGTTCATATTGGAAGTAATTCTATGCTTTTTTATGACTCATCTACGTATGGCAAGGATATTATGGCTTCATCCACTGGCCATATTCAAATAGGAAATAGTACTTCAGACACAACTACTGTTATGGGAGATCTTATAATACAAGAACCCTCAGCATCTAATCACGCAGCAACTAGAAGTTATGCAGATAAAGTTAGCCTTATGGCAGCAGCATTAGATACAAGACTTCCACTATATGGAAACAAACATGCCCTTAATCTTAGTAGCACTTCAACAAATAATGAAATTGCTTTTGGATTAAATTTTGTTGGCATATATGATGGATTACATTTACCACTTGATTTTTCTTTAGGAAGTGCTTTTTCAGGTGATTATAATATGGGTAAATTATCAATAGGCGTGTCATGGTAAAGCTTTTTTTTGCAATATTTTTGAGTGTTTTAATCAGTAATAAAACATTGGCAGCTTCTAATAATTTATTCTTCACTTCAGCACAACTTATTAGTTATTGCAAAAGTGATAACTTATATGAACAAGGAATATGTGATGGTTATATTATAGCAGTTAATGATGTCATTTACAGTATTGATCAAAAAAAAACTAACTTGTGTATTCCCCAAAATTTATCAATAAAGAATATTAGATCATCTATTATTAACTTCATAATAGATAATGCTGAATTAATGAGTGTAGAAGCAAACAAAGTTGTTGGTAAATTTTTTATTAATAACTTTGGCTGCAATAATTAATCTGAGATGATAAAAAAAACTAAATTAAATATAATTAAACATAAGTCGTATCTATAGTTGAATTAAAATTTAGAGAATTAAAATGATTAAAATAGCTTTGTTAACTTTCTTATTAATTTTTTTATCTAGTTGTCATCAAGGTTCATCTTATGTTTCAAGATATGGTCAAAGCATTGTGTTAAACCCTAATCAAAAAGAAGTAAAAGAAATTAAAAGTGAAAATATTTCAAACAAGGCATCTAATAAATTAGTCAAAAAAGAACAAACCCAAAAAAATTATACCAAACCTAATTCTGATATTTTTAAAGATATTAATTTTTCTTCAACTAAGTTTTTGAAAGGTAATGCTGATTGTGTTGATATAATCAGAGTTAAAGTTGTGGGTAGTTTAAGTTATGATCAATTAATGTATGAACTTAAAAAAAGAGCTCAGACAATGGGTGGAAACGCAATTGGAATTCAGGATCTAAAAGAAA
>Ga0181591_10006131_pt1 | contig 10450 bp, 7 predicted proteins | sample 071ome_33_FD_133757 | JGI IMG/M metagenome (GOLD analysis project Ga0181591, IMG submission 133757) | Coastal salt marsh microbial communities from the Groves Creek Marsh, Skidaway Island, Georgia - 071412AT metaG (megahit assembly) | ecosystem: Environmental > Aquatic > Marine > Intertidal zone...
GCGTCAAGAAGTTTGGTGCGAGTAATTGAGGCACCTCCCTCATTTGCTACAGATGTAATTTAGCATGGCAGAGTGCCAAAAACAAGCCCCCTTGTGCCAGTTTGTGATACGGATTTCCGATCAGTCAGTTAAGTAAAATTAATAGACCGTTGATATCAACATTGCCTGCTATTGCACTGATGTCAATATTTCCAGTCGTGGTCTTAATATCGACTCCAGTTTGTGCCGATACTGTTGTTTTCCCAGCTACTGATTGAATTTCAGAATTTCCAACAAGTGTTCTGATCTGGTGTGTATTTACTGCAGACTGACCAGACAACAAACCACCTGGGACTTTCTTACCTAAAACGTCAACATGGTATGCGCCACCAATCTGTTCTTGTAAATCACCAAGAATTTTATGATTGATTGATCCAGCAGAAACAATATTTACAGATGCTCTCGGATCAAACTGTTCTGTAGATTGTTCAGAAACTCCAGTGGTTTTTCTTTGTCCCTCAATAACTTCTTCATAGTTTATAGCTCTCTGTGTAAGAGTTCCACAAACCATATCAATGGTTCCTTTTCCAGACTGACCTGCCTGAATCTTTACACCACCATGTCCCTGTATTGATAGTTCTTCTTCAGCAATAAGGGTAATTTTATTTGCTCTGATGGTATATTCAGATCCCCTTGCCTCATGAACAACATCACCTTCTGCTAGAACATTCCATGCTTCTTTGTTTTCTCCACCAGCATTATATTGAATAATTGATGGTTCCGAGTGAAGTTGTTGTTGTCCACTTGATTTGATTAGTAATTTACCACTACCAGCACCTCTATTAGGATCATGAATGCCAGTGATCAAACGAACAGTTCCTTTACTGTCTAATGTTAGAGCACTATCGCCTGGTCCATCGATTCTAAGTGCCTTTTCTCCATTTTCGCCAGGAAGTGTTCTAGTGTAAATATGAGCCCCATCTACTTTCATGAGGGTATTAAAATCCACACAGTCTTTGAGAGACTGTGTTTCTGGTTTTGTTTTTGGTTTAGCAATATCCGCTGCAAGAGATTCTGCTGCCTTAGCATTTGATGCTGACAGATAATCAGCGGGATTAGAAGGACCTGCCATGATTTTTTATTAAGGACAATCTACATAACGACCAGTGCCAATCTTAGTAGCACCAATTTCTACCAACTTACTCTCTGGTAGACATGCCAACGAAGGCATTAATTTTGCACCATATCCACCACCACCAATAATTACCACTTTAGGAATAGATTCAAATGTTATCTCTCTATTTAATACTCTTCCGCCAATAACAAATCCATCATCGTTAATAATTGCCTCTGCAACAGTTGGATCATCATTAATGTAAATTGTTGGAGCAGTTTCATATGCAGCACCAGGACGAATCAGTGTAAATGAATCTATGATACAACGAACTCCTTTCTTTTCTGGAAGATTTTTCTTATAACCATATCCACCAGAGATAACTCTAATCTCAGAAACAAAACCTTCATCATCAAGGAGTGCTGTTGCAGATGCGCCAATACCATTTCCGCCAATAGTTACAAATGGTGGTTCAGTATAAGGTCCACCAGGAGTTGCTACAGGGATTTCTATAATTGAACCACTTTCATCAGTAATAATTTCATCTTCATTGACGATTGTGAGGGTTGGTCCAGTGTATACATTTTCAATTGTGTCTCCACCTGTTCCAGGATCAATATCTTCAACTGATAAATTACGCAATACAAGAACTTCAGCAAAAGCATTTGTTGTGTTAATACTTAAAGTTAAAACCTCATCAATATCAGATTCATAGTCATCTTCGATACCAACAGTAAGTCTTGCTTCAGAGTTATTAATTACGAATGTTGATGACAAGACACCACCAACAATGTCATCTGTGGTAAAGTTTTGAGATAGTCTATAACTCAAAACTGTTCCATCAGCAACATTTCTCGTTCTAACAGTGTAGATAATAAATTCACCAGATTCAACTGTAGTTCTATTTGCAGTAACATTATACCTTGGTGTGGTGTCATCACCAACATTATCAAAATCTTCTTCTGGGTCTGATCCTACAGAAGATTCTATGTCATCATTAAGTTGATTTATAATTGTACCTGGGGTAGGTTCAAAATTTTCATAAGGATCATGGTCCTCTACAGTGTTTCTAATTCTCTGCGTGATTGTACATGTTGCGACTGATTTTTCAAATCGCGATGAAATGTCGGTATCACCTGTAGGACTGTTTAACTCAATTCTAACAAAAAACAGTTCATCTCTCTCAGTATCATCACCATCACTAATAGTTCTGATGCTAATTTCCTTCTCAGTTTCTCCAGGAGCAAATCCAACAATGTCATCTACCATTGTAAAATCTACATTAGGTGTAGCAGAAGAACCATCGAGTGTTCTAAAAGATACTGATGATGCTTCTTCTAAGTAACCAGATCTACTGATAGTAAATACCGCATCTTTCCCTTCAAGAACCGTAACATCATCAATGCTATAAACAATTTTCTTTTTATATGTTGAACTGTTTGCATTATTTGTTGGTCTCTGACCATAATTTGTATTAATTACACCACCTCTAAATCCAACTCTGGTTGTATCTAGTTTTGGTCCTTCATATGCTTCACGGCAAACGTATTGATTATAATCAGCACTGGTATCTGGGAACAAATCGTTGTCGATAGCATCCAAGATATCGTCCAAAAAGTCTTGTTTTTTCTTCTTCTGTTCCCCATTTGTGCATTCTGTATCTTCTTCACTGCACTTTGGATCTGGTCCAGTACAAGTAATGCCAAGAAATTCAAGAACTTTTGCAATCGCACCACCAACCATGTTCAAAGCACTTGCGATAGGACCTAAGATTTCTTGCAATGGTCCAAGAATTTTACCAATTAAATCCTCCAAAAGTTGCGTTAATTTTGCAAGGATGCCATTTACCATGGCATCAATTTGACATGCAACACTCTGATAGATGTCGTTAATGATACCCATCAAGAAGTTTGTAATCCATGCAACAAGTCTCTCACCAATGTCTGCCATCTGACATCCAAGGTCTTTCAAATTCTTATTGAACCACTTAACAATTGGTGTTAATACATTACCTGTTCCATCTGGTCTTAAAACTGCTTTAATCAGTTTCTCCACACCTTCGGTAAGTTTTTCAATAATATATCCCTTTACTTTAGCAATAAAGTGTTTGATTACTCTTACAAACTTGTTTGTGTATCTTCTAGCAGTATAAGCTGCATTGTAAATTCCACCAGTTGCTTCACCAACTAGATACGTACCAATATTTCCTTTATTCTTTTGAACTTCAGCAAGAAACTCACCCATAATACGAGTGGTTGTTGTCTTAAGATCTTCTGGTCCACACTTCTTTGCTTTCTCTTGACACCAATCTTCTGATGCCTGTGATCCCTCAGTTAGTGGTGCATATTGTGCAGGAACTGGGGGAGGATCATAAGACTTAGCACATCCCCACGATAATTCTGTTGAAGTTTGAAGTGCTTCAAGTCCTTCTTGATCTAGACTAAAAGCAGCAAACCCATATTTACTATTTCCAAAAATTTGCTTGGAATTAACGCCAAGGTCTATTTCCAAACCCTGACTAAATGACAGGTTTGTTTCTGCAGATAGTTCTGGATCAAATAGTAATGATCCTGCCTGAACTCCATCTTCTGCTTTTTTTGGTTCTCTCTTTGAAGGTGGTTGTGGAGTTTGAGATGATGCTTGCTTCTTGGGATTAGCAGGATTTGGAAGACCGTCTTTATTGACATCAATGTCAGGGTCAATAAAAGTAGTAAAAGAGTTACACTCTCCTGGTTTATATTCTTCAATGATCCTGGTGGCACCAGGGGTCATACCAATTGACCCCATAATCATTGGTTTTTGCTTCTCTGGATCTAGGTAAAAACCAATAACCCAAGATCCTTTTTTAAGTTGTGAATGCGCTCCCGTCTTATTTCCGACGTTAAAAGGAACCGTTACAGGCATCATAACAGATGCCCATGGAAGATCATCTGTAGGAACAGTCTCACAATCTTTGAGATGTTCTCCTACAATACGAACTTTATAACGGTTTGCTCCTTTTACTTCAGGATCTTCACGAGAAGATTTTTCTACTTGACCGATCCACCAATTGAATCCGTCTCTCCCCATGCGATACTCAGGGATCAGATTGGAAAACGCATTATCCATATCAATTAATCATCGTATACTAAGCACTCTGGCGCACTTGGATTATTGTCGCAATACAGCTCCAAAGGAGTAGGATCGTGATGATCACCCGCTTCAATGTCTGCTTTATGGTTTTCTGCGTATGATTCTAGTTCTTCTAATTCGCCTTCAATATGACGACGGCGTTGTGCAGAAATTTGAGGATTAGCAAGTTCTTCCTTATCTGCCTCAATATGCTTCTCGATACTTTCCATTTAAGTTACCTCCGTATACATTATTTATTATGCCAGTATTGTATCAGTATTGAAGTCATCACGCAATGAACCGTCACCTTTCATGCCGAAACTGTCTCTCATAACAGTAACAGTTGTAATAACCTGACCATTTGCACCCTCTGTCATTGCATAGTTGTGATTTATCTCTTCAATTAAATATATACCACTAGTTTCTAAATCCCATGGTTGCTTACTAGTTTCTTTGTCAGATAACTTTGTTCTGATTCTGATATCGATTCTATCGCCAGCACACATTAATGGGTTTCCAGCAATTACAATTCTACCAGTTTGGTTTTGCATCATGCTATATCTTGTCACTGCCTGAGTAGCATAATGTTTCTGCCAATCTGCATATGGAGATGGTTCGCTAGATCCATCCGTATCATTTGGAGAAGCAATTCCAGGTTTATTGTAGAAACTTTCATGATCCAAATAAATGGTCATGACTCTAGTAGGAAGACTAGACAATTGTTTTTGAGTTGTTCTCAACCCCTCCATCTTTTCCTGTCCGCCCAAGTGCTTCATCTTGTCATATGATTCTTGCAAACTATAAACATATTCTTCATATTGACCTGTAGAATGATTAAAGAAAATAGCAACAGATGAATACTTGCCTTTTCTAAGAGACTTCATGAGATCGACGTCAGAAGCAAATGATGCTTGTTCAATACGATTTCTTGTATCTTCATTGTCGGTTTGATTGGCAGCACCTTCAATGAATGGTCCCCATGTTGTCACTTCTTCATTCTCATTGTCACATAGAAAATCAACAGATCTTAGGTTATATCCCCTATTAGACTCCCAGAAGAAATATCCAGCACTACCCTCCACCTTTTGAGCACTGGCAGAAGACGCATTCTTTGCTGTTCCAGTTCCATTTGCTGTTTGCCTTACAGTTTTTGGTACAAGTTTAGCAATAATGTCAAATGGTCTAGTTCTTCCAGTAGTAAGTTTATGCTGGAAAAGACTGGGTTCTGCAAATAGTTCTTTTTCAGATTTTAGTGCTTCCTTTAGAATAACATTACCAATGATCTCCTCGGTTTTTCCAGATAATGTTCTAGAAATCACTGACGCTTCATTAACAAGTCCTTCTTCAGAAATCAATCCCAAAGTATATGTTTGTGTCTTATTGTTTGAAACCCTATTTCCAATTCTCCAGACCCGAAAAATATATTCAACTGGTTCATCCGAAAATGAATGCTTGATAATCATCTCAATTCTTTCACTTCCTTGCAAAGGAGGTCTCTTCAGTTTTCTATCTCCAGAAAGCAATCCAGCACTATCAACCATAGTCATAGTGCCTGCTACCATTGGAGTGACAATGTTTTCATAATAATCAAATGAATAGATCAATTTTGAAATGTCAATAGGCGCAGATGCTCCAGCAAGAAATATGACTGCTCGCTGTAGGATAAAATCCTTGGATGATTGTAAATCTGCCATATCAAACTCCTATGGTAAGTAAACGCTGCCAAGCAGAGTATGCTAGCAACCCAGCATCTGACATCATTCCAGAAGTATGAGTGTGCATCATCATTCCACCTCCTCCACCATCATCACCTTCAGCTGCAACTGAAGCTGATGGAGCATTTACAATCGTTGTTGTATTACCACCAGAAGATGCTCGTGGTGAAGCAGTTGTTGCCGAGTCTGTTAATAAAGTATCCGAACTTTGACTAGAACCTGGTGGTGCTTGATATGACGCACTCATTCCAGAAGCAGAGAATGCAGATGCAAAAAAGTCTTCTGGGTTTCCTTGTGGTTGTGCTGGTTGCATGTTGCTAGCAAGCATTGTGTCACCAGTACCACTAGATTGTCCACCACCAGCAGAAATATTACCACCTCCATCTAATGCACCAACAATTTGTGCAGCTCTATCTGATGCAGAGAAATCTGTTTGATTGAGAGGTCCAGCACCAGCATATGGAGGAGTTGACCATGGAACGTCAAATGCTACACCGTCAGTTGTATCATTATAAGTTGGTGATGCTCCAACTGGTCCAAAGTGTCCCCCTCCTGGTGCGTGGTTGCCAACAGATGTAAATCCTTCAAATTCATATGGACTATAACCTGCTTGCTTCAAAGCATTAAATGCGGTAATTGCTTGTGCTCTAGTTTCAAAACTAAAGTGGTCGTGAGCATTTGATTGAAGACCATGCCCACCACGATCATATCCTGGTCTATTTGGGTTACCATGCAACCATTGAACAACTCCACCAGTTCCACCAGAACCCGATTGCTGCTGATTGCTGCCACCGCCACGATTAATTCTTGGAGCTGCCGTTTCTCTGGGAGATACCCTTCCCCCTTGCTGCCTCGTTTGAGTTGTTGTGTTGTTACTCATTCGCTGGAATCCAGCATTATTTTGTTGTGGTCTTGCGGCAACTGCTGGTTGTGCTGCTCTCTGGTAATTCTGCGCTTGCTGTTTAATTTCTCCAGTTTGAGCTCCTTCCCTATTGACTCCAGATGTAGTAATATTTCCATTCAATCTAACAGCATTACTATCTCCCATGTAGATAGCATTTGGATATTTTGCTCGGATGGAAGTCACTGCCTGTGACGAAAGATGTAGAGGATCATCCTTATCATAAACTGCCTCTATAACCTCAACACCCTCTTGTCTTGCAGAATTTTTAACAGCATCATGAACTGGTTTGAATCTTCTATCGTTTCCGTTAGGGGGAACTACTACAACATTATATCCCTTATTTTTCAGATTCCTGATGGCAGCAGTCATGTCTTGCGCTGCTCCATATGGATCACTGTAAGTATTTGTTCCACCAGCAAGAACAACAGTCTGTCCTGCTCCTGCTCCGTTTGCAGGAGTTAGTGTAGGACTATTCAATCCACCACCTTGCTGGAATCCTTGACTTCCTTCACTAAACTTCTGCTGTAGTTCTGAAAGTGATTTTACTGGTTGCCCATAATAACTTCTCCCACTCGCAGTTGGAAGGGAAGCCCATTCTGGAGCAAGTAAACTAGAAATTCTCTGAGAGAATCCTTCAGTTGCAAGCATTTGTGATGTAACCCCTCTTCTCCTTGCCAATGCAAGAGCTGCTCTATCTTGAGCTTCATTAGTAAAGAGTTCGTCTGGTTTTAAATCACCACTTTGAATCAACCCTTCCAGAGTAAAAGGCATAAACTGATATGCCCCTGTTGCTTTAGATCCGCTTCCATATCCAGGAACAGCTCCACCACCTAATCTATCTGGAAGTCTACCTGTATCTGCTACATTGATTACTTCTTGAACAGTTAGTTTACCCTCTTCCAATTCTTTAATTACATTTCCACCAAAAATAGTGCCATAACTTTTTTCGGTTCCTTCAGCAAATCTTAATGCTTTCAATAGTCCAGCTTCACCAGCAGATTGTGCGCCAGGAGCACCAGGAGCACCACCACCGCCTCCACCAGCACCACCGCCTCCACCAGCACCGCCGCCTCCACCAGCACCGCCGCCGCCGCCAAAAATATTTTTCAGTCCTGGGAATGCGTGCTCAAGCATATCAAGCACCATATTTCCAGTTCCACCTTTCTTACCTTTGAGACCTAATGGGTCGCCAATTCCAAATTTTTCCATGGACATGGCAATCGCATCAGCAAGACCTTTATATTCTTTTGGTTTACCATCAAATACATCTTTAGCATTAGCAGCACCACCACCAAGCAAACTACCAAGACCACCTAGTCCACCAGTTAGCAAACCCAAACCAGGAAGCATAGCATTAAGACCAGGAGCCATAACACCAGCTGCCTGTGCAATGCCAGAAACAGATTGCACTGCTTTCATAGGATCATCTAGTGGAGTGATGCTAAGCATCTCTGGATTTCCAGGTTCATTAAAAGATCCTTTCAACCCAGGCAGATTGAATGGCATATCATTCTTTTTAGGAATAATATGTGCTCCTTCTGCAAATTGTTGGCGATTTGCTCCAGTTACAGCATCTGCTGCACCACCAGCAAGCATTGATCCACCAACACCACCAATAACAGCACCCAATAATCCACCAATAGCAGTTCCAAGACCAGGAACAACAGATCCAAGTGCAGCACCTACAGCAGCACCTTTAGAAGCACCAGCAACACCACCAGCGACAGATGCAGCAGTTCCAATACCAGCTTGTGCTATATTCTGACCCGATTCCATTCTGCTGCCAAATTCCATTCCAGCAGTAAGCAAATTCGCACCAGGAATACCCCTAGCTGCTTTGCCTGCCAAACCTGTTGCACCTTTAGCAAGTGCTCCTCCACCTGCTGCTGCTCCACCCCTGGCAAGTGCTCCTCCACCAGCTCTTGCACCAGATCTTGCTAGCGATCCTCCCATGGGAGTTACACTTTTGCTAATCGGTGTAATATCGACAATTTGCTTACTTGCAGGCAATAAGTTGCTTGAAGACCCTACGCCAGGAAGTGCTTTCATTCCAGCTGGTGGCAATGCTTTTGGAGCAGCAGATCCTGGCAATGCTCTTGGTGCTGCAGCAGGCAATGCTCTCTGACCAGTAATACCTGGCAATGCCTTGTATCCCGCTTTTAATGCTTTTGGAGCAACCTCTTTAACATTAACAGGATAAATCGGATCTTGTCTTGCTAATCCACCTTTGCCTGGTGGCAGAGATTTACTATTTTTTCCCTTTAACTGCTTATTTCTATTTCTCCTTTGTCTTCTCTCTTGATCATTTGGTTCACCATCTCCTTTGATAACAACTGCTGCCCGTGCGGGACGCTTAAGTTTTAATAAAGTTGAAACTTTATCAACTACATTAAATATTAGGACTTCATCTTTGTCTCTATCGTATCTTCTGAAATTTGAACATAAACAGTCGCCTTTCCCTCTCTGAGGTAGAATAATCCATTTAGTTTACCATCAGAAAGATCTTCTGGAGCAATTCCATCGATATAATAGGATCTAACAGTTCTATCGCTAACACCAGTAGCGGTGATAGTGAATACAATTATATCACCTGCTCTTGCTGTTTTCCTATTGGCTCTTACCTTGAACTCCCTTTTTACAGGTTCAAGATTTAATCCTGAAATTGCGTAAGATCCTGATGCCATTAGCTTTCTTGTGCTTTTTTGAGTTCTTCAAGATATTGCTGTAATAATGCTGTGTAAACTTCTCGTTCCCACGGCATTAAATCTTCAATTTCTGTCAAGCTATATTTATGATACTGCATCAAGGCAAAATTAATTTTATAATACCCTTCCAGAGTCATGTGGAAGAGACTTACGCGAAAAAACTCGCCAATCCCTCAATTACATACTCACTGACAACACCAGTTTTGGGATTTTCGACTTCAAACTTATGCGATAGTTTTGGAGAAGTCTCGAAAAATGCTGTAAATTTTTCAAACTGATCTCTAGTCAAATTATCTACAAATTCCTTAAATTCATTTTTAGTAGTAGTTGACTTATCATATACATCTTCACCTTGGAAAATTTGATCGATAGAATCAGCAATTAGGTCCATTGCTTCATCATTACCAATATTACGCAAAATCGATACATTAACAAAAGTATCAAATCCAGGATATTTCATAATAACGCCAGTTTCGTCATCCAGCATGATTTTCTTATCATGTCCTTCAGGAAACTGAACCTCTACATCACCAAGATCAATAACCACATTTGTAGTTGTTTCGTTATCATCTCTACAAGTAACTACAAATTCTACAGTGTTTCCAACTGACACCGATCTAATTTTGAGGTAAATATACTCCAAATCAAAAGATGCCAAATCTTTGACTTTTACCCCTTTTGTGACAATACAGTTTTCAAGTAGAGTGGTAATTGCATCCTTAATACCCTCTGCTTCTCCTTCGTCGGATGCAAGTAAAAGGACTTTTTCTTCCTTTACTGTAAATGGTCTAATTTTAATGTTTTTGCCTGTGGAAGGCACAGTAATGTTGTAAGTAGGATAACCAATCTTCGGTAATGCCATGATGTTCTCGTTCAGTGATAATATTTAGTGCGACTTTTTTAGTCAAAAATTGGCGGAAAA
>Ga0181591_10006140_pt1 | contig 10445 bp, 14 predicted proteins | sample 071ome_33_FD_133757 | JGI IMG/M metagenome (GOLD analysis project Ga0181591, IMG submission 133757) | Coastal salt marsh microbial communities from the Groves Creek Marsh, Skidaway Island, Georgia - 071412AT metaG (megahit assembly) | ecosystem: Environmental > Aquatic > Marine > Intertidal...
CGCTGTGCGCAATAGGGCTGTCGCTGCGACCTTCGTTAATGCCTGAGAAAATCCAAAAGTATCCGTTACCGTATTCCTCTGCTGCGTAAGCAACCACATTTTCGCCGGACACGTTTGCAAGGGCGTTGATGAAGTCTTGCAGGCTGGCGGGGTTGATTTTGTTAATTCCAAACATTTCGTATCTCCGTTGTTGATGGGTGGGGAGCCGAAGCTCCCCGGTAGCCTCATTCAGGTTTCCCGTTGGGGAAACACTTTTCGCAGAACATGTGAGGGGCGGCTGCTTCGATGGTCTTGGTCGACGACTTAGCACCGACGTACATCCGCTGGTTGCAATGGGCACGATCGTGACTGGCCATGTGATAGGTTCCGGTGTTCGAGCGGGCGATGTAGCGGGCGTTGGTCATTTTCATTCTCCGTTGTTGATGGTCACCATATGCCACATGCAACTACACGTTGCAACCCCTAAGTGCACTGAAAAGCAAAATAATTTGCAGCGCTCTGCAACGCGTGGTTGCGCCCCAAAGCCGGTCTGCAACACGTGCAACACGAGCTAAATGTTGCAGATGTTGCAGGTTATCCACATCGCCTTATAGATCAATCACTTAGCGGTGGGCCGTGCAACATTTGCAGTTTTTTACCAGTTGGAAAATGGCATGCGGGTGGGAGGGCTCTGCAACACGTGCAACACGAGCTAAATGTTGCACGGGTGGGGTGTAAGTGCTTGTAATCACAAGCAATGTGGATAACTTGCAACACGAAAATTTGGCTAAATGTTGCACAGATGTTGCATTGAGGTGCAGTGCCGGGCTGCAACACGGGCATGGGATAACCCCTTTAGGGGTTACCCGCCTGTTGCGGCTGCACGCGTCGTGTTGCGTTGCATTTTCTGGGTTGCGTTGTGGGGGTTACTCGGGCAGACAGGCCGCTCGCTGAAAAGGAGATGGCGCGTGAATGTTCGTATGTACAAGATGCTCGAGGAGATGGCGATCGCTGGCTCGAGCGATGAGCAGCTGGCGGCCGCGGCCAAGAAGGCGTTTGGCTTTAGCCCTACGCTCAGGGAGATCAAGCGTGTGAAGGCCAACGTGAGGCCTGTGCGCTTTCGTGGAGGCGCTGATGGTGCCCTGCCCAACCTGTCGCTCAATGATGTGCTCAGCCGTCAGGCGATGGAGAAGGCGTCGAGGAGGTTTGTGGCTAGGCTGTGCGCTGCTGCGTTCGAGAGAGATATTCTTCTGCCCAACATGACGAGGCAGGACCAGCTTGATCTGGCGCTGCAGGATCCTGACTTCAACTTGTGATGAGGCCTGTGGAGTGTTATCTAGGGCTGCCTACAGGAGCTATTTGTATCATGCCTCAACAACCCAAGAAGACTGATAAGCTGTGCGAGCAGGTGCTCGATCGTATTTCGAAAGGCGAGCCGCTGACGCATATCGCGAAGGATTTGAAGTTCAGCGTGCAGAGCTGGAATCGCTGGTTGCGCGAAGACGAGGAGTTAGCCATCGCGCACGCGCGCGCGAGGGAAGACGGCGGGGACGCGATCGCGGAGGAGGCCCTGCGCCTCGCTGACGCCGTCGAAGCCAAGAGCGAGCACGTGCAGAAAGCCAAGCTGCAGATCGAGACACGCCTCAAGCTGCTCGCCAAGTGGCACCCCAAGCGGTACGGCGACAGGCAGACGCACGAGGTGGGCAATGCCGACGGCGAGCCGCTCAAGGTCGAGCACAGCCGCGCAAGCGCTGACGTGCTAGCCGGGCTGACGCAGCGCATCCTCGGCCCGAAGCGAGACGCCTAGCGTGGCTACGGCGCCCGCCGATCTAGAGGAGGCCATCCAGTCGCTGGATGAGAAGCAGGCGTCATTCCTGCAGTGGCAGGGGCGCTGGGCCGACACAGCTCGCCCGCAGCAGATCCCTCCGAACGACTTCGCAGAGTGCGGCTACCTCGCCGGCCGCGGCTACGGCAAGACGCGCGTTGGCGCTGAGTGGCTCGCACGCGAAGTCTACCTCGACACGAGCGGCTACCCATCGGCCGTGATCGCGCCAACGTACCAAGACATCAAGTTCACGTGCTTCGAGGGCGAGAGCGGCCTGCTCAGCGTGATACCTCCCGAGCTGCTCAAGGCGTACAACAAGTCCGATATGGTCGTGGAGATGTACACTGCGACGGGCGACGTGGCCACGATCCGCGGCTTCACCGCTGAGAAGCCTGAGCGCCTGCGCGGTCCACAGCACTGCCGCATCTGGGCGGACGAGCTGGCTGCGTGGCAGTACGACGACGTGTGGGACATGGCCATGATGGGCCTGCGCCTCGGCCCCCAGCCGAAGGTGCTGTGGACCACAACGCCCAAGCCGAGAGAGCTGGTGCGCAAGCTGGTCACGCCGAAGGACGGACGTGTCATCGTCACCGGCGCCACGTACGACAACAGAGCGAACCTGCCCGACAGCTTCTTCGACCAACTCGCGCAGTACGAGGGCACGACGCTTGGCAGGCAGGAGCTGTACGGCGAGCTGATCGATCCCGAGGAAAGCGGCATCATCAAGCGCTCCCAGTTTCGCCTGTGGCCGGCCGATCGTCCGCTGCCGCGCTTCGACTGGATCATCACGTCGCTGGACACAGCCTTCACCGAGAAGACGCTCGACAGGCGCTCAGGCGATCCCGACCCGACGGCGTGCACCGTGTGGGGCGTGTTCAACTGGGAGAAGCGCAACAACATCATGCTGCTCGACTGCTGGGACGAGCACCTCGGCATGCCCGACCTCATCCGGCGCGTGCGCAAAGAGATGAACGTGGCGTACGGCGAGGACGACGATCGCGCCCTGATCAAGCCGCTCTTCGGATCGAGCAAGCCAAGCACGTCAGGCAGGCGCTCGGACATTCTGCTGATCGAGGACAAGGGCAGCGGCATCAGCCTGCGCCAGATGCTCGAGCGCTAGGGGCTCGAGGCATACGCATACAACCCCGGACGGGCGGACAAGCTCAGCCGCCTGCACATGGTCAGCCCCGTCTTCGCGCGCAAGCTGGTGTGGCTGCCGGAGAGCGAGAAGATCAAGGGCAGGCCCAAGAGCTGGATCGAGCCGATGCTGCACCAGCTGTGCGCTTTCACCGGCCCCGGAAGCGTCAAGCACGACGACTACGTCGACAGCACCACACAAGCTTTGCGCCTGTGCATGGACAAGCGCATGCTGGATACTGTACAAGCACGCAAGCAGGAGGTGGTTCGGCCGCCTCCCAAGATCGTGCAGAACCCCTACGCGGTGTGAGGAATTAGCACATGGACGAAGACGAAAACGAACTGCCCACGGGCGAAATGGTGGAACTGCCCGACGATCCGAGCGACGTCGAGGACACCGACGACGGTGGCGCGATCGTGCGTCTGGATGAGGATGGGCCGCGCCCAGCCGACAGCGAGTTCTACGCCAACCTAGCCGAGACGATGGACGAGCCCGAGCTGAAGCGGCTGGCGTCGCGCTACCTCGACCTGATCAGCAAGGACAAGGACGCCCGCCGCAAGCGCGACGAGCAGTACGAGGAAGGCCTCAAGCGCACAGGTCTGGGCGATGACGCACCGGGCGGGGCGCAGTTCGAAGGCGCGTCACGCGTCGTGCACCCCATGCTCACCGAGGCCTGCGTAGACTTCGCGGCGCGGGCGATGAAAGAGCTGTTCCCGCCGCAGGGTCCGGCGAAGGACTTCGTGCCCGGCAAGGTGACACGCGACAAGCTGGACAAGGCCAAGCGCAAGACGAGCCTGCTCAACTGGCAGATGACCGTGCAGTGCCCAGAGGTGCGCGCGGAGCTAGAGCAGCTCATGACGCAGGTGCCCCTCGGCGGCGCGCAATACCTCAAGCTGGGATGGAACGACCAGCGCAACCGCCCCGACTTCCTGTTCGTGGCGATCGACGACATGTACCTCCCCTACGCCGCGACGAACTTCTACACGGCGCAGCGCAGGACGCACGTGCAGTACCTCACGCAACTCGACTACGAGCAGCGCGTGCGCGATGGCATGTATCGCGATGTCGACTTGATCGCCCCCGGCCTAGAGCCGGAGGTGTCACTCTCCGAGCAGGCCAATGACCGCATCGAGGGACGCGACCACACAAGCTACAACGAAGACGGACTGCGCACCGTGTACGAGGTTTACGCGCAGTGCGAGATCGAGGACGGCGAGGGCGTGGCGCCCTACATAATCTCGATCGACAAATCGAGCGGCATGGTGCTGAGCCTCTACCGCAACTGGGACGAGGAAGACGAGTCACGCGAAGAGCAGCAGTGGTTTGTCGAGTTCCCGTTCATTCCGTGGCGAGGCGCTTACCCGATCGGCCTGCCGCACATGATCGGTGGGCTGAGCGGAGCGGCGACTGGCGCCATGCGCGCACTGCTCGACTCCGCGCACATCAGCAACTCGCAGACGATGCTCAAGCTCAAGGGCGGCACGGCCGGCGGCCAGTCTCTCGAGATCCAGCCGACAGAGGTCATGGAGATCGAGGGCGGCATCAACGTCGACGACGTGCGCAAGCTGGCCATGCCTCTGCCCTACAACCCGCCATCGCCCGTACTCTTCCAGCTGCTCGGCTTCCTGATCGACAGCGGACGCGGAGTTGTGCGCACGGCGATGGAGGACATTGCTGACGGCAACCCCAACGCGCCCGTAGGCACGACGCTGGCCAAGCTCGAGCAGGGCATGACCGTGTTCTCGGCTATCCACAGCCGCCTGCACGACAGCATGTCGCGCATGCTGCGCATCCTGCACCGCCTCAACGGCATGTATCTTGACGACGGCCGTCTCGAAGACGAGGCGGGCGAGGAGCTGGCGTCGCGCGGGGACTTCGACGGCCCCCTCGACGTGGTGCCTGTCAGCGACCCGAACATCTTCTCCGAAGCGCAGCGCTTCGCGCAGATACAGGCGGTCTCGCAGCGCGCATCGGCGCTGCCCCAGCTGTACAACCAGCGCAAGGTCGAGGAGCGCATCCTCGAGACGCTCAAGATCCCAGAGGCTAACGAGCTGCTCAACCCGCCCATGGAGCCGAAAGAGCAGAACGCCATTAACGAGAACGCCGCGGCAACGCTTGGGCGCCCGATTATGGCATTCCCAGAGCAGGATCACATCGCGCACATCAAGGCGCACCTGTCCTTCCTGCTATCGCCGGCGCTTGGCATGAACTCGCTCATCGCGCCGACGTTCTTGCCGATCGTGCTTAACCACCTCAAAGAGCACATCGCTTTGTGGTACGTATCGAGCGTAGTCGAATTGTCCGACGAGGCTATGGGCGAGAGCGTGACCGAGAGCATGAAGGAACTGGGCAAGGACGTTGAGGCGCGCCGCGCACTTGACCGCATGCTTGCCGAGGCGAGCGTGGCCGTATCGCAGGAGAGCGGTAGCGTCTTCGAGGCGCTGCCACCCGTCATCCAGCAGGCGCAGCAGCTTCTGCAGTCTCTCCAGCCGCAGCCTGTGCCCGATCCGCGCACGGCACTTGAGCAGGCCAAGTTGCAGGCTCAGGCGCAGCGCGATCAGCAGCAGATGCAGCTCGAGCAGGCCAAACTGCAAATGGGCGCGGCCGAGATGCAGCAGGGCACGCAGCTTGAAGCTGCCAAGATGCAGCAGCAGGCCGCTCTCGAGCAGGCACGTATGCAGCTTGCGGCCTTCGAGGCGCAGCAAAGCGCAGGCAACAATCAGGGCAGACTGGCGCAGAGCGCCGAAGAGCTGCGCGCACGCATCGAGATAGAGGCACGACGCCAGCGCGCCGAGGACGAGCGCAAGGCGGCAGAGCTGCAGACGCGTCTCACAATGAACTCCGAGGACAACGAGACGGCCATGCGACTCGCAGCGGCCGAGATTGCCTCCGGTGAGAAGGTCGCGGTGTCCACAGGCACCGGGATAAACCCAAACCCGCAACCAAGGTAAGGAAACTGCGATGAAGAAACCTACCAAAAAGACTACCTCGAAGGCTATTACGCCTCCGAAGGGGCCTATCAGACAGCACAAGATGATGGCCATGGGCAAACAGCCTAAGATCCTGTCGAGTCCAAAGACACCGGCATGAGGATCGAGGCGCTGCTTCAACGCTTGGAGACAGAACAGGCGCGTCTAGCGCACGAAGCGTTGAAGCAACCCGCCGCCAGCACCGAGTTCGAGTACGGACGCGTTGTTGGCATGTACGCCGGATTGGAACGTGCAAAATACACCATAGTTCGTCTGTTCGAGGACAAGGAAAAGCGCGATTTCGATCTATAAACTGCAGAATTGGAGCGATAATGCAGGAACTAAGCAACAAAGTAGAGTTCAGCTACGATGATCTGAGCGAGGCGTTTCCGCCTTGTGATGCGGGCGTTCAGCCCTTTGGTAGCCGAGTATTGGTGCAGATACGCACCCCCAAGAACAAGACTAAGGGTGGGATCATCCTTACGTCTGAAACACGCGAGACGGACGCGTGGAACACGCAGGTGGCGAAAGTCATTGCGTGCGGCGAACTAGCCTTCCGCAACCGTACATCTATGGACCCATGGCCCGAGGGCAGCTGGTGCGAAGCCGGCGATTTCGTGCGCGTGCCCAAGTACGGCGGCGATCGCTGGACCGTTAAGACCGAAGACGGGGAGGGCGAGGCCCTACTCGTCATTTTCAACGACCTTGATTTGATAGGCAAGGTGACGGGTGATCCACTCGCCATCAAGGCATTTATCTAATCAATAAGGCTGCAGGCATGGGAGCCGGTTATGAGTGAAGTAAACGATAAGATTACCGAAGACGACGAAGAGTTGGTGGCCGTAGAAGCGCCGCAAGAAGATGAAGAAAATCAAGAAGATACGTCCGATGAGTCCGGTGAGTCCGAAGAAGACGAGTCTGACGAGTCTGATGATAGCGACGAAGACGATAGCGAAGATGACGGCGACGAGGAAGACAGCCGCCTAGCTGACGACGACGGGGAGGTGGACAAGTCGGAAGCCAACCGCCGTCGCCGCAAAAAGCGCAGAGAAGTGCAGAAGCGGGCTAAAGAGGCTGCGCAGCGCGAACTGCGCATGCTTAGGCAGCAAAACGCCGACCTTATGCGCCGTATCTCCGGCGTGGAAGGCTACGTCGCCAACAACAACGCCCAGACGCTTGAAAACCAACTGGCTCAGGTGCAACAGGAAATTGCTCAAGCCGAGCATATTATTGCGAAGGCAACAGAGGCAGGCAACGGGCAAGACGTTGTGGCAGCCATGCGCATACGCGACGAGGCTCTTACGCGCTCTCAGCAGCTTCAGGCGGCCAAGACGCAGTACGAAGAGGCTAGATCCAAACCTGCTGCGCCGGATCCCACTGTTGTTAACTACGCCGCGGAGTGGATGAAAGCCAATCCGTGGTACGACCCACAGGGCCGAGACAACGACAGCGCTTTGACAAAGCAGATCGACAACGCCCTATCCTCGGAAGGCTACGACCCACGCACTCGCGAGTACTGGGAAGAGCTAACCGATCGCGTTGCCGAGGCGTTTGGGGAGGCGGAGCCACGAAAGGCTGCAGCGTCCAAAAAACGCAAAGCACCGCCCACCGGACGCACGCGTGAGCATGCGCCCGTAAGCACAAAAAAAGAGGTCTACGTGACACCGGAGCGAAAACAGGCTATGATAGAGGCTGGAGTGTGGGATGACCCTACGCTTCGCCAACGCTATCTAAAGGCGTATCAGGCCTATGATAAAGATTCGGCTCGCTGATTAACTGGAGTGAGACAATATGAGTGGAAATGATACACGCCTGAAGAAGGACATGGATGAAGTTGGTAGCCGCGCAACGCGCAAGGCTTCGGATCGCAAGATCACGGAAGACCGGCAGTTGAGCGATGACGACCGGCTGGAAATGTTCAGGGCACAACTTTTTAATGACGCACTTCCTGATCTGCCGGACGTTCCGGGCTATCACATGTGCTGGCTCACAACCCAAAATCCTCGCGATTCGATCCATCGGCGCATGCAGCTCGGCTACGAGCCTGTTCGGCCGGAGGAAGTACCGGGGATGGAATATGCTTCGATCAAGACTGGCGAATGGGCTGGCTTTATCGGGGTCAACGAGATGCTTGCGTTTAAGCTGCCCTTGAGCCTCTACGAGAAGTTCATGCAGGAAGCTCACCACGATGCTCCGATGCGGGAAGAAAACAAATTGGCGGAAGTCGCGGAGATGATGCGCGAGCAAGCCGAGAGAGCCGGAAGCAACATGTACGAAGGCGACGGTATGTCGGAGATGCGTGAATTTAACCCCCGCGCGCCACAGGAGTGGTAAGCGGAAAACGCAACTTTTAATATGAGGTAAATGGCTATGTCTTCGACTTCAAAGCCGTTTGGACTCCGCCCCGCGTATAACCCAAGTGGCACGACTCGTCCTGCCGCTTACACTATTGCAACGGGCTATGCTTCAAACATCCTTCAGAACCAGCCGGTGAAGCTGGGCGCTGACGGAACTGTACAGGCCGCCGCCATTGGCGACGACTTCGTCGGTTCTTTTCAGGGCGTAGAGTTCACCGACAGCGACGGTCGCCGTCGTGTAAGCAACAAGTGGACTGCATCAACCGCAGGCTCAGAAATCGTAGCTTACATCACAGTCGACCCAAGCATCGTGTACGAAATTCAGGGTGATGACTCGGTGGCCGTTTCGGACATCGGCTCTCAGGCTGATTTCACCACGATCGGCTCCGGTTCTACGACCACCGGTCTGTCGGGCATGATGCTCGATGTCGCCACGCTAACGAACGTTGGTAACGCTTCGTTGCGTATTCTTGATATTGCTCCCGGCCCCGATAATGCTGCCGGCGACGCCTACACTGTTGTGCAGGTTCAAATCGCCGAACATCAGAACGTGGCCGACAAAGCTGCTTACTAAGGAGGGCTGATCAATGGCTACCCCAATGCGGAGTACTGATTTCCGCTCCATCGTTGAGCCGATCCTGAACGAAGAGTTCAACGGCATTTATGATCAGCGTGCTGATGAGTACGCACAGGTCTTCAAGGAAATGAAGGGTACTCCCCGGAATTACCACGAAGAGCCAGTGCTGTACGGCTTCGGTGCCGCACCGGAACTGCCCGACGGCATGCCGGTCACCTACCAATCAGGCGGTGTGCTTTTCATTCAGCGCTACGTTTACAAGGTCTTCGGCCTTGCATTCGCGCTGACGAAAGTACTCGTCGAGGATGGTGATCACATCCGTATCGGTCAGACCTATGCGCGTCACCTCGCACAGTCGCTGATTGAAACCAAAGAAACTCTGGCTGCGAACATCTTGAACCGCGCGTTCAACGGTTCGTACACCGGTGGTGACGGCGTATCACTTGTGAACACCGCACACCCGATTGCTGGAGGCTCTTTCTCTAACCAGCTGACCACAGCTGCTGCACTTTCGCAGACTTCGCTCGAGCAGATGCTCGTGCAGATCCGCAACGCTGTTGACAACAACGGCAAGCGCATCCGCTTGACACCAAAGAAGATCGTAACCGGTCCTTCGAACGTGTTCCAAGCTGAAGTTCTGCTCAAGTCGGCACTGCGTGCTGGGGGCAACAACAACGACATCAACCCTGTCAAATCGATGGGGCTGTTGGACGACGGTCAGGCTAACCTGTCACGTGTCACCTCGACCACTGCATGGTGGATCCAGACTGACGCGCCAGAAGGCCTCAAGCTCGTCACACGTCGTGGCCTCGAAAAGAGCATGGAAGGTGACTTCGAGACCGACAGCATGCGTTATAAGGCTACTGAGCGTTACGCTCTTGGCTGGACTGACCCGCGCGCTGTATTCGGTACACCGGGCGCCTAATTGGGGAGGAGGCTTCGGCCTCCTTCCCTTTGGGGCTACAGCAGCTTGAAAAAGTCTGCTATATAACGGCGGCCGCTAGGTTTTCTTCTCCTTTTCCCTAGCGGTCGCCAATTTATACAGGAAACAGAGCTAATGGCTGACGCAGTTACCTCCCAAACGATTTTCGACGGCGAGCGTGTGGCCGTCATGAAGTTCACGAACGTCTCCGACGGCACCGGCGAAGCTGGCGTAGTTAAGGTGGACGTGTCCGCTCTCGCAGCAAACAACGAAGACAAAGCGTGCAATGGCGTTAAAATTGAGCGCATGCACACCTCGGTCAACGGCATGTCCGTAAACATTCTGTGGGATGCTACCGCAGATGTTCCGGCATTTATCGTGGCACCGGGCGTCAACTGCTTTGACTTCAGCAAAATTCAGCTCCCGAACGATGCTGGGGCTGGCAAAACAGGCGACGTTCTGTTTACCACGATCGGCGCTGCGGCTAACTCTACATACACCATCATGCTTGAGATGGTTAAGACCTACGCAGATTAGACTATGATGGGCGCCCTAACAGCGTTTGATCAAATGATTATGGACGCTAAGCGGGAGCTAAATAGCGTGCTGTCTCAGCGCCCGCAGCAGATGCCAATGCAGCAGCCAATGCAGCAGCCAATGCAGCAGCCAATGCAGCAG
>Ga0181591_10006145_pt1 | contig 10442 bp, 6 predicted proteins | sample 071ome_33_FD_133757 | JGI IMG/M metagenome (GOLD analysis project Ga0181591, IMG submission 133757) | Coastal salt marsh microbial communities from the Groves Creek Marsh, Skidaway Island, Georgia - 071412AT metaG (megahit assembly) | ecosystem: Environmental > Aquatic > Marine > Intertidal zone...
AATCTATGACAAAAAAGGTCTAAAAACTTCACTATATATAGGTGCTTATGGAAATATTATTGCTGGCATCATTTGGTTAACTACTCCTTATTTTTTAAATATTCCTTATGTTTTGCTAAATGGCATTTTTGGTATTGCACCAGTTGTATCGTCTGTTGCAACTGATGCTGAAGTCATGTCTAAATTTAACTTAGAAAACAGAGGAACAGGATCTTCTATGATTGAGACACTTCATGTAATCTTTGCGTTTGCTGGAACCGTGCTCTATTCAACAATTTATGATTTTTCACTACAGATATTTGTTGGTGGTGGAGCTACATATAGTACTGAAATGTTTTGTTTTATTACTGGAGTTCTCGCAATAGTTAATTGGAGTATCCTAGCAGTTTTTGTTAGGAGAAATCATGAAGTTTTGGCTTAATTTTTAAAATTAATTGAAACGACAATAAAAACTTAATATATTTTTTATATAGGGGGGAATATGTTAAGTAAAGAAGCTGTAAAGGCTAAGAAAAAATATAAAAGATTAGGTGGTTTAATTGCGGCATTAGTCGTTGAACCTTGGAAACCGAAAATGTGGAAAGTAAAAGCTCAACGTTTCAATTTTGATTACGTAGTAGCACTAAATCCTAAATCTAAAGGCCATAAAAAAGAGAAACTAAGTTTGGCTGGTATGGAGACATGGAAGATTACTGCTCCAAACTCGGATCCAGAGAAAATTCTTCTTTACTTTCATGGTGGAGCGTACCAAGTAGGTAGTCCAAAAGGTTACTACCCAATGTTGACTCACCTAGCTCGAGAAACTGGTTTTACAATTTATATACCAGATTACCGATTAGCACCTGAACATTATTATCCAGCTCAGGTAGAAGATGGTGTTGCATCTTATGAGGCATTAATAAATGACCTGGGATACTCACCTGATCAAATTGCATTTGGTGGGGATTCAGCAGGTGGAAACATGTCGCTTGTGACATTTCTTAAACTTAAAGAGTTAGGAAAACCAACTCCCGGTGCAATTATGTGTATCTCACCGTGGGCTGACCCTGCGGCTACAGGTGATTCTTATACAAAAGAAATGGCAGAAAAGGATCTATTAATTGGTGCAATCTTTAAGAAGATGTGGGGAGATTATGGACTTGATGGATTTGGTGGCTACTTTGTAAAAGAAGAGGACCTTGATTCAGAAAATCCTTACATATGTCCTATAAAAGGAGATTATACAGACTGTCCACCAGTTATGGTTCAAGTGGGTGGAGATGAACTACTTCTTTCAGACTCAAGAAGTTTACGAACTGCTTTTGAAAGAGATGGTGTCGTTCATGAATATAAAGAGTGGGATGAATTGTGGCATGTCTTTCAAATAGAAAGCACCCTACCTGAATCTATTGAATCATTTAAGATGTTTGGGGCATTCTTAAATAAACATATTGGTGTAAAAGTATAAGTAAATTGAGCTATCTAATTTGAGTTAGGTAGCTCAATTATATGAACAAATCCAGAAGTAGTAGTTACTAAAACTTTATTGCTTGCTAGATATTTAATTGAAGTTGCTCCAGCGATAGTGTCTACAGGAACTATTTTTAAGATATTTTCATAAATATTATATAAAAATATTTCATCGCTTAAGAAATCTGCAAACACAATTGAAAAATTAAAATCACTCATTGGATCTAATATAAAATCTCCACCAATAACAGCGAACCTATTTGCTAAGTTATCAACATTGTGATTGTAAAAAAGTAACGGCATTAGCGTTTCGTATTCCAAATACTCATTTATATCTTTATAGATTTTGTGATCAAATTGCAAATCTAATGTATATGAATCAACTTCAGCTATGTCCTTAGATTTTTCATAGCCCTCAAAATATGGCCATCCAAAATTCTGTGGAAGAGAATCATATGGTAGGACATTAACCTCTTCGTAATCGTATAAGCCTACATCAAATATATAAAGTTGATTGTTCACCTCAAAAAACTTCCAAGGATTTCTTAAGCCTAGAGCTAGTATATTAGACAACTGTTCGTCTTCTTTAGCAGAGGTATCAACAAAGTTTTTTGTATACTCTACTTTCTTTTGTAAAAGTATTATTTTGCCAAGTGGTGTAGAGGTATCTTGTGGAATAGAATTAAATCGTGGATTTTCAGCATTATCAGTAAAATCGCCGATACTTGCAATATAATCATTAAAATACTCAGACCATATAACATTTCCAGCAAAATGAACCCTGGCATTATTTTTCAGTTTCAATAAGATTTTTTTATTAACAACATCAAAAACATTGTTTTCGTATAAATTCAATTCAAAAATTAATTCTCCCTGTGTATTGACATAGGAAACTACAAAGTCGTTTCCAATCGAATTGAATGCAAGACTTAGGACTCCTCCTTCGCCTATGAAACTAACCTTGTCGCTATAATCTAAAAATAGTTTTTTCTCACCTGATTCGATATTTAATTGATATATCTGTCCTCTTTTAAGAATGACATAAAAGTTATTTTTAAAACTTGTGATATCAACAACTTCATTTTCAAAAGAAAAAGATGTAATTATTTTGCCATATGAGAGACACTCAACCTTTACCGATGAACCTTTAAATGGTTTGCAACCATCAAGTAGTTGTGTTGTGGATTCTACTGAAAGATACACTGGGTCTCCTAAATTTTCCATACTTTCTGTTGTTTCAATTTCTTGCTGTATTACAGTAGTGGTTGTATTTTCAACTTCTGTAATTGAAATCGTGGTTGTAGTCTCTTGTAACTCATTAACATCTATCGACCGATCTAAAGGCTCTGAACAAGCTAAAAATACTAAAACAAACAATAAGAATACTTTTTTCATAAACAGTTTAAGAAAGTTATATTATTCAGTCCAAAGGAGTCTTAAGGTGTCAAGAATCGTATTGCTGTTTCCATTAGTGTCTTGCAGATAAAGAGTTAACGGCAATTCAGCATTTACTGGCATGCTTCCTACATAAACAAATGTAACTATGATTCTATAGTTATTTGGGACATCGGTTTCGTAATTGTAGTCAATTCGAGTTGGGAAAATATATTCATAGGTACTTGTTGAGTTATTAACAATACTAATTACAGAGTACGTTGTTGAGATTTTTGCACCTCGTACATAATTTCCGCCATTTGTAGCACCTCCAAACTCAACAGAAGTATCAAAACATGGATCATTTACGACTAACCAAAATACTTCTCTCTGAGCTTCAGTAGCGCTAGTAGATAGGTTTGGACCAGTGCTAGGGAAGAATAAAGCATAACTTCCAACCAAAGATGGGGGTGTAAAGTCACTTAAACAAGGATCTGGAGTATCAGTCGTTACATTTGCAGATGGGTTATTTGATGAGGTACAACCATCTCCATCTATAGCTTCTACTACAATCTCGTAAGTGGTTCCGGGAGATAATCCAGTAATGTTTGCATATGTAGTGTTTGCGTCAACTGTTGTATAAAGTTGACCATTTACATAAATATTGTATCCTGTAACTCCAACATCGTCAGTTGCGTCATCTGAAGTCCAACTAACGCTGATCTCAGTTGTTGAAAGTGCATAAGCTGTGATATAGTCTGTCGTCCATGTTGGATCAGAACAAATATTAGGTGTTGTTGTTGAGCTTTCAAAAGTAGGGCCATCCGTCCAACAATCATCAGCATCCCCTGCTTGAATTTCAAAGTAATAGGAAGTGCCTGAGGATAGATTCTCAAAAGTAAACTCCCTGTCATATGCAGAACTGCTAGACCACAGTGACAAGTCATCAGTAGTTGACCAAATTGCATCATTTCTTAGCACTCGCCACTGAGTTACACCAACATCGTCAGAAAACATATCATCATTCCAAGCAATTGTGATTGAGGTCTCGGTTCTTTCAATAACCTCTCCAGCAGAAGAATTGTAAACAGGAGGAGAGCAAGTATATGGAGTGGTTGTAGTTGGAGTTGTCGATGTTGAATATTCAAAAGTAGGACCATCTACCCAGCAATCATCTTCATCTCCTGCTTGTAATAATATTACATAAGGCGTATCAGCAGATAAACCATTAAAAGTATACTCTCTATCATAATTTCCATTACTGACCCAATCTAAAGGATCCAAATTGGTTGACCATAATTGATTATTTAAAAATACTCTCCATTGTGTAATCCCAACATCATCAGAAAACATATCATTATTCCAAGCAATTGTGATTGAATCATTTGTTGCATTAAGAACAGTTCTTTCTGCATTGGGATTATAAACTGGTGGCACACAGGTTTCTGGAGTATCTCCTGGATCATCACTTGGAGTATCTCCTGGATCATCACTTGGAGTATCTCCTGGATCATCACTTGGAGTATCTCCTGGATCATCACTTGGAGTATCTCCTGGATCATCACTTGGAGTATCTCCTGGATCATCTTGTACTACTGTTGTTTCAGTAGTTGTTTCATTACCATCATCGGAGTTACCGATTGGTCCATAACACCATGCCAAAATCAAGATTAAAATTATTAAACCTACAATCATGATTCGCTGATTGCGTTTTCTCTTATCTTGATCTTCTATAGCTTCTGGTGAATAATTCATGGTATTAAGGAGTTACCCAATTAATTGTAAAATAATTGTCATATCTTGTTCCGTTACCGTCTCTATCATACAATAAAATTCGTACTGGTGATGATACGCGTTGACTATCAGTAACTGTTGGTGGGTTTTCACCACAAGTAAGTCTAGGCGTTACACAAGAAAGGTTGCTTAAGTAAACTTCATAAGTTCTTTCTTGAGGGTCGCTATACATATCCCAACCCACTGCTCTATTGCTTAAATATGCCCAAGAACCATCCCACTCATTATTACTAGCAACATCATGAATACCTACCCAAACTGTGGTCTCACCGTAATTCATTTCACTAGAATCAAGACAGTTAAATGTAACTTCAGGATCAGAACACCTGTCTACTTCTCCAAATTTTTCTCTTGTTCCATACCAGGTAAACCCAGCATCATCTACTCCATTAGGATGATTTACGGCATACCAACCAAAATATCCAGAAAGTGAACTTGCACAATCATCTTCAACACGAATAATTAATTGATTATTGAATGCCCACTCTCTAGCTTGCTGATATTGATCTGGTGAAAAATAAGGAACATTTATAGATCCTCCTTCAGGAACTTCTACAGAATTAAAATAAACATTTATTAAGCTTGGCTGAACCTCTGTTGGAAGTGGACTTATACAATTGTCTATAGGCTCCCCGTCGTCTCCATCGTCATCAGAACCAAATCCAGGAATTAATACATTTAAATCTACAAGTGTTGTTGGAGGCATAAAGAAAAACGAATCTCCATTTGGAATAGTTGCTGGACCAACTGCATGTTTATCAATAAATCCACAATTGTCCAAAGCATCTAAATTATCTATATTCTCAATAACATAGTTGATATCATCATCGAATACATAGGTCAAATATATGACAAATGAGTAATCTCTTCCCTTTTCTAAAGTTGTTCCATCTCTATATGTGTATACAGACATATCAAGTCCCCATGAACTACTGTCACCCCCAGATTGAACAGTGGTTAGATTTGGAGTCATATACACAATATTTAAATTGGTATTGAATACGATTGCTCCAAATACTTCATCTGAACCTTGCTCATAAATATAAGCTATACCGAGAGAATCCTCAGGTGTTTTGTTCATGCCCATAAGTCTGAAGAACAAGGACCCGTTGTTATAAATTAAATATGAATCCTCTACAAGCGGTCTATCAAAGCCTTGAAATCCATCAACACACTCATTAGGACTGTCGGCTGGGGTCTCATCAGAATCTTCATCAGGATTATCGCCAGGTGTCTCTCCAGGATTATCAGGTAATCCTAAAGTTGTTACAAAATCTTCTGGATTGTCATCATCATAACAATTCTGGTCATCGCCTGGTTCAATTTTTACTTTATATTGTGTACCTGGTTGTAAATTGGTAATTCTATAACTTCTTGCGGAACCGTCTTCAAGAATAATTAATACGTCATCATTAAGGACTATTTTCCATCTTGTTACTGCAATATCATCTTCGGCCTCACCCCAAGTGACAACAAATGATGTCTCTGTAATATCTTCAAAATTTATTTCTTTATTGGTCCATTCAGGTGGAATGCAACCCTCAGCTGGCGGTGGAACATCAGGAGGTGGATCTTGTGGGATTGCAGGTGGTTGATCAGGTCTGTTTCCATTTCCTGAGTTACCTTGTCCGTTTCCTGGGTTACCTTGTCCGTTTCCTGGGTTATTTTGACTATTGCCAGGATTAGATGGTCTAATGCCTAATTCTTCTCCTATGTTTCTACCAATTTGTTTTGTGTCGTCTACAAAATTTCCAAGAGGTGTAGAACTTACGAACTCATTTACTGGATTACCATCACACCAAACTAGGAGAAAAATAAGTATGAGCATTCCTGCAATTTGATTTCTCTGATTTCTTCTTTGTCTTTCTGCTTTTTTTAATTGTTCTTGAAACTGCATTGGGTCTTGATCAAGATCTGTAAAGTTAGTGGTTGTTTTTCTAATAAATTGAAAAAGTTTAGATTTTAAAGGTGTCATTGTTAATATTGTAAAAATAATTCACAAAAACATCAATTAATTAAAACATATATATGTAATTTCTTCGTTATTGCTTTACTGCTATTATCAAAATATGAAATTTTTCTTTCAGAAAAGAAATAAAGACAATAATGATGATGGTCAAAAACCTGTTCCTCCACAGGAAAATCAACCTCCTCAACAACCTGTACCACCACAGGAAAACCAACCTGTACCGCCACAACAACCTCAATATCAACCTCCTCAACAACCTGTACCACCACAGAACTATGACCCCTATGCATTTCAAAGAGAGCAGTATAAAAAACAAAGAAACAGAAGATTAATAGCTCAAGGACTTGTTGCTCTAATTCTTCTTCTCGCAGTTTTTGATGGAAATCCTGTTAATGCTTTTGTTGACACAACTCCTGTAGGAGAAGTCATTGATTCCGTAAAAAATAGATTGAATTCTGTTCTGGGAAGAGAAGGTGCTTCATCAAACAATACAAGTACTCAAAATGGAGATACAGGTTCAACAGATAACTCAAATGAAAATAGTCCGGCTGGAGCTGCTGCATCTGAGGTCTCTTGTGACTTTGACACAACTCCATATCTTTCTCCGTTTGATGGAGCGTTAGGAAACAACACTTTAGGGGCAAATACCGATTCACCTTATTTTAAGTCTGGAACAGATTTGGTTCAGCTTTTTTCATTAGTAAATAGTGAGGATTATGAACCAGATCCATTAGTAACAGAAGATGGGTTTGTTGACGAATTCCTGGAATTAAGTTCGCAAAACTTAGTTAATCATATAGTTGAAAATATCAATAATTTAATAGTTATATTGCAAGAATTAGATGAGCAAAGAAATAATGACCCTAATTTTCAATATATGCTTGAATATCGGAAGGCTTATGCTGAACTACTTAAAGACGAACTTGCAAGATTTTATATTGGTAATATAAACGACAATGAAGAAGTAACAAAAATTAAAATATTTTTAAACAGAAATATTATTTCAGAATTTGAATTAAAAGATATTAAACAACAACCAATTTTTATCTCATATTATGACAGTTCTATCTACTCCAATGCTATTTATTCAAGTGACAATTTAATAAATGAAGAGAGATTAGAAGAAACAAAATTTATATTAGGTGAGAAAGATGGACTTTTTCTTAGTATTGATGTTGAAGGAATAGTTGGCCATAACGACTTTTTAAACCTAGCTATACAAATTGGAGACAATCAAGGGTGTTGGTCTGAAGTATATTCAGTAGACACACAATATCAATCAGCCTACTTCTTAGCGAATGAAGCGATTGAGGAATATGAAGAAATATTGGCTGCCGAAGAAGAAGCCGAAGAAGAAGATAATAATAATGGTGGTGGAGTCCTTGGTAGTGGACCTCTCATTACTATTCCTGATATCAGTTCAATTAATCCCGGCAACTTAATTAATCCAAATATTTTGGAAGGAGTTGAGCTTATATCTGATTGTTCGAATGATGTTCTCGTTCCTTATGTTTCTGGAGGAAGCCACAACAGTAATACTGTTTATAGATCTATTGTAGATGATATATCTGTGGCAAGAGATGACGATGGCTATGTACGTGGAATTTTTGGACCAGAGGATGTTTCAGTAAATTGGTTATTTACATTACAGGTAACAGATAACTGTCCTTTTGGTAACGTTACTTATCCGTTACTGAATTCAGTAGAAGTTAACTATGTTAATAGAATTGAGAATACCTCAAGCTCAAGTTTTTCAACACAGTATGAAGAATATCCTCTAAATGTAAGTCAATATTATGACGGAATAAGAATCTGGGCAGAAATGCTTAATGTAGAAAGAGATTCAGATTGTGCGATATTTTATGATTCCTATGTTGCAAATGGCACATATGCTAAACAGATTCCTTTACACGTATTTTTAAATCAATCATCTGCAAATGCTCCTTATATAAATGAATACTCAATTGGATTTGATCCATTAGCAGCTAACTTGTGTCCTGGTACTTACACAATTCTCTATACACTTCTTGATGCAAGTGGAAATGTAACAGAGGTAAAATATTTGAATAATATTATTTTAGAAGTAAATGTACGAGAAGTTCTAGCTAGAGGTTAACACATATGACAAAATGGATACAAAGAATAATCATTCTATTCCTTTTATTTGCAATTTATGTTGGTTCCAGTGTCAATTTTCGTGGTGACTTATGGTGGGAGAGAATTGTTTCTATTTTTAGCGTTTAGTGTAAATAGAATACTTGTAATTTAATAAGCAACAACTAAAGTTTTAACATGAACGAAAACGAATCAAATAACAAGGAACCACAAAATGAAGTTCCATCCCAGGAATCTGCTGAACAAGATACTGTAAATACACCTTCAAATGAAGATTTACTTGCTTTTCAAAAAGAGGAACTAAAGCGAAGAAGAAACCGAAGATTAATTAATCAAGGAATTGTTGTTCTCGTTCTCATTCTTGCAGTCTCTGAAGGTAATCCGGTAAACAGCTTTGTTGACACAACTCCAATTGGTGGTGTTATTGATAATGTTAAAAATAGATTAGGTATCACAGAAGATGCTGAAACTTTAGCTGAAGAAACTCTAGCTAAAGTCGAAGTTGTCAGCACACCTACAACTCTTGGAGAGGTTGAAGAGATTGTAGTAGAAAATGAAAATGTTGAAGAACTTGACGTTGATGAAGAAGCCCCTGTGTGGCCAAATCCATCAATTATTTTTTCTGATATTACCCAAACATCGTTTACCTTCACGTGGGAATTTGCAACCGATAATATTGGAATAGAACAGTATCAAATTCTTATTAACTCAATTGGTGCTGGAACTGTAGGGTCAGAAAGTAATACATTTTCAGTTAATGGAACAACTGCAAGTACAGAGTACAAAGTAGAAATAATTGCAGTAGATAAAAATGGCAACAGCAGTGGTGCCTTAACCTCTACAGTTACAACAGCAGATCCAGAACAGGAAGCGGTTGAGGAAGAGGAAGCCTCAGAAGAAGGTGGAGATGATAACGGTACTGTGGGAGGAATTCTTGGTACTGAAATTCCAAGCGTAGAAGATTTAGTCGATACTCCTGAACTTGGCAACATATTTGTACTTCCTCCAGATGTGCTTGTTGTAAACCCATGTCTCACTGACACAACTGCGCCTACATATACTTCTCTTCCTGAAAACGTCACTAAATCTATTGCTGACGAAAATCCAGTATTGCTTGCTTTTAGAGTTGAAGACAACTGTGGTTTAGGTTTTGATTATGAAACAGAATCTTTTAGAGTCCAAATAGGAACCGCTGGTGGTGCACCAATCTATCAAATCGTAGATGTTAATTATCTTATCTCCGCAAAGTTTTATATGAGTGGAACTGCAGATAATGGTAATGAGTATGAATATATTCAATTAAATTCGAGAGCAATTGCTTATGATGATGAAGAAGCCAAATTTATGACTGGTTTAGTTGAATATAATCCGATTATTTTTGGATCATTTCCGGGAGACTTTTTAATATATGCAGAATTTACAGATCTTTATGGAAATGTTTTTCAAGACGAGATTGCATCGTTAAGAGTAAATCCATAAATTTAAATAACTTTTAAAAAGTTATTTAAATTAAGTAATTTAGATTTACAATTATTTTGTGAAAACATTGCAATACTTAAACATAGCAGGATACAAATTTGAACCCCTTGATGGTCTTAGTAGTCTCATTCCTTCATTTCAAAATAAATGCGATGAACTAGATTTAAGAGGCTCTATTTATCTCAGTCCAAATGGTATAAACTTTTCAATTGCAGGTACTGAAGAAGCAATAGAGTCATATCTAGAGTTTATGGAAGAGGAC
>Ga0181591_10006151_pt1 | contig 10436 bp, 11 predicted proteins | sample 071ome_33_FD_133757 | JGI IMG/M metagenome (GOLD analysis project Ga0181591, IMG submission 133757) | Coastal salt marsh microbial communities from the Groves Creek Marsh, Skidaway Island, Georgia - 071412AT metaG (megahit assembly) | ecosystem: Environmental > Aquatic > Marine > Intertidal...
AGCCAAATCCCCAAGCAAAATCTATAGAAACATTAGTAACGCCCAAAGGCACAGTTCATTGTGATTTCTAATAAATACACATAGTAACGAAAGAGGGTTATTATGTGGGAAATGATACAACAGATGGCGGGCGATCGCCTTTGGATTTATACTAGCATTGCAGGTTCATTACTAGGCGCAGCATTTTTGTTCTGGTTTAAAGACACAAGAATGGCTACGTGGGGCGTAACTAAGTTTGATTCTTTCTTAGAGTACTTGGCAATACGTTGGGGATGGACTTGGCTACAAAATGATCCAAATGCTTGGCGTGTCAAATATCCTAAAATAACTTCAAAGATTGATGAGCTAGAAGCTCGCATTGCTAAACTAGAGGGGAAAAAGTAATGGCAGAAAAGAAAACAGTCACAATAGATGAAGAAGTAGCAGCAAAAATGGACACTAATGGCGATGGCCATATTAGTGCAGAAGAAGCAGCAATGGAACTAGAGTTCAAACGTAAAGCATATGAAGATGCAGATGCACGTAGAGATGCTATGCGTAATATGGCTTGGTTTGCACTATTTGGTATGCTACTATATCCATTTGCTGTTGTACTAGCAGCTTTGATTGGATTAGAAAGTGCTGGCAAGATCCTAGGCGATATGGCTGCAACTTATTTCGTTTCAGTAGCAGCGATTGTTATGGCATTTATTGGTGGTAATGCTTACTCAGAAGCCAAGAAAAAATAATCACTAATAGTATTATCTAAATAGTCCGTACGATAAGTAATTGTATGGACTATTATTCTATTTTAGGAATTCCTAAAAACGCTTCCCAAGATGAGATTCGAAAAGCATACAAAAAACAAAGTATGCAACACCACCCTGACCGCGGCGGCAATGAAGAAAATTTTAAAAAAATAAACGAAGCGTACAGCACACTAAAAGATCCGCAAAAACGTGCAGAGTATGATAATCCACAACCGCAGTTTAATTTTAACACAGGCAATATGGGCGGCGGATTTGACGATATCTTTTCGCATATGTTTGGCGCAGGGTTTCAGCAGAGACAACGACAAAGACAAAAAAACAGAGATATACAATTACAGTACCAACTTGATCTAGCTGACTGTTTTACAGGCAAAGGTGTTAGTTTACAATATACATTGCCAAGTGGAAGATTAGAGATGCTTGATGTAAGAATTCCTCCAGGTGTAAGAGATGGCGATACTGTAAACATAGCAAACTTTGGCGATGACAGTATACCAAACTTACCTAGAGGAAATTTGCTAGTACGCATTAGAGTTGCTAAACCCAAAGGATGGGACCTACACAACTTAGATTTGCTACATACTGTAACAGTTAGTATATTTGATTTAATTACAGGCACTGAAGTCATTATACATTCCCCCGAAGGCAAAGACATAAATCTTAAAATACCAAAAGGCACACAACCTGATACTACATTTAGTATTCAAGGCTACGGATTACCAGACGGTAATCTCAGAGGCAGAGGTTCAATTTTTGTAAAAGTAAAAGGCAAGATACCAAAAGTAAACGACGGAGTATTACTTCACCAAATTCAGGCGTTGAAAGAGAAAATTGAACAATAAGTCATTGACTTTCATTGATATTGTTAGTATAATAGCTACAAATAAATAACACAAGAGGATTTAATTAATGGTCGAACCGAGCAAGGAACTGCAACTAGTTTTTGATAAGAGTATCAAAGATGCTAAAAAATTACAGCACGAGTATGTAACTCTAGAGCATCTACTATTTTCTATGTTGTGTTCAGAAGGTTTTGCAAAACTACTGGAAGGGTACGGTGCAGATGTTACCTTCATTAAAACAAATCTTGAGCACTATCTAAAAGATAGATGCGATGATCTTATTACTGAAGAAACAAAATATAAGCCTAAAAAGACACAAGCAGTTGAGCGTGTACTTAACAGAGCATTTACACAAGTATTATTTGCAGGTCGTGCTGAAATTGAACTTTCAGATGTATTGCTCAGTATGCTTAGTGAAAAGAAATCATACGGCTATCACTATCTTGAAGAAGGCGGCGTTGCAAAGGATTCTCTTGCAGATTATTTAAACAGTGAGTTTGATCGTGCATATGAAGAACAAGAAATTTCTGGTGCTGCACAAAAAGCTCTTAACTCATTTACAACTAACCTTAACAACGAAGCTAAACGTAAGAAAATTGATCCTGTAATTGGACGCAACGAAGAGCTAGAACTAATTGCACTAGCACTTGGCCGACGCACAAAAAACAATGCTATTCTAGTAGGCGATCCGGGTGTTGGTAAAACGGCAGTTGCAGAAGGTTTAGCATATAAAATTGTTAACGGTGATGTTCCAGAATTTTTATCAGAATACGAAGTGTACAATTTAGATATTGGTGCGCTACTTGCTGGTTCAAAATATCGAGGCGACTTTGAAGAACGTCTAAAACTTGTTATTAATGGCCTAATGAAAAAAGGCAAAACAGTTTTGTTTATTGACGAAGCACATATGATTAATGGTGCTGGTGCAGGAAGTAAAGACAGTGCTAACGATATGGCAAATATGCTTAAACCTGCATTATCAAAAGGCAACATCAAAGTTGTTGCATCTACTACTTGGGAAGAATATCGCAAGCATTTTGAAAAAGACCGTGCCCTAATGAGGCGCTTCCAACGTGTTACTATTGACGAGCCTAGCAGAGATGTATCAATTGACATTCTTAACGGACTTAAAAAATACTACGAAGATTATCACGGTACTGTAATTACACCAGAAGCTATTAAGTCAGCAGTTGATCTTTCTATCAAATATCAAGCAGATAAAAAACTGCCTGATAAAGCAATTGATTTGATTGACCAAGCGTGTTCACGTTTTAAAGTTAATGATGCTACAGACGAAGAAAAGATTGTTACTGATAAAAATATTCAATTTGAACTTAGTAAAAGTATTAAAATTAACCAAGATACTATTGCACAAAAAGAAAGCGAAGGTCTTAAAAATCTTGAACACAATCTTAAGAAGGTTGTATTTGGTCAAGACGAAGCAATTGAAAAACTTGTCGATAAGATTTTAGTTGCTCAAGCAGGACTTAAATCAGAAAACAAGCCAATTGGTAGTTTTGTGTTTATGGGTCCAACTGGTACAGGTAAAACAGAAACAGCTAAACAACTTGCAGAACAACTAGGCGTTAATCTTGTACGCTTTGATATGTCAGAATATCAAGAGAAGCACAGTGTATCCAAGTTAATTGGTTCACCTCCTGGTTATGTAGGACACGAAGATACAAGCGGCTTGTTGATTGAAAAATTACAAGAAAATCCAGGGTGTGTATTGTTGCTTGACGAAATTGAAAAAGCACATCCTGATGTGTCACAAATTTTGCTACAAGTTATGGATAACGGTACTGTTACAGGTTCTAATGGCAAGGAAGCAGATGCTCGTCAAAGTATTATTATTCTTACAACTAACCTTGGCGCTAAGGATGCAGAGAAGAACACTATTGGCTTTAGTGATGACTTTGAGAAGGAATACGAAGACACCGAACTTAAAAAATACTTTAGCCCAGAGTTCCGCAACCGTTTAGATGCAACAGTTACATTTGCTAAACTAAGCAAAGAAGTAATGATTAAAATCGTTGGTAAGTTCTTGCTTGAACTCAAACTAATGATTAAAGATAAAAACGTTGCTATTACTGTAAGCGACGAAGCAATTGACTATCTTGTTGATAAAGGATTTGATCCTAAGATGGGTGCCCGTCCGTTACAGCGTGTAATCGATGATGAAATTAAACGTCCTCTATCAAGAGCATTACTGTTTGGAGATCTTAAAAATGGTGGTAAAGCACAAATTGATCTCGTAGATGGTAAGATCGATGTAGTTTGTGAGGAAGCATTGATTGAACAAGTACAAGACTCCTAAACTCTTTTATAAAGAATATCCTTATAAAGCAGTTTTTTATACTAAATTTGCAAATTCGTTTAGAGGTAACGATCTAGCATACATTAGAGAGATGTTAGATCGTTACTACAACTCTATTAATAACGGTGAACAAATTTTTATTAGAAAATGGCGAGAACAAATTAGAGTAACTACAGCAGACTTATCCGAAGTCCAGACAATATATTCTACACTATCTAATAAAAAAGATTACAAAGTAAGAGTAGAACAATCTTTCCTTTCAATTTATTCAACACAACGCTATTGGTTATACAATTTAGCAAGTGAAATAGATGCGTATGAATGGTGGGAACCAGAATTTGATTTAGAACCAAATGTATTAATAATGGGTCCTAAAATGAAGGGTTGGGAATATAAAATTACTTTTAGTAACAATGTTCCGTCAAACTTTGGTACTTGGGCATTAGCAAATTTAGATAAGCTAAAAATTGGAAATAAACTAAAAGATTATCTCCAAAAAGGACAATATATTGAAGGCTATTATTTCTATGTGCGAAATGAAAAAATGTTGAATCTTGCTAGTTTAGTACTAGGACAAGGAATTCAGCGTATTGACAAAATAGTCATCGATGACCAAAACGCATAAATAGTTATATGGCACAGAGTGAAACTATTTTATCAGCACAAACACACCCAGGAGACAGTACAACTGAGACTGTAACTGGAGAGAAGTTCAAAGGGGACGGTTACTACGGACGTAGTGACGGGTTCCATACTGTTCAATACACCTTAGAAGGTTTTGTTGGGACTATAGATATTCAGGCAACACTAGCTGTTGATCCTGGAGATGCTGATTGGTTCACAATATACACACAAGCATATCCGGTTGTAAATGACGAAGGCACTACTGGAAGTTTTATGACAAACTTCACAGGGAACTATGTATGGGTTCGTGCATACGTAAACAACTGGACAGATGGCACAGTAAACAGTATACAATTAAATCATTAAGGTAGTAGCAATGGAACATTTTGTGAGAGTAGTAATGGAAAAACAAGAAATACTAGAAGGCTTAAATGAGTCAGTATTTCCAACACACGAAGTTTATGAATCAGAGCAAGGTGCTACTGTAATTGAAATTCCTTTACCTAAAGCATTGTCAGAAGCAGAAGCAGACGAAATGGCTAACAAAGTAGCAGAACATTTCTTTGCAGAAGGTTATAACGATTTTGATATTGAAATTTCAACAGACGAAGAGCTTGAAGAAATAGACGAAATTACACTAGACGGTAATGACTTTTACGAAGAATTTGGTGTTTTGTGGTTTAACGAAGATGACGAAATTGACGAAGCAGAATACCGTGGACGTAAAGTTAAACTAGGCAAGCCTATGCAAGGCGATGTTAAGAAATTTAAAGTGTATGTTAAGAATCCAAAAGGTAACGTAGTTAAAGTTAACTTTGGTGATCCTGATATGCGTATTAAAAAGTCTAACCCTGCACGTAGAAGAAGTTTCCGTGCTAGACATAATTGTGATAATCCAGGACCAAGACATAAGGCACGTTACTGGTCTTGTAGGAAGTGGTAATATGAAGATTAATGAATTTGCACAACCCCAAGATTTAAAGTTACCTTTTGATGTAGTAGATGATGCTGTTGTGTTTATGCGCAACGATCCTGTATTTTATCGTAAAAAGTATTTTCCAGCAATGGCAAGTATGGCTGACAGAGTACGTGGCGGCAAAGATATTGATCGCAGCGTAATTGGATCAGTTGTGGACAGTGGTATGAATACATACTGCAAAAAGTTTAAATTATCAAAAGGACCTTCAGATATCTTTACAGCAGAAGATAGAGAAGCAATTATTGAAAAGATTTGTTCGGAAGAATTAAAGCAGATTGAGAACGGGGATTACTAATGAAACTACGTCAGCTGTTTGAAGCACCACAAAAGAGAACAGCGGTAGTAGCATTTGGTCGTATGAACCCTCCTACTATCGGGCATCAAAAGTTAGTTGAAAAACTAAAATCATATGACGGCGACCATTACGTATTTCTAAGTCAAACACAAAAACCTAAAACAGATCCACTAGCATTTGCAGACAAGTTACGTTTTGCAAAATTCTTTTTCCCAGAAATTACAATTGGTCATCCAGATGTTCGTACACCTATGGATATGATGGCAATGCTACAGCGTTTAGGATATACAGATATTATCTATGTAGCAGGTAGCGATCGTGTAGACGGATTTAATAAACTGTTTAATGACTATAATGGTAAGCCAGACAAGTCAGGTAAAATTGGTTATACATTTGATTCAATCGAAGTTGTAAGTGCAGGCGAGCGTGATCCAGATGCAGACGGTGCAGAAGGTATGAGCGCAAGTAAAATGCGCCAAGCAGCAGCAGACGAAGATTTAGAAAACTTTACTAACGGTACTCCTCGTCCTGAATTAGCAGACGAAATGTTTAAAGCAGTACGTGCAGGTATGGGTCTAAAAGATACTGTAGCAGCAGAAAGCATCGGTGCTGCAATTAACTTTCCAGGCTACGAAGATAGCAAAAAAAAGAAAAAAGAAAAAAAGAAAAAGAAAGATCAAGGACTTTTAGCTAAACTTAAAAGTTTAGTTGGTATAGACGAATCACTTTACGAAGCAGCAGCTAAAGCAGATGCAGATTCTCTTACACAAGCAATTAAAGACTTCCAACAAGCAGCAGGTCTTAAAGTAGACGGTATTGTAGGTCCTAACACAAGAGCTAAAGCAGCTGAGATGATGAAGAATCCTCAGCAAGCACAATTAGTAACAACTCTTCAAACCGCTGTTAAAGATTTTCAAACCAAAGCAGGTATTGCTGTAGACGGTAAAGTTGGTCCTGAAACAATGGGTGCAGTTAAACAAGCACAATCAGGTGGAGGAGAAGCACCGGCAGCAGGTGACACAGCACAACCTACCGCTCAACCACAACCACAATCAGCAGACCAAGCAACAAAGCAAGCAGGTCAGGAACAAACTCCAGATCCTAATGCACAAAAAGCACAGCCAGAAGATCCTAATAAAACTACACCTGTAAACAATCAACAAGCAGCAGCAACAGCAAACGATAAGGATGGTACACAACCTAAAACAGGTAGTACAGATCCTGTTGGTACAGGCAGTGTTGACGACCCTGCTAACGCACCAGCAGAAAAGCCAGCAGCACCAGCTCAGCCTAAAGTCTCAGATGAAAGAATTGTACAAGTTACAGATAACGGTCCAAGTTTAGGTAACTGGAATGTAAAACAAACTAAAGAAAAATATGGTACATATATTGACATACCAGATAAAAATAATCCAGGTTTTGTTGTAAGAGCATATGGACCTGAAAAAAATCTCGAGCAATATATTAAAGCTAAAAAACTTACAGATGTAAAAATACAAGGTAAAGCAGGCGCAACTAGTAGTACAGATCCTGTTGGTACAGGTAGTGTAGATGACCCTGCGAATAAAGATGCGCAGAATCCTGCACAAGATAAAGCACAATCAACAGATAATGCGCAAGATAATGCACAAAATGACCAGTTGGCTAAACAGGCTGCTCAAGATGAAAAGCCTAAGACGCCTAGAGAAAAAATGTATGACGTTAACGGAAAACAAATGTCAGGTAACGACATTTCAAAACGTATTAATGCATTACTTAAAAAGCAAGGTGCAACAGAGTCATTTGTGTTTAAAAGTGCAATCGCAAACTTTTTAACAGAAGCGTTATCAGATGCAGAAAAACAAGAATTACAAACATTAGTTAGTGCAGTACAAGCAGAAGAATATTTCCAAGTATTCCTTAATAAAGTAGCAGACAAACTGCAAGCCGCTGGCATACAATATAAAGGTGGTGCTGCTCCCCAGACTAAACAACAAGCACCAGCACAAAAACAAGACACAGCACAACAAGGCGGCGAAGATGATTTTAAATCAGGTAGCTCATACACAAAAGATGGTAAAGCAGTAAGCAGAGATGAATACGAAAAAACGTTTGGTAAGGATTTATCAGGTAGAGCTAACGACTATAACAAACTAAAAAATCAAATTCAAGGACTATCGAAGGCAGCAAAAGATGAAAAACAAAAATGGATTCAAGCGCAGTTAGATGATTCTAAGAGTCCTTATTACCAAGGTGTTCCAGATGATCCAGAAGATCCTGATTACCCTAAAGAATTAAAAGCAATTGATGACAAGTACAAAGCAAAAGGTGAACGCCTACAAGCAAAAGCAGACGAAATGATTAAAGATCCTGAAGTTAAGAAGTTTATCGACAAGGGCGGTAAAGACGACTTTGATAAACTTCTAGACGGTGACGATGACTGGGACAACTTATTTAAAACAGATGCTCCAGAACCAAAAGCAGGCAGTAAAGGTGGTGATGCTACAACTACTAGAACAAGTAATACAACAACATCAGATTCACAAGATGGTACAACTACATCAGGTTCAAGTTCATCAAGTTCAACTGTAACTACATCGGGCGGAACAAGCAAAACAGTTACTAAGTCAGGTGGCGGCTCAACTACTAGGTTCTCTGCACGTTACAGAGATAGTGATGAAAGTAAAGAACTTAAAGCGCAAGCTCGGGCTGTACGTAAAGAGGAAATGAAAGCATTTAGAGACGAGTTTAAAAAGAATAATCCAGATGCTGATAGATTTGATTATACTCAAGATCCTGGATATGAAGAACTAGAGAAGAAAAGAGAAGACTTGCTACAGCAAGCAAGAGATGCTAGAGAAATGATTCATCCAAGCGGTGAAATGGATTCAGAAGGCAATATCAAATATTATGGCAAGGGTGCTAACAAAGACGGCACTTGGGATGGCGAACAGTTTGATCCAAAAAGGAAGAAGTAACTATGAAAGTTTTTGAAATCATAGAAAGAACTACTGGATTAGAAAAAGTAGTACCAGCAAAGGTAAAGCCAATCATTGAGCCGTTTCCAAAGAAACCAGAAACACCAGCTCAACCTACTACAGACGATAACGGAACACAGATTTCTCCAACAAGAAATGGTGGAGTAAAGTTAGGTGACGGACGTGGAACTTTTATCTGGGATAAAAACGGTCAACCAAGTATGTACATTAGTCCAGCAATCGGCGGTCTAAAACAAGTGCATAATATTAAAAACAAAACATTTGTTGTTAACTATTCAAATCAAGGCTTTGATATAAAAGCAACTTACGATCAGCAAGGTAATAAAATATCAGACGACGGCGATTCTACAAGTTTTTCATTGGGTGGCGCTAGTGCCAAACAAGAAGGTAATACAATAAGCATTAGCTATAACTTTGGTCCATTCTCTATGGAGACAAAGTTAGACGCTTCAAAGGCATCACCAAAACAAATACAAAACGCTAAAGCAATGGCACAAGAGGCAGGTCGTGGTAGTGCAAAAAGTACAGAGGACCTTGTGAAAATGGCAGATTTAATCGGCGGTGAAGTTATATTTAAAAACAATGGCAAAGTTATTTCACAAGAAGAAGGCATAAAACTAGCGAGAGAACTGTTTAGCGATGTATGATAGTATCGAAGAACTAAAACGGCTTGCTGGAATTAACGAATTTAAAGGTTACTCAGAATATAAAATAGATGAGAACCCAAGCGAAACTGCTACAGCACTAAAGAAAAAAGAACGTGAACTAGGCTTAAAACCAGGAGATGCAGACTGGTTTAAACTATGGTTTAGTCAACCTTTTATGACAGGACAGCCTAAATTTAGAGGTCGTAAAAGAAAATGAAAGTCTACGATGTACTATCAGAGGATGGCCGCATAGTCAAAGGTGTCAACACTACAGTTGACGTTGGGCCTGACGAGATAAAAAGGCAGGCTGCTAAATTTGGCAACACTGTAGACCGTGACGGTCGTCCACCAACTTTAAGTACTAAGGTAAAAGGAAAGTCAACTAACGTATTATTTAACTTAGGCCTAACTGAAGGAATAATGCTAAAGTTTCAGCGTGGTGAAGATTTTGATACACTACATATTAAACCTAAAGGTAAAAATAGAGTAGAGCTACGTGGCAAGCCCGGTTACGAACGTGGCAATTATGATGCACAAGACAAACTACATCAAGTACTAGATAACTTAGGTAAAGCAGCAAACTTTGCCGAATTAATGAATGGTGAAACTGTTACAATCAATCCTAAGCATCCAGACGGAGAACGTGCTACAAAAACTGCACAAGATATATTAAGTACAGAATCTGTATCCAAAGACGATTTAAGAAAACAACTGGCAATGGGTGTTAAAGTCGAAATGGAACATACCGACGATCCTAAACTAGCACTAAAAATTGCTATGGATCATATTAAAGAAGATCCACTATACTATGATCATTTAAAGTTTGTTGAACTAGGAGAAGCATTAGGCGAAATAGCAAGTGCAACAGAAATCTATGTTGATATGGACGGGGTGCTTGCAGACTTCTTCGGTGACTGGGCTAAACTGATGGGCAAGAATGACTGGAGAGATATCGGTAAAGAAAACATTCCAGATGCATTAGAAAAGATTAAACAGACTGAAAAC
>Ga0181591_10006157_pt1 | contig 10430 bp, 9 predicted proteins | sample 071ome_33_FD_133757 | JGI IMG/M metagenome (GOLD analysis project Ga0181591, IMG submission 133757) | Coastal salt marsh microbial communities from the Groves Creek Marsh, Skidaway Island, Georgia - 071412AT metaG (megahit assembly) | ecosystem: Environmental > Aquatic > Marine > Intertidal zone...
ATTAACACGCTTAACGAGATCTTCGGTGAAGTCCTCTTCAACCATTGGGAACGCAATTTGAACGCCATCGCCCTTAGGCTTAGTGTTCATTGGGCTAAGCGGATCGCTGCCGTCACCTTCGGTCGGAGGCGTGATGTCGTCATCGGTTGGCTTGAAGAAGTCAAGAACCTCTTGGCCGAAGTTATCTCTGATCTCAGCGTCAAAGTCAGTAACTGACGGATCGCTTGAGTCTGCTCTGAACGCGACCTCGACGTCTTCTTCAGCGTCCTCTGGCGCGCGAACAATGGCAGTGACAATGTAGTTGCCAGGGCTTGGCTCCTCAAGAAATACCTCAGCGAGCTCGCCTTCGTACTCTGCGCTTATTGAGCCCTCTCGGTACTCACTCGAGGATACGGGAACCTGGCCTTCTGGGGTCTTGCCTTCTACAATGTCCTCAAGTTCGCCGTAGAAATCTTCTGTATCGTCGTCACCGTAGTAGAACGAGATTTTGTCGAAGTCGGCAACGTCTTCCCAGGACACTCTTTGAGTATCTGGAGAAGAAAGTCTTACTCCGTTCTCGTCGTGAGTGTACGTTACGTCAAAGCCGTCTTCGTCAGACTCAGTTACTACGCCGTAACCGTTCGGGCCCTGGACAATTGTCGCAATTCCTCTCTCGAGTTCGTCTTTTTCGGAAGGTTGGCGATCTACTTTCTTGAGAGTGGTGCCAGGTCTGCCTGTTTCGTCGCCTTTTGACTTGTCGTAGTCGATGACGCGGTCCATGACGTCTGTGATTTGAGAGTCCCTGCTTGGAGTTTCAGCAGCAGGTTTGCCGGAGTCAAGCTCGGGGAAGAACATGCCAGCCTGACCAGGCCTGTAGACCGTGTAGCCCTCATCGCCAGCAGCGTAGTCCCCATAGTACTTGGGCTTTCTTGGCCCACTCTTAGCAACTTCGTAGCCGCGGGACTGTAACTCCGCGATAATGGAACTAGCAGAGTACTCAGACTTATCCGCAAACAGTGAATAGCCTCTGTCAAACGGTCTCTCCGCTCTCTTGCCATGTTTTGCGAGCTCCGCCATGAGCTCTTCGTCTGTCATCTGCTCGAGCTCTTTAGCCTTCTTGTCGTCGCGCTTTGGCCGAGGCTTCACTGGCTTCACTGGGGGGAAGAGATCACGTCTCTCCTCCTCAAGGAACTTTTCTATAGCTTTTCGAGCATCTCTCTCTGCGCGCTCTGCTTCTTTCTTTTCGCGCTCTTCTTCTTTTCTTCTCTCTTCGACAATTCTTGAGGTGTCCATCGGGCTAATCGGGTAGCCATCTGGAAACACGTCTTTTGGAAATACACCTGGCTCATCAGCACGACTGTTTATCCACTTACGCCATTCCTCGTAAGTCATGTCTCGTGGGCCTGCGCCAATTTGATTCTTCCACGCCTCGTACGCCTCGCGGGAGTCGTCAAACATTTTTTCTCCGCTAGGGAAACGCGCCTCAGCAGCGTCTACCTCGCGGGCACCCTCTACAATCCTCTCGAGTTCACCATAGAAATCTTCTTGCTCCTCGGGTCTGAATGAAACTTCTTGGAAGTCCTCAGTGACGTCTCCCCAGGCAACTGTCCGAGTTTCTGGAGAATCAAGTTTGTTCCCGTCCCTGTCGTGCGTGTACAGGATGTCGATGCCGTCGTCATCTATATCGGTGATTAGGCCAGAGCCGTTTGGCTCACTGACAATTGTCGCAATATCATTCTCGATTTCCTCTCGTTCGAGGACATCCTCTCTTATGTAGTCAGATTTGAGAGCTCGATCTATAACGTCTGCAATTTGAGAGTCTCGGGTCGGGAATTCAGTGGCACCCTCTGCGTCAGCAGCCTCCTGTAGAACCTTCTCATATGCCGGCGAGTCATCTTTCGCGGCGCGCTGCACGTCAGCCCACGACTTGCCGTCAGCGACCTTTTCGCCAATGGAGTTGTCTGTGAGATCAGCACGATGGAGACTGTAGTCTCCGGTCTCAAGATTCTTTCGAACGAAGTAGCCGTCATCAGATACGAACTGCTCAAAGCCGGCGTCACCGCTATCTGCTCTCGACCACCCCGTGGGAGCGTCGAGACGACTGATTTCTCCTTCTCGAACGAGCGACTCGCGGCCGCCGGTAACTCTGTCGAGCTCTACCTCCGGGATCTCCTTAAGCGCTTCTCTCGAGATAATCGCCTTCGAAGACACGCCCTTTGACGAAGGGAGCGCGTAGATGCCGCCTGGAAGACTTGGGCTGTCAGTGATCTCGATCTCGATGTCATCGTCGCCAGACGCTCCAACAACACGTCCGGAGACTGAGAAAATGCTGCCATCAAGATCTAAGTTGAAGCTAAAGCCGCCGCCCATGAAGGCGAATCGACCGTAACGATCGCGTCGCTGCATTCTCGCGCGAAGCGAGCGAGCAGCTCTTGAGTTGCCACCGATGCCGAAGCCACCAACAGCAACAATGCTAAGAGGCTCCGGAGCAATAGCGTCGTCGAGGCGCAGGTAAGTTGGCACAGCACCTGACGGCGCGACAGACAGACGGGTGAACGCGTGAACTCTCTCTGACGAGCCGGGGAACGCCGAGTACGCGGCTGAAACAAGCGCGCGATAGCTGTCATCAATGAACGGGTCAGCCGCAAGCCAACGAGCATTCGCGTGACGAAGCGACGCGCTGTTCATCTTATGACTCTTTGTCGACGCCGGATGCGACACTGGAAGCAAATCGCAGTGACGCATCGACTGAGAAGTTTGTGTATTAGAAGTGCAGAGTGAGATAAACTGTGACACCTCGCGAAGAGCGTTGAACACTCTTACTCGAGGGTCGTGCGTCACTGTTCGCGCCAGTGAACGGTTCGCTACAGCAATCGCAGCAGCAACAGCAACTCTGCGCTCCGGAAGAACGCGGCTGTTCGCATCAGCAACAAGCGCAAGAACGTCGGTACGGATCTTTATTCCGTACTGATGAATGAACTTACTCTTTGCAACACTTCTGTTTCTTGTTTTCACGACGTTGCCTCGCCTGTGTAACGTGGTAATAGATCTCGATCTCTGCTGTATCCTAGAAGTGTCACTAAATCCTTAGCACGGTCAAACGGGTTTTCGTCATTAGCGAGCGCGCGCTTCCACGCGGCTCGAACGGATGGAATGAACTCGTAGCCGAAGCCCGAGTACTCGGCCATCGCAACAATTGCTTCCTCTGGAGATGCATACTCGCTCTCATCGAGAATTTCAACAAACAACTCTTCATACACCGGGCGTGTACCTGCGGTAATCGCCGAAGCGTCTTTCTTTGACGACCTCGGATGCGTCGCCGGAAGAAGATCGTTATCTTGGGTGTAGTTTGGGTTTGACGGCTTACCGGAGCGAAGAAGCTTTAGATACGCGTTCACTCTTGCCATCGCCCATTGATCTCGTGTCTTGCCTGGGCGATGAGATGTTGAAAACGCGCCTGCACCGCGGCGGTACACCGCCTTGAGCTGCCCCATCGTCGCCTTACGGCCAGCAGACGCCTTCTTATTGTGCTCCTGCATCTTGTTGCGAAGAGCTTTTTCAGTCTTGTCTGAAAACTTTATTTTCTTAGCGTTCTTTGCCTTTGCTGAACCAGGCTTATTTTTCTTTGAGCCCTTGATTCTCTCACTCGGCTTCGCCGGAACACTGCTACTCTTTGCCATCACTGCGCCTCCGGTGGCTGTGGTGATTCTGGTTCTACGCCCTGCTGAGGCTCCGATGCCTGAGGCGGCGCTCCTTGAAGAAGTTGCTCGAGGCCGGGCGGCATCGGCGCGACACTCTGCGCCTGTTGTGCTGCTTTAGCCGCCTCGAGAGCTTCAGGCGCGAACGCTCCAATCATCGCTTCAGTGAGCTCTGGAGTGATCATGCCTTTCTCGAAGACGAGACGCATCGCGACCTCCTGAGGAGTCGGCGCATCTGAATCACTGAAACCGTGAGTCTTACGCCAGGTGTCAAACGACACCGCCATGCGATCAAAGCCGCTATCAGCGTCTGCCGCGCGGTCATTACGAGTCGCAACGGCGCTTGGGTCAAACCAAACAACGATGCGCTCGACCTCTGTCTTATCGAAGCCGTTTGCAATCAGATAAGGACGAAGATATACAACGGTGAGCGCGTCGGCGATCAAAAGCATCAACGGCTCGATATGCGCCTTGTACAGTGACTCGTCGATCTGAAGAGCGTTCGAGTACTTCACGTTCGCAAGACCGGTGATGATGTCCTTTGGCACATCGAGGCCCTGAAGAATTCTCTCGAGCACACGGTCAGCACGCTGCGCAAGTGCTGGGTCAAATGAACGCTCGAACTTAAACTGCTTAATGCGATCGCCAAGTTCAGCAGGCCCACGAATAATCAGCGGAACAACGGCACTGGCGCTATCCTCGTCTCGGATCGGTGTCGTCATCGCATCGATGAGTTGATCCTCGAATTCGTCACCCATCTCCTCGGGTGTCGCCTCCGGGTACATGTCGGTCGGATCGTCAAACGGGTAGTCGGGGTCCGGAGACGCCGCGACACTAAGCCCGTCCGGAAGATACAACGCACCAGCGTTCAGACGAGAACGAGCGGTCGCACGGAATGTTCTGTTCAGAAGCAGAAGCTCGGCGCAAAGATCAAGAAGACCGCGCAAGCTCGAATCAGCCTCGTCAGAGAATCTGGGGTGCGCGCGCCAAATGCGACCAATAAACGCATTTCCCGGAAGAAGAACAAGACCTTGCTTTTGGTTCATGCTGCCGTTTCCACCAAGAATGTCCCGGCGAGGCGCAATTCCGTAGTTGTTCTTTTGGTCGATCTGTACCTCGTCAACTGAGCGAATGTCCCACGATTCTGGAGTGCCGGAGCCTGGCTTCGCTGGCATCTGAACGAGATAGCACTCGCCGGAGACGCTCAGGTTTAGTGCCGCATCTCGAATCAAACCAGCCTGACCACCGTACGCCGAGTCAAGACGGCTTAGCGCGCGCTCAGCGGCGCGTGCAAGCCTCTCGTCAACACGTGAGCTTGTACGCACCGAGATCGGAGTCTCCGCTGGATTATCAACTGTCGCCGCGTAGATACGAATTCTTGACGCAACGGACGCAACAAGATTGAATGCGTACTTCACCTCGCCGATTGCGTCGTAGTACTCCCACGCCTCGCTCTGCCATGCGCTTGAATGAGCCTGGCGAGTAGCCTTGAACTTCTCGGCCTCGCTTCGATCGTTCAGACGAAGCTGAGTCGCGGCCGCGGTTAGTGTTCTCGGAGTCGAGTACGCCGCGGGTCGAGCAGGTGTGTACCCGGGAGGAAGAGCCGTCACAGGTGACGGAAGAGACGGTGGTGTGTATCGTCGTGACCTAGCAACTTCTCGGCGGTATACGCCCACAACCTTCTCCTCGTCTCGTGACGGAGTCAACTAAGATTCATATGTCCGGCGAACCGGGAAACTAGTTGACGCGGTCTAATATCGCGCCGGCGATGAGTGAATATGCGAGAACGCATGAGACAAACAACGTCGGCTCTTCTGCTATTTTATACATAGATACAACAAGCGTTGCTGTGTAGACACTTGCGCACCAATTGCACGTAATCAAATATCCGAGATTGATCCGTGTTGGCGGATATCTTTTCCAAATTCTCGTGCGAAGCCCGTCAAACATCGTGTCGGTCGTCACAAAACGGGTTAGCCGTGTGGCGGCTAGTCCAAGTGCAATAAACTCAAGGGCTGTCACGATCACTCAGGGTCTCCTGTTGCATACATTGTTCGGTACGGGTTCCATGAACGCAAACGAGAGCCGCAGCCGCAGTTCGCATCCTTCTCAAGAACAATCACCTTTCCTGTCAACGTACGAAGACGTGCTGTTTTCTTCGCATCACGTGACAAAATAAGTGATTCTGGGTCATACTTTTCGCGGAAAATCAGCATTGGCCCTTGATCAGAGTCAGACGCAATCATTATCGTGTCGCTCGTGATCACGGCGCGAACGGCGGTGACCATTCGTGAGCGAGGTATTCTCTCGTAGACCTGAAACGTCTCGTATTGATCACTTTCTACGGTGCCTGCCGGGCAGACCCGTGAGCGTAGTGGAAAGTTGTCATACAGAATCTTCATGTTCTACTCAGTCTTCTTCTCATTGCCGAGTACGTAACATCGGCCGCGTCGGCGAGCTCACGAACTGAGACGCCGCGTTCAGCCTCGGATCTACAGATCATTGTCAGTTCGGCGTTTGCTCGAGCGTGCGGTCCGTCGGGATTTGTGCCGGCGCGGTAGCGACGTGCGATCGGTGAGATCTCGGCGATTCTCTCTCGAGCGGCTGATGACAACTCAGGAGCGTTCGGATCAAATCGAGTAGCGATCTTTCTGGCGTTTCTGGCGTTTCTGGCGTTTCTGTCTGGCGCCGCGGAGGAAGCGGCAGCGGAGGAGGTGGATGAGGAGGGAGAGGAAAAGCTCTCTTTTTCCGCCGTCCTTAAGATTGTAGAAGAAGAAGAAGAAGAAGAAGAAGAGAGGGGAGGCAATGGAAAGATGTGTGTTTGAGGTGAGTGTGTTGTGGGGCGAGTGACCCAGGCGCGCACCGTTGACCGCGTTCTCGGCGGGTCCAGGGCCTCACCAATTGCCGCGAGCGGCCAACCCGCCTTGTGGAGGGCGGTGGCTCTCGCATGGAGCGCCGGGCCCTTTAATGCACGCAAGAGACCAATCTCGGAATTCGGTAGCCTCTTCTTCGACACTCTCTTATAGTAACATAACGACGGCGGAAAAAAGTGTACATTTTGCGGTTGCTTTGTACATTCAGCGTTTTCTCTCTCAAATGCTCACCCGCTCTGCGGCGGATCGCTCTTCAGGGGCCTCCTCTTTTTCTGCCGCTCTTTCATTCATCGACGACGCGGAAGAAGTGTACAAATCCGACGACTTTGTACAAAGGGGCAAAGTGGTTTGGACGTGAGAGAGTGAGGCGCGTTATTCGGAGGCGCTTTTGAAACGTTTCGAGCACTTTTTCTGAGCGAGAGAGCGAGAGCGAGAGCGAGAGAGCTTAGCGAGAGAAAAGTCTCTCTTAGCGTGAGAAGTGTCACTTTTGGCAACTGTCAACTTTTTCCTGCTTGAGAGCAAGAGAGAAGTTGTGAGCGCTCTTTCTCTTGCTACTTGTCTGAGCTCTCAGAGGAGACGTTGACATGACGACGAGGTAGTCACTACTTGAGGCCTACAACTGCCTAGGAGAATGTCGTCGACGCTTGAGCAGGCAGCTTACCTGCCTCTCCACCTCTTGAGGTCGAGACACCAGCCAGGTAGTGGTCGCCTGCTGCCTTGTGGCGTCTGAGTGGCCTCTGAGTGGTCAAGTAGGCCTTGTAGTGTGCGCCTGCCTGCCTGCCAGGCCTGCCAGGGCCATGGCCATGGCCAACATGCTTTTCTGTGGTCAAAGTCTGCCAGCGAACAGGAAAGTGCAAAGTTTTTTTCGTTGAGTGACAACGACTTCCAAGCTTTCTGCAAAAAAGTTTGGTAAAGGGGGTGTACTTTTGATCTAAAGATGATACTATGGTCTATAACAAGCCAGCCGCACCCGCAAAGGTGCAACGACGAAAGGAAAACCAAATGAATATGAAGAAGCTTCCCGCACTCATCGCCACCGCGATCGTCGCCCTCTTCGGGTTTGGAATGATTGCCGCATTCATTGCTGACGTCAACAAGACGTACGACATGAGCGGCATGACCGCATGGGAAACCGTCATCGCGGTCTCAGTCTTCCTCTTCTTCATCGGCGTCATGACTACCGCATGCGTCGGCATCTACGAGACGCTGACTGACAACTACGACGAGATCTGACCGCAAAGGAGCAAGCCGCACGGAAAAGGCCGGGGTGAATGCCCCGGCCTCTTCCGCGTGTGGTGAAATGCGGCGATCAGTTGACGACGGTCACGTTGCAGTCATCCGCAAACAGAGACTCAAGTGTCTCCATCGTGATGACCCCTTCGCCGTCAAGACCCTCGTCGGATTGGTACTGAGCGACAGCCGCAAGGGTGAGGTCTCCATACCAACCGTCCTTGTCAGTGTACGCGTCGGGGTAGCCGAGCTCGGTCAGGCGACGCTGGACGTGGTGAATTGACAGCGACTTCTTCGCGGCCTTGTTCTTGAAGACGCAAGCCGCAAGTGACACGTTGTCAGTTTCGTTGCCACTGACTGCTGCGCCACCCGGCGATGGGTCGCGTCGTTTCTTTGAAGCCGGCTTTGACTTTGGCTTCGGCTCTGGCTTCGGCTCTGGCTCTTCCGCGGCAGCGACAACAGCAGTCTCTCCTACCGGGCGCTCGAACTTGGTGCCGTCCTGCACCTTGCCATCGCCATCGCCATCTGTGGCGTCTGGGTTGTAGCCATCGCCGATTGGGCGCTCGAACTCTGTCCCTTCCTGGACTACTCCGTCGCCGTCGCCGTCTTTGGCGTCTGGGTTGAACTCTGTGCTCATGTTACACTTCCTTGTTCGGTTTGGTATCAATTACCGTACTGTAAATACTCTACCACCTCTGCCCGTTGACGACTGCCCTCCACGGAACGCTGGCAGTCTTCTTGACGCGACAGACTTGGCAGTGATCGTGCCTCCGACAAAACCTTTCGGCGGTTTGATGAGCAGCGCGGTGAGCGCGTGTACGAGCGCGTCGATTCTGTCTGGCGACTTCCCCTCGCCGGGAATCCACGCGATCATCTGCGACTCGAGCTCCGGAAGGTAGTTGATGTGGTGGACTCGGTTCTGTTCGTACGCGAGCGTAACTGGTTCGGCGCGAAGCGCCTTGCCATGTTTCGAGTGTACCTCGAGAACCTTGATCGACGGGTCGATTGCGAGGATGGCGTTCGTGACAAGGGCGCCGCCCTGGTTGACTTCTGCCACGACAGGGCACGAGTACTTTCGCGCCATCTCGACGACCTTGTTCGCCCATTGCTCAGGTGAGCCGTGGATACTTGCGTCCTCGAGAACCCACGCGTTGCGTTTGTACAGATCTCGCTCGCCTGTCGACGCGCAGACGACAATCCCGCACTCGTCTCTTGGGTTCTCGGCGACTGACGGGTCGACACCAACTACTCTGAGTGGCGCCGAGTGCGGGAACCCGGTTTCTCTCGATCGTTCGATGAGTTCATCTGTCCAGAGCGCGCCTTCGACGTCGGAGAGCATCTCGCCGTAGAGCTCCTGCGCAGCAAGCCGCGTTCCAGCGTAGACACCGGTGATCGCGTCGAGATACGTCGACGAAAGGTTGCCGGCGTTGTCAAGCGTCGATCCTCTCGAGATGCGAACGTTGTAACCCTTCTCGGATTCCGCAAGCAGCGAGTACAGAACCGGCACGCGTTTCGGCGTGGTCGTGCAGATGATCTGTGGCGCCTTCCCAAGACGAGTGGCGACGCGAAGGTTGTCCCACGATGTCATTCCAGCCGCGTCCGGCGACTGCCGCCATGCCGCGATCTCGTCTGCCCAGGCGTAGTGGAACTGCGGACCACGAAGGCCGTCTGGTTCGTCCGCGGTGAAGCACGTCGCGGTGTTTCCGTTCGGCCACGTCAGTCGTCGCTTCGACGGCTCGTACAGTGGGCGCTCGCTCGGCGGCGAGACGCTGATGATCCCAGACTCGCCCTCGACGATGACGTCACGCACGTCAGCCGCAGTACGTGCGACGAGCGCGAAACGTATTTGACCCTGCGAAGTGTCCTTCGCCTTCTCACGGACCCACTCGGCGGCTGATCGCGTCTTGCCGGCGCCTCTGCCCGCGAGGTACATCCAAATTGACCAATCGGTTCCGTCAGGCGGTAGCTGTTCGGGCCTCGCCCAGGCTCGCCAGTCCCAAACGAGCGCGTCCATGTCTACTCCGTCGAGCAGCGCGGCGCGTTCTTCGTCTGGGAGCAGGGCGAGCCGCTCCATCATGCTCTTGCCCATGGCAAGATTGTATCACTTCTTGGTCTTCGGCTTCTTCGAACCTCGCCAAGCCCAGTGACCTGCGCCACCGACAAACTTGGTCGAAGACCCTGGAATCGGTCGGCGGATTGCTTCGTTACCCTGGTTACCTGTCATGTAGACCATAGTAACATCTTTAGTTTTGAGTTTCTTAGCCCTTTGCCGCTGCTTGAAGGTGCTCGATCTCGGCTCGCAGCTCTGCGATCACCGAACGAAGCTTTTCGGACTCGGCGACAGCTCTGAGCATGTTGTCGCGATACTCTGTCGTCAAGGACTTGATGTGCTCTCGAAGATGCCGTATCTCGTCCGCTGCGTTGTGCGCCGCGTTGACTATTGCGGTTTCGGGTGGATCTGACTCGACCTCAAAGAATGTCACGATGCGTCTCCTCCCCGGGCATCATCCCAAGCGTCTAGAGCGCTGTCCCAGCGGCCAGTTCTGATGCTGGCAGCAAGATGATCACCGGCATTGCGGAGTCGTTCAATGACGAGGCGAGCATCGTCGAGTTCGTCTTCGGCGTTGGAGATGTCTTGGCTGATGCCTGC
>Ga0181591_10006161_pt1 | contig 10428 bp, 9 predicted proteins | sample 071ome_33_FD_133757 | JGI IMG/M metagenome (GOLD analysis project Ga0181591, IMG submission 133757) | Coastal salt marsh microbial communities from the Groves Creek Marsh, Skidaway Island, Georgia - 071412AT metaG (megahit assembly) | ecosystem: Environmental > Aquatic > Marine > Intertidal zone...
AATATGTAAATTTACTTAGACGCTGTAGGCAACTTTTTGCAACTACTTGAAAATTTATGTAGGTAGGTTATGTAGGTAAAAATTCTTAATTTTGAGAGACCAAAAGAGCGTGATGGGTGGACGATAAAAATGCTATAAAATGCTATGATAAAAAGTCTGAGGTGTAAAAAAATACTTAGACACATGTAAGTAAAAAAAAATGATAATATACCTAAAATACCTAGAAAAACGATAAATGCTATAAAACTCTGAATTTTGTCGCACCCATTTTACTTACAACCACCTAGGTATTTTTAAATTTAAAATATTCATTTTTGAAAGTATGGAAGCTACAAACCACCCAATCCGCTACCTAGGAAATTTTTTATACTATATTATACTTACAACCATGTAGGTATTTTGAAAACACAAAAAATCCAAAAATAAGTTTGTCTAAACAAATTTACGTTTTTTTCATATATTAATATTTACTTTTTCTACTTTTCTCTCTGAAAAACTTAAAAAATTTTTAGACTTTTGTAACTATAAAAAAAATGAAATTTACTTAGACGATGTAGGCAACTTTTTTAAACTAGTTGAAAATTTATGTAGGTAGTTTATGTAGGTAGAAATTATGGATTTTTGAGCTACCAAAAGAGTGTGATGGGTGGACGATAAAAATGCTATAAAATGCTATGATAAAAAGTCTGAGGTGTAAAAAAACACTTAGACACTTGTAAGTAAAAAAAAATAAAAAAATAGTTGTTTTACTTAGAAGAACGAGAAATGCTATAGAACTCTGAAATTTGTCGCTACCATTTTACTTACAACCACCTAGGTATTTTTTAATAAAAAATATTCATTTTTAAAAGTATGGTAGCTACAAACTTCCCATACCACTCATTGTGAATAGTTATAAAAGAAAAAGAAAAATATATAATTATTTTAACTGATAAATGGAAGATAGATTATTTTGTGCAAAATGTAATTATTTAGCAAAAAGAAAGCATGACTTTAAAAAACACTTATTAACTAAGAAACATAAAGATTGTGAGAGAAATAACGAAATAATACAATGTGGTTGTGGAAGAAGATATAAACATTATTCAAGTTATCATAGACATCAAATAATATGTAAGAGTGGAGGTGAAATACTAGATCCGAATATGGTTTTAGATTTAATAAGAGAAAATAAAACATTACAAGAACAGATGTTAAAAATGCAAAAAGAACATAATACTGCTTTACAACAAATAATGCCAAATGTTAATAATGTAACAAATAATATAAATAACAATATAATTAATGTTCAAATGTATTTAGATGAGAAATGTGCGAATGCTATGTCAATACAAAATTTCACAAAAACATTACATATAACTATGGAAGATTTGGAAAAGAATAAAAAAGATTGTATTACTAACGTATTATTAAGAAACCTAATACCTATACCAATAACAGAACGACCAGTTCATTGTGCTAACTTAAAATTGAAAAAATGGTATATAAAAGATGAAAATGATGGATGGGGTGAGGATAATGGAGAGAAAATAATTAAAAGTACAGAGTTTGGAATCCAAAAAAAATGGTTGACAGAATTTGATAAAGAATATCCAGGTTGGATGAATAATGAGAGATTAAAAGATAAATATATAAGAATAGCTGGTTCAACATCTACAGATTTAACAGAATATGGTAAAGTTAGAATACTTAATAAATTAGGAAAAAATGTTAAATTAGATTTGACTGAAATAAATTGAATTAAATTAAATTAATTTAATAAGTTCACAAAAGTTTACAATTGATGTAGAAATAATTGAAGCAGACATAATATTATATATTTGTGTTTGGGAGAAATATGAAACATTCATAACGAAGTGACAAATAGGACTATGAGAGATAAATATAGATTTGAAAATACCATACAATGATGAATCATAACAGTATTTATAATATACATAATTAGATAGATAATGAAGTGTATGAAGAATAATAAATAATACGAGAGTTTTTGTAATGATATTTTTGAACATATAGAATATTTATTATGTTTTGTGTAAAAACCCAAAATATAATATAATGAAATCAATTTTTATTCAAATTATATAAAGAGTATAAACTAAATATATTTAATAATCAATAGATGTTATCGCGAACATTAAATCATTTGAAACATTTTAGAGGTGAATTTCATGAAGAATATCAATATCTTCAATTAATTAGAGATATATTAAATGAAGGAATTAAAACAGAAGGAAGAAATGGAACAACATATTCTGTAACAGGTTCATCGATGCATTTTGATTTGAGAAACAATACAGTTCCAATATTAACAACAAAGAGAGTAGCATGGAAAACAGCAATGAAAGAACTATTTTGGTTTATAAGAGGTTCAACATGTAATAAAGAATTAAAAGAACAAAACGTAAAAATATGGAATGGTAATTCATCACGTGAATTTTTAGATAGTAGAGGACTTTATAATTTAGAAGAAGATGATTTGGGTCCAGTATACGGACATCAATGGAGATTTTTTAATGCTCCTTATAATACATCAAAAGACGATTATAGTGGTAAAGGTGTAGATCAATTAGCAAATGTAATTAGACAATTGAGTAATGAAAAAGAGAGAACATCTAGAAGAATTTTAATGAGTGCTTGGAATCCTTGTCAATTAGACGAAATGGCGTTACCTCCATGTCATGTAATGGTTCAATTTATTTGTAAAGGAACAAAATTATCATCTCATTTATATCAACGTAGTGGAGATGTAGGATTAGGAGTTCCATTTAATATAGCTTCATATAGTTTTTTAACACATTTAATAGCAAAAACATGTGGTTTAGAAGCATGTGATTTTTATTATCATTTAGGGGATTGTCATATATATGATGATCATATTGAACAATTGAAACAACAAATAGAACGTGAACCATATCCTTTTCCAACTATAGAAATTTTAAATAAAAAGAGAATAGATAATTATAGTTTAGATGATATATTAATTAATGGTTATAAAAGCCATGGAAAAATAAAAATGGATATGCGTAATTAATTTAAATATTTAATGTATTTAAAGAATAATATGAGCGCAGCAGCAGCTTTATCAGCAGCAAGACGTAGAAGAGGAATTCAACAACAACAACCACAGAGACAACAACCAAGAGTTGTAAATAATAATCAAAATACCCAAAATGCCCAAGATAATACAAGAATGCCACATCCAATGAAAATTTTAGGAGATCATGAATTACGTCTTCGTGATTTAGAACCAAAACACGAAAATTTAAACAATGATGTTCAAAATATGAGTTCTGAAATTAAAGAATTAAAAACAATTAAAGAAGATTTAGAAACTAAAATACTTAATTTAGAAATAACTCTTGGCAAGTTACAAGCATTTTCTATGGAAATGAATACATTTATGATGAAACATTTCAATACTTTACAAATAAGTGATACAAATGAAGAAACAGAAACAGAAATAGTATTTGAAAAAGAAGATGTTCAACGTGTTGTTAAAAAAATAGAAGTTGATGACGATGACTCAGAAGAAAATCAAGTAGAATTAGAAGTTAATGAATTGTAAATATAAATATGAATATAATAAACATTTGTAAATATTTATTATATATTATTGTAATACTGTAAAAATTGATATAAAAATATAATTTAATATTGATAAATAAAACCATGCAATTCACTTTGTCAGATGAGTCTAAGTCTTCTATATTTATTACATTGCTAACTAATTTGAAGCAATTCACTGAAACTATTGTTATTAATTATAATGATGAAGGAATTTACGCACAAGGTATGGATGATTCACAAGTTTGTTTATTTGAATTTAAATTAAATAAGAATTGGTTTGATTCTTATACAATTGAAGATGATGTCAGTGGTAAAATAGGTATTAATATAAAGATTATAGGTAAGATTTTGGCTATACATAAGAAAGACCAACACTTATCGTTTAAATCTACTGAAGATTCTTTGGAAGTATTCTTTGATAATGGAGATGTAACATGTAATAAAGTATTTAGAATTCCACTTATTGAAATTGATGTTGAAGAATTTGATATTCCCGAAATGTCTAGCACTGTAGATTTGACTATATCTTCTAAGAAATTTAGTGAATTGATTTCGCAATTTGAAACATTCGATGATTGTCTTGAGTTAAAATTCTCTGGTGAAAATATTAATATGATTGCGTCAGGTGAAGTTGAAATGGAAGCAAATATGTCTTTGGAAGATGTTACTGAATATGCTATTGTAGAAGGTGAGGAACTAAACCAAGCTTTCTCAATCAATCACGTCCATAAGATGTGTAACTTTAATAAGTTGTGCGATGAAGTAGTAATTAACTTTTATGAAGATCAACCATTCCGTATGATGTATACATTTAACGATGAATGTTATATGAAATTTTATCTTGCTCCAAGAATGGATGAATAAAAATATTTATAAAATTATTAATATAAATATTTTTTTTGTTTTATTTATTTTAAGCAAACACATGTTTTGGATATCTTGGATAAGCAATAACATCTCTAATATTAGACATACCAGTACATAATTGAACTAAACGTTCAAAACCAAGACCAAAACCACCATGTGGAGCACTACCATATTTTCGAAGGTCTAAATACCAATCTAAATTTTTAACATTATTTTCTTTAATTCTTTGTTTGAGTTTTTCATAATTATTCTCTCTTATGCTTCCTCCAATAAGTTCACCAATACCTGGAACTAGTAAATCCATTGCTTGAACTGTTGCTTTTTCAGGGTCATTTTCATAAAGTGTATTTGTTTTCATATAAAACGATTTAATTTTTTTTGGATAATTATAAATAATTACTGGTCTCTTGAATATTTTTTCTACTATAAATCTCTCTTGGTCTGAATTCAAATCTATACCAAACTCTATTTCTTCTTCATTGTTTTCATTATTATATGAACTTTTAAGTAATTCTATAGCATCAGAATATTCTATTCTAGTAAATGGATGATTAATTGTATTTGATAATAACTCATTGAGATTTACTTTATTATAATCACTCAAAAATTTTAATTCATCTTGGTATTTCTCGAATACTGTTCTTAAACAATATTTAGTAAAATCTTCCGCTAAATCATGTAATTCTTGTTGATTAATAAAACATAATTCTGGTTCAATCATCCAAAATTCATTTAAGTGTCTTGATGTATTGGAATTTTCAGCACGGAAAGTAGGTCCAAAAGTATATATATCACCCAAACCACAAGCATAACTTTCTCCATGTAATTGACCTGATACAGTAAGATTCATAGCATCTTTAAATAATTCTTTTTTTCTTACTATTCTAGTTAAATCATTATTTTTAGGATATTGTGTTGTTAATTTAAATGTTTCTCCAGCACCTTCGCAATCATTACTTGTAATTATTGGAGTATGAATATATTGACAACCTATTTTTTGGAAATACTGATGTATAGCCATAGCTAACCCATTTCTAATTCTATGAATACTCTTAATAAGACGTGTTCTAATCCGTAAATGTTCAAAGTTTCTTAAATATTCAATTTGTTTAGCCTGCTTATTAATAGGATAATTAGATGGTGAAGTTCCCATAATAAATAAAGTACTTACATGTAATTCAAATGCTTGTTCGTTAAGATTTACAGGAGATGGTAATAATTTACCTTGTATAGCTATACACGCACCTCTTGTAATTTTAGATAAAATTTTTTGTGGTATTTTTTTATTTTTTAAATTAATAACTACTTGAATATTTTTAATGGTAGAACCATCATTTAATTGAATAAAATATAGAGGAGGTTGTTTTCTTACAAATTGAACCCAACCACAAATATTTAGTTTATAATTAATATATCTATTAGTGAACTCATATATTTCTTTTATTAACAATCTATTTCTCTCAAACGTAATTACTTCCATTATAAAAATATATTAATAGAATTAATAGTATATATTTATATTAGTTTAAAATATAAAGATTTTTACTTACATGAATGTAAGTATATAATATGGTAGATAATCAAGATTTAGACTTTGAAGAAGAATTTAAAAACTTAGAAAAAACATTAACACAATTCAGAACTCAAATAACATCATTTCAGCAAAAATTAAGAGCGCTAGATAAAAATGTAGCAAGAGAAATTAAAAGATTAAATAAAGAAGTTAGAAAAAATAAAAATAGAGGAAATAGAAAACCATCTGGTTTTGCAAAACCATCAAAAATTTCAGATGAATTATGTGATTTTATGGGGAGAAAGAGAGGTTCAAAAGTAGCAAGAACAGATGTTACGAGATTTATTATTAGATATATTAAAGAAAACGATTTATCGGAATCTAAATTTATTAAACCAGATGAAGAATTAGGACAAATATTAGGTGTTCGTGATAATGTAGATGTTACATTTTTCAATATACAAAAGTTTATGAATAGACATTTTATTTAATTTCAATAAATTAAAACCAAAATTGAAATTAAATTATTTTTTAAATAATTGTTAGATCATGTCAAGAATTTATCCAGAAAAGTTTAGTTATTGTAATCAATCTATTAAATTTCCCGTAAAAATAACATGTTTTACTAAGTATCGTGTTATAGTTAGTTATATAAACGATGAATTAGTTGAATATAAATTGATAAAGATAAATAAAATAACGAAAAGAAGAAAGGTAGTTTTTACTAGAAAATATTATATTAAAGGAGAACAGATTTATGTTGATAAATTTACTTATTATGAGTTTATGAGAGATTATGAAAACATAAAAACAAAAAATAGTAAATTTCGTGTAATTCATCAATCAATTCATTCTATTAATAATTCAAGATATTGTGTTAAAGGAAAATTATATTTAATTCCAGTTGTTATAACATGTTTGATTTTTATGGTTGTTGTTATTGTTTAAATTAGGGTTTATAAAAAGCAAAAACACAAAAATATATTTTTACACCTTTGTAGAATAAACTAAAATAATATTTTTTTCTGTAAAGTATAATAATATTTAATTTTAAAATTATTTATTTTTTCTCTCTTGTTCTTGAATTTACCCATTGAAACTATATTCCAATTCCAATCTTTATCAATATGTTTATCAATAAATTTCAATGTTATATTATCGTTTTTTGTAAGTCTATTCCAATTCCAATGTTTATCTATGTGTCTTTCTATAAATTCCATTGTAACATTTGGATTATGTGATATACTTCTCCAATTCCAATCTTTATCTAAATTTCTCTCTATAAATTCTAATGTAATATTTGGATTAAATGATACGGAACTCCAAATCCATGGTTTATCAATGTGTTTATCAATAAAATCTGTTGTAATATTTTTACTAGATGATAATTTTCTCCAATTTATTGGTATATTTATATTTATTTTACCTTCTATTATTTTAGATGTTAATTTTGGATTTTCTACAATAGCATCCCAATCAAAAAGTCTATCATGATGTTTTTCAACAAATTCTATTGTTAGATTTTTATGATTAGAAAGTAAATCCCAATTCCAATGTTGTTCTATATTTTCTTCTATAAATTCAGGAGTTACAAATGGATTTTCAGAGAGAAAATACCAATCCCATGCTTTATCATTATGTTTATTAATAAATTCTATTGTCATATTTTTATTTTTTGAAAGTAAAGTCCAGTCCCATGGTTTGTCAATATATTTATCTACAATTTCTGGAGTTATTATATCACTTCTCATTGAAAGTATAACCCAATTCCAATCTTTATCAATATATTTTTCTACAAATTTTTTTGTTAAATATTTATTATATGTAAGATACGTCCAATTCCAATCTTTAGTTATATTTTGTTCTATATATTCAATACTTATTTTCGGATTATGATAAAATGGTAAACTTATATTATTTTTTGATGAATATGGTTTATTTATTAACCATGGTTTTATATTATATTTTTTTATAAACTCTGTTGCTAAATTTGTAAATGTGCTTATTTTGTATAAATTTATTGGTTGTTTATCAATATAATAATCAATAAATTCCATTGTAATGTGCTGATTATTCGATATAAAATACCAATCCCAAGGTTTATCATTAAATCTCTCAATTAATTTTTTACTAATATAAATATTACTTGAAATTATACTCCAATCCCAAGGTTTATCATTATGTTTTTCTATAAAATTAATAAACTGTTTACTTAAATTATAAATATATAAATCTTCCATATTTTTAATAATATTATATAGTTTGTTTTTAATCATATTTTGTATAAAATTGAAATGAAAATATTTAATAAAAAGTAATCAAACTAAAACAATGTGTTCGATTCGTGACACTAAGATGGATAAGCATTTCAACGCATGGAAGAATATTTGGGATGGACTTTCATTGGAGGACGTAGTTTATAAGTCTGATTCTGTTGAAGAGGTTCGCAAGAATATGATTACTTATGAAAAAATGATTCATGAAATTAGTGAATGGGTCGATAAAAATAGGGATACTGAAAATATGCGAATGAAATTCAACAAATATCTTATTATTCTCAAGAAGGAATATAATACTTTCTGTAAAAAGAGTGTTCTTATCTGGAAATACCGTGATATGGTAAAGAACAATAAGATTGAATACAATTCAATTATGTGTGGTCTTCTTCAGAAAACTGCTGCGAGAAATCTTTCAGGTGTAACAGTAATTACCGTTCTTACATCCCCATACCCAGACGGTCAATCTTTCAGTTGTAAGCATAATTGTTACTATTGTCCTAATGAGCCAGACCAACCACGGTCTTATCTTAAGGAAGAACCAGCTGTTGCGAGGGCGAATCGTAATGAATTTGACGCACAACGACAGATGGTAGATAGGATTAAGGGACTAATTATGAACGGACATGTGGTAGATAAAGTAGAAATAATTATTGAAGGAGGAACTTATACAGAGTATCCTGTTGAATATTTGGAAAGGTTCCACCGAGATTTGATTTACACCGCGAATACTTATTTTGATACAGAGAAGAGAGAAAAGATGTCAATTACAGATGAATTGAAAATCAATGAAACAGCAATGATTCATGTAATTGGTGTATGTATTGAAACGAGACCAGATGCTATTAATTTGAAGTGTAGTGAGGATGGAGAAAAATGGATTAGAATGCTTCGTAAGTTTGGTGTTACAAGAGTTCAACTTGGAGTTCAACATGATAATGATTATATTTTGAAGCGAATCAACCGAGGTCATACGGCAAAGCAAGCTATGGACGCAATTCGTTATCTTAAGAATAATTGTTTCAAGGTTGATATTCATCTCATGCCTGACCTGCCTTTTTCAAGTCCTGACCTAGATAAGAAAATGCTTTCGAATGTTCTTACATCGCCTTTGTGGGGTCCAGACCAAGTGAAGGTATATCCTTGTCAAACTGTTCCATGGACTGTCATTAAACAATGGCATGAAAGTGGAAAATACACTCCATACGCTGATAAGGACCCTAAACTTCTTTCTAGTGTAATTTCTCATTCGCTTAAAATTTGTCCCCCATGGATTCGTTTCCCTCGTGTAGTTAGAGATATTCCTCTTGGATACATTTCTGGAGGAAATCGATTTACTAATTTGAGACAATTGGTTACAGATGATATGAAAAAGAATAAAATTACTACTAACGAAATTAGGTCTCGTGAATGTGGAAGAAACTTGAAATATAATTGGAAGGACGCTGAGATTGTTGTAAGGAAATACAATGTTCTTAAAGTAGGTAAAACTGTTGAAAAGGATTATTTCATTAGTTTCGAATCTCCAGATAGAAAGTGTTTGTTTGGATTTTGTCGTCTCCGTATTTTGAACGGCGAACACACTCACGAGTTCAGTTCATTGAAAAATATGGGAATGATTAGGGAACTTCATGTTTATGGAAATGTAACGAATATATTTGGAAATTCTGGTAAAAATGAACTTGTCGTTCAACACCGAGGTTTTGGAAAGAAAATGGTAAGGATGGCCGAACACATCTCATGGAAAAATAATTGTAAAGGAGTCGCCGTTATTTCTGGTAATGGTGTTGCGAATTATTATAGAAAACTTGGATATGAATGGGATGATTATTTTATGGTTAAGTGTTTTAATCTTACCATAGATGATGTGAGATTGTTTGTTTGTTCTTTCGGTGTAATTGTTTTCGCAATTGCGTTTATTTACATGACTTTGTCGTTATTTTAGACCTTTAACCCGTTGAAGATTTTAAATGTCGTATAATTATATATGGTTCAATTAACCAAAACGACCAAATATTTAGCAATAAAATATTATAAAGATAATGAAAAAGTTACACAAGAAGAAGTATCTAATATTTTCGGGATAAATATTAGAACATTTCAAAGGTGGTTATATAGTTATAATGAAAATCAACAAATTCAAAGAAAGTCTAGAATTTCTGGTTCATATAAAGTAAAGCAAAAACACGTCATACATTCACT
>Ga0181591_10006165_pt1 | contig 10423 bp, 5 predicted proteins | sample 071ome_33_FD_133757 | JGI IMG/M metagenome (GOLD analysis project Ga0181591, IMG submission 133757) | Coastal salt marsh microbial communities from the Groves Creek Marsh, Skidaway Island, Georgia - 071412AT metaG (megahit assembly) | ecosystem: Environmental > Aquatic > Marine > Intertidal zone...
ATTTGGAGTAGCTCCAGGAGCTGGAACAAGAATTGAAATAGAATATCTTTCTACAAATGGAGATGCAGCAAATGGAGCTTCGGTATTTACAAGATCTGGTTCTTTAACCTTTGGTTCATCCGGAACATTTAATGCAGAGATTAGTAATACTACAATCGTAAATAGTGTCGGTGGATCTTCAAAAGAAACCATTGAATCAATTAGAAAGAATGCTCCATTCCAATATGCATCTCAGAATAGAATGGTAACAGCCGAAGATTATTCTTCTTTGATTCTACGTAAATTTTCAACTTTTATTAAAGACATTGTTTCCTTTGGTGGTGAAATTGCTGCCACACCCGAATATGGTGCAGTATTTACATCTATTGTGTTTGAGGATAATGTAAGTCTTGATACACAAATCATTAAGAAAAGAGAAATTTCAGATCTAGCAAAACAGCTAGCGATTACATCATTTAATTTAAGATTTGAAGATCCAGTAAAAACTTATGTTGAAACAGACTTGTTCTTCCAGTTTAACCCTAAACTTACAGATGCCACTCAAAATAATGTTGTATCTGCTGTACAAAACCAAGTTTCAAGCTACTTCAATTTAAATACTGGTAAATTTAAACAATCCTTTAGACGTTCTAATCTTCTTTCTTTGGTTGATGACATTGATCCAGCTATCTTATCTTCTAGAGCAGATGTGAGAATGCAGCAAAGGTTTGTTCCTAGTGCTCCAAGCATTGCTACTGTAGTGAAGAACCTTACTCTTAATAATGATGGCGATCCCACTATTTCATCTGAAAATATACTAATTATTGTTGATATGGTTTCATCAGGAAAATATAAAGATGCTGCTAATTATTTGATAAAAAATTCAACAATTCAAAGCAAAAACTATGCTGGAATTTTATCTGATTTAACAGCTGCTTCTGCTAATATGTCTAATGTTTTATCATTCCCAGTAAGTATTGCATTAGCAGATAATAACGAATATATTATTACAAGTAATCAGTTTGTATATAATGGTAAAAACTGTATTCTAAGAAATAAATTGTCTAGTACAGATATTCAAGTAATTGCTGTGCTTGGAGAAACCGTTGAAGTAGATAATATTGGAAACTTTGATCCTTCAACAGGGAAAGTTACTATTAACTATTTTAATCCTACTTCTATTGTTGGTGGTGGATCAGAAATTAAACTAGCTGCTGTTCCTGCTAACCAATCAGCAATATCTCCAGTAAGAAATGAAATATTAGAATATGATTCAACAAGATCTCTAGTTAAAGCTGTAACAACAACGGCAACAAATTAATGTCACATAATTATAAAGATAGAACACTAATAGACAATAATAGATTGCCATTGAATTTTCAAAGGGCAGAAATTGATAATGTTTTGCCAGAATATTTTGGCATTGATTTTCCAAAACTAAAACAACTTTTTGAAGCATATTATGAGTTTATGGATTCTGCTGATGGGCCATCAACTAAGATTAGAAATTTATATGAATCTAAAGATGCTACACAAGCTCCAGATATAAATCTTCCCTTTTTAGAAGATGAGTTACTCTTAGGGCAATCTTATTTTGGTGGATTTTTAAATAAAAGAGAAGCTATTAAATTTTCTAATCTATTGTATAGATCAAAAGGAACAAAGTATTCTACCGAACAGTTCTTTAGAGGATTTTATGGTAAAGACCCTACAATAGTTTATCCAAAAGAAAATATTTTTAAAATTGGTCCAGAAATAGATTATTCTTTAGATAGTTCTAATATTGCTGGAGAACAAATAAAAACTCCTGCTTCAGAAATAGGAGCAACGTCTGAACGATATCTGACTGATGATAAGCTTTATCAAGTAATGTCAATACTTATTCGTGTTGGTGTTTCTATCACAGACTGGAGAGATGTATATAAGTTGTTTGTCCATCCAGGTGGAGTGTATTTAGGTGCAGAACTTTTACTTGAATTAGTTAATGAAAATGCTTTGGAAGATCAAGTTGGTGCTGGTGATCCAATTGTAGAAGCAGTTCAAAGAACTCTTGTTGCTGATCTAACTTCTAGCGCATTCTCAAGTACTACACTCCTAGTAGATGGCGACACAACATACGGTATTCACAGACAAAATACAGATCAGTTCTTCAAACAAATTGGAGACATTTCAATTACTGATATGCAAGGTTATACTCTTGAAGAAATGTTGGATGCTAATTCTTCAACTATGGATGATTCAGATTCTATTACTTCAGTATTTAGAACTTCTGCGACCTTTGATGAAGAGAATTCACTTGGTGATAGTGATCTTGTTCTATCTACATTTGATGAAGGTAAAACATGGACAGTATTTGATTCTGCAAATACCGCAGATTCTGATAATTGGATACCGTAAACGGTTATAAATAATTTCAACTAACGAGATGAGAAAAACAAATGGCTAGACGCACAATCAATACAGGATCTCTGGCAAATGATGGAACCGGCGATACGCTTCGTACTGCTGGAATAAAGATTAATTCTAATTTTGAAGAGCTGTACGCTAGATTAGGTGGTGATTCATCTGCATCAGGAACTACACTTCTTACAGACAGCGGTTTAGATTTTGTTGGTGTTTCTTATAGAACTAAACTTGGCTTTGTCGAAGGCGCTTCTCAAATCGAAATTACTTTTCCTGATTCAACAGGAAATGTCTTACTTGATACTGCCACACAAACAATAACAAATAAAACACTTGGTGTTGGCGATAACACTATTAATGGTTTAACTTCGTCTTCTTTTGTTTTAACTAATTCATCTGGCCAAATAGATAGTATTGGATCAAAACTAATTCCAACTGGAAAAATTGTTGGTGATAGTGATACTCAAACATTGACAAATAAAACACTTGGAAGTGGAACAGTTATTTCTGCTGGAGCCACTATTACTTCTCCAAAAATTATAACTGGAATAAATGATACTAATAATAATGAAATAATTAAATTCACTGCCGCTGGTTCAGCTACTAATGAGATTACAGTAGAAAATTCAAATGGTGGTGCTCCTTCAATAACTTCTACGGGTGGATCTACAAATATCAATTTAACTCTGCAGTCTAAAGGCACAGGTTCGGTTACAGTTGATAAGTTTGCAATCCCAGTAGATTCGGCTATTAGTACTACATCCACCGCTTCTTCTACTGGATCACATTATACTGTAACAAATCTTATTACTGTTACTGTAGCTGATGGCAATGTGGCTGGAGAAATAAAAATATTTACAAATATTGGCACAAGTACAGTGACTATCGATCCAACTTCATTTGGTAATGCTAATCCAACATATACCATCAAGCTTACCGAAGCGCAAGCGGTTATGATGGTATGGATAAATAGCAAATGGTATGTCATTGGTGGCGAATATACAATATCTGCATAGGAAATAAAAAATGAGTTCTATTTTAACAGATACACTTAAAAGAGACTTAGTTCAAAAGCTCTTTAATGAAAATGAAGGAACTAGAGTAGGTGATTCTGACAACAATTACTATATTGCAATTGGTAGATCAGAAGTATGGAGCGATCCTACGAACGCTAGTGTTAATGATACAACCATTCCTGGTTTTAGTGTTAATAAGCGTGATGAAAGAGAATTCAGATATAGAATGCAGTCTGTAAAAGCAGTTGAAGCTTTCAGCTGGGTAGTACCAAAAAGAGATTGGACAGCAGGAGATACATATTATGAATTCTCTGATTGGGAAACAACAAACCATCCAGCAGCACAATCGCCATATGTAATTACTGAAGATAATAACGTATATGTTTGTATTAGATCAAATAAAAACGCGGCTGGTGAAGAACAACCATCAGACCAAAAGCCAGATCATACTAATAACACTTTAACGCTTGAAACCGATGGTTACATTTGGAAATATCTATATACAATTTCAACACCAGATGCTAACAGCTTTATGACTGCTGCTTGGATGCCATGTAAGTATGTCGATTCAGCAGCTGCTGGTGATCCATACTATGGTCAGTACTTAGCAAAGACCGGAGCTGCAGCTGGTTCTATTGTGGCATATGATGTCATTAACGGCGGGACCGGATATTCAAACACTTCTGGTGCAATTACTTTAAGCGTTGTTGGAAATGGATCTGGCGCAACCTGTAGAGCTATCGTTCAAAGTAATGGCGTTATTGGTCATGTCATGATTGGTGATAGTGCTGGAGTTGGAGTTGATATAACTAAACCAACTTTCAATGATGCTCTTGGATCTGGTTACGATTATGCAAATGTAAAAATTACAATTAATTCTGGTGGTGGATCTGGAGCTATTATTAAACCAGTCTTTGCTCCAGTTAATGGCCTTGGATATAATCCAATTGAGGATTTAAAAGCAAATGCGATTATGTTCAATATTAAGCCTGAAGCAGATGAACAAGTCAATGGTAGCCCAACTTTTGTAGTAGATCAAGATTATAGACAAGTAGGACTTCTTAGAAATCCTCTTAATTTTGATAGTGATAATGATGTTACCAAATTCACCGGAGCTTCTGGATTGGCTCTAAAACAAATGAAGTTAGATGGCCAATATACTGGACTTACTTTCCGAACACCCGACACTATTTCTAAGACTGGTGGAACTGCTAAAGCTCTTTTAGATTGGTCAGATGCTGGATCTCCAACTAGAATTTGGTACCACCAAGATGATATTACTACAGGCTTTGAAGCCTTTGCTGATGGTGATACTATTTCGATTGGGGCTACGTCAGGCATCACGGCTGATTCTGCCGCAATAAGACCTAATGTTAACCCACACTCTGGTGATTTATTGTTCCTATCAAATATTGAACCAATCACTCGTGATGCAGTCCAAACCGAAGACATTAAAGTCGTTATTAGACTCTAAGGATATACAATGGCTACTAATTTAACACAAACAACGTTTGCAACAGAATATAAAGATGATTATCGTGATAGTGATCATTATCACCGAATTTTATTTAATAATGGTAGAGCTCTTCAAGCAAGAGAATTAACTCAAATGCAAACTATCATCCAAGCTGAAACAGCGCGGATGGGAAAATTCTTATTCAAAGAAGGCGGAATATATGGATCCGCTGGAGCAGTTAGCTCTGGATTTAATCCAGTTGGATATGTTAAATTAGTTTCTTTTGGTGGTCTTGGAGATGATTATTCTACGCTTGTTGGAACAAGAATTTATAATAATGTCGGAACTGGTGATGGTTGTACTGCTATTGTAAAAGCTGCAATTCCAGCTACTCTTGGTGGAGATCCAGCTACTTTGCTAGTAAGTTATATTAGTTCAGCCGAGGAAACTTCTTCTGATACAGAAGAAGCTCCAGCGACATTTAATGCTAATGATACTCTTAACTATAGCACTAGTGCTGGTACTGGTACTCTTACAGTAGCTGCCAATGACCAAAGTGATTTGGCAATTGGTAAAGGATCTATGATTGAGACTCCAGCATTTGACACTTTCGTTGCTGGACATATGGTTACCGTTGAAGCTCAAACATTAGTTATTGACAAATATAATCCAAACCCAACCGAAGTGATTGGATTTGAGTTACATGAAGAAATTATTACAACGGCTGATGATAATGCTTTGTATGATAACGCTGGATCTACTCCTAACTTAACTTCACCGGGTGCTGATCGTTATAGAATTCGCTTAGTTTTGCAAAAAGAATCAGAGGCTGCCGCTGGAAAAACATTCTATCGTTTGTATGAAATGATAAGTGGTGTAGTACGTAAGATTAATCATTCTGATGAACTCGGTGAAATCACAAACTTACTAGCAGCAAGAACATTTGATATTAATGGTGATTTTATTGTAAAAAATCCAGGTAATGAATTTAATCTATCTGTACAAACAGATAGTGACACAGATTATCTGCGCTATGTAGTAAATGGTGGTACAGCATTTATTAAGGGTAATAGAGTTGAAAGAGCGGCTGCAGCCAATCCTTTAAGAGTTCAAAAACCGAGAAGCACATCTACTGATTTAGATACTAAAACAAATACGTTTGTTTCATCAAGATATGGTAACTATGTACTAGCTGATAGCGCAAACTTTAGAGGTCTGATTGGAAAGATTTCTAATTTTGATACAATTAACTTGTATGATAATTATGCATTTGACAGCGCTATTGGTACAGCAAGAATTAGAAGTATTGATGAGTACGAAAATGAGTATCGAATTCATTTGTTTGATGTTACTTTAAATGATACTAAATCATTTAGAAATGTTTTAACTATTGGTACAGACTCAGCTGATTATGCTACTCTAAAAACTGTACAAGGTGTGGTAAGTCTAATTGATAAAGAAGATAATTCGCTCTTATTCCCATTAGGTCGGAGAAGAGTTCAATCAGTTTCAAATGTTACAATGCCAGTAACTCGTATCGATACTGATACGGTAGTTGGTGGCACTGCTAGTTTCCAAGTTTCTGATATTTCAAATAATACATTTACAGATGGTGAGAATTGGATACTACAGTACGATTCAGCTGGTGAGCATATATCCCCTCCAGCTTATGATGCTGTTGGTGGAACAACAACTACTATCTCAAATTTGGAAAATGGTAAAGCTGTTAGACTATTAGCATATGAAAATAAGCCAGCTGTATTAAAAATTAAACGTAGACAATCAAATCAAACTGAATCAGTTTCAATTAGCAATAGAGAATTTAAATTAAGTAAAGCTGATATTTACTTATTTAGATCTGTGGTTGAAGATGCTACTGGTTTAGATATTACGAATAGATTTATATTTGATAATGGACAGAGAGATAACTTTTATACTGTTGGTGGAGGCAGAGTCAAGCAGGGTAAAACGGTACCGGGTGGTACGATAACAGTTACCTATGACTATTTCACTCATACTGCTGGAGACTATTTCGCTGGGAAAAATTCTTATCCCGATATCGCTTATGAAAAAGTTCCATTCTATGCAACAAACACCGGAAAATCTTATCGATTGACTGATGTTATTGATATGAGACCAGTAAAAAATAATACTGGAGCTAATTTTACAGGAACTGGTGCAGTTATTGAGCCATTGCCAAAGAATGCCTCTACGATTACTGTAGGTAGTATTTCAAACTGGCAACCACGGATTGATGTAATTCATATGTCGCCTACCGGAACGTTACAGGTTACATCTGGTGAAACAGATAATAGTCCTATCTTACCTAATATAAAACCTCAAGATCTGATATTGCATACAGTAACTTTAAATCCATATACTTTCGATGAAAGAGATCTAACCATTAGAACTGTAGATCATCGCGGATTTAATATGTCTCAAATCCGTAATATGGATGATAGATTACGCAATGTAGAAAAACTCACAGCTCTTACAATAGCTGAGCAAGATTTGCAAGCACTTACTGTTAGAGATCCTAATGATGCCACTTTACCAGACAGAATAAAGCAAGGTATTACTGGTGATACTTTTACAAGTAATATACAATCTCATCTCTCAGACATAGATTATAGAGCTCGTCTTGATAAAAATCTAGGTATGGTAGGCCCGCTTGTTTTTGGTAGAACAAGCTCTCTATATTACGATTCAGACGAATCAGTGAGTACAAAAATTTATGGTAATACTGTTTGGCCAAAATTCACTGAAGAAGTTATGATTAATCAAAATGTAGCTTCAAAAGCTATTAATGTAAATCAATTTGAACTAAATAAGAATGTTGGATCTGGAGAAATAGCACCACCTCGTCAAGCTTTCTCAACTCGTAAGAAAGTTGATGTTGGTTATGAATTAGGTTCAACTGCTGCTATAGCTGAAATTGGTACAAGTGTAGTTTCATCACAAGGTCAAGAAAATACAGATGGTGGAGTAGGATAATAAAAAAATGGCACAACAATATCGACAAGTCGGCACAGAAATAAAATATAGAGAAGAAACTCAAACTGTAGAACAAGATTTGGGTTATGAAGTCAATAATATCTGTAAACCCGCTTTTATCTTTTTTGAATTTGTTGGTCTTCGGCCATCAACACCGCACTGGATTTTCTTTGATGGAGTAGATGTTACAAAATGGATTAATACAAGTTATAATTTAGATACTTATAACAACTCAGCAATTACTTCAAAGTTGAGAACTCCAGGCGATGCTTACATCGATGCTACTGCATTCCCAACAGCGCAAGGTGGGCCAACCAACGCTTCAGGGCCCATTAATAGTGATGCTGCGGGAACTATTAGTGGTGCATTTTACTTACAATCAAATGATACCCTATCTTTTAAAACTGGCACTCGAGTAATGACAGCGATTGATATTAGCATTTTAGACAAATCTAAAGCTTTATCATATGCTCAGGCTGAATTTTATTCTACAGGAGTATATGAAGTATATACAGAAAATACCGTGATTAGTCAGGTAGCGTATGATGCGCCAATATACGATTGGGTAACTGTTGCAGATCCTCCCCCACCACCAAATACCAGTTCGAATGATAATGATAATGGTAGCTCTTCTAATCTCATTTATTCCCATTACGAGCCATCTACCGGTACTACCACTAAGTGGAAAAATGGTATTAAATGGGAAGACGCGATGAAAATCCGTAGTCAATCTACTACAAAAAAGGAAAACATCTTTGGCGTAAAACGAGGAGTTTTTGATCACAGCAGTTCAGGCGGTGGGGGCGGTAGTGGCTCAAAACAAGAAAAAAGCTCTGGAGGATGTTGCTTTATTATGCTAGAAGCTAGATATGGAAATGGTACTATGGATAAAGTAGTACGGCGCTATAGAGATGAATATATGACAGATCGTAATCGCCGTGGATATTATCGTTTAGCAGAAGTTCTTGTACCATTAATGAGAAAGTCAAAAGTATTTAAATGGGTTGTTACAAAGACATTTGCTGATCCATTAGTTGCTTATGGAAAATATTACTATGGTGAAAATAAGTATGGTATTATATTTACTCCAGTAAAGAATTTTTGGATGAAAGTATTTGATATTGTTGGTGGAGAAACCAAGTTTATTCGAGAGAATGGGGAAGTAGTATAATGGCTGGTAATTTACAACTTACTGAACAACTTAACCCAATGGCTCAAACTTTTAGGGTTTTGGAACCAGGTGGATCTGTAATCACAAGTATAGGACTTTTCTTCTATAGTGCGCCTACAGTGTCTCAAGACCAATTGCCAATTATGATTGAATTGCGGCCTGTTGTAGAAGGAGGCAATCCATCATCCCAAAGATTTATTCCTGGAACAAGAGTATCAGCTACTGCGGCTCAAATTAGAACAAAAGCTAGTACTACATTCTCTGATAGTACAGAATATAAATTTAGTTTTAAAGAACCAGTTTATATTGCAGAAAATACTGAAGTTGCTATTGTGGCATACACATCAGCGCCGGCTGGACAATATAAAGTTTATGCCGGTACTCTTGATGAATATCAATTGCCGAGTTCTAACACTTTAAAAGTTACACATCAATTAGATGCTGGTGTATTTTTTCAATCTTCTAATGGAACTGCTTGGTCAAAAGATCAAAATACTGATATAGCATTCAAAGTATATAGAGCTATTTTTGATCAAAGTTATAACTATGCTAGAGTTAGAATTGCTCCTCCGGCGGAAAAACGGTTAACAGAAAATAGATATACTGAAAATTATACACGATACGTAGCCGATCCTTTAATTCTAACATCTAGTGCTGATTCTGCTCAGATAATTCATCCAGCTCATGGATTCTTGCCCGGTGATAAAGTAACGTTATCTGGATTAGATAGTGATACAACATATGGCGGGGTTTTTGGCAAATCAATTATAGGTTCTAGAACAATAACAAAAGCTGACCCGTATGGATATACATTTATTATGGATTCTTCAGCTGATTCTAGCGGTAGATTTGGCGGAACAGATATGATAGCTACTGAGCAATATGTAATTAATGATATGATTTTGGACTTACCGTATTTGTCCCCACCAAACACAGAAATTTATGCAAATGGATCATTTATTACACATAAATCTTTTGGTGGCACAGAGACTGCTGGTGTTAGAACATCAAATGTAAAAGTTCCTATTGGGCAAATAGCAAGACTTAAAGATCCACACGTCATATTGTCTGCAGAAAATGAAGGAGTAGATAGTTCATCTACTTATTTAAACATCAGTCTAAATACAACGAACAAATACACCGCGCCTTATATTAATGTAAATGCTGGTACATTTGGATCTATTAGTAACTTTATTGATTATCAAGATTCTGCTTCTGAAGATATTAATTCAGATGGTGATAGTGATAGAAATACTCTTTCCACAATATCTTATGTTAGTGAAACTTTAGCCGATGGTGGAACAACTGCTTCAAAACATTTGACAATACCATTTGTTTTAGAAGATGATGCAACATCTATTAGAGTTATTATGGATGCTAGAAAGCCACATGGATCTGATTTTA
>Ga0181591_10006166_pt1 | contig 10422 bp, 11 predicted proteins | sample 071ome_33_FD_133757 | JGI IMG/M metagenome (GOLD analysis project Ga0181591, IMG submission 133757) | Coastal salt marsh microbial communities from the Groves Creek Marsh, Skidaway Island, Georgia - 071412AT metaG (megahit assembly) | ecosystem: Environmental > Aquatic > Marine > Intertidal...
CGATCCCCGGCGGTAAATTCTTTGATCCGCCCCTCCGCCGCTTTGTCGATTTCGCTCGTATCCGCCGAAATATTGACGAGCTTTCCAATCGTCGAAGCGAGGGCGAAACGGTCCCCGAATTTTTCGAGCGGAATATTCGATACGTTTTGAGGACCGACTAGGCTCGTTAAAATATTACAAAAAACCGATTTTCCGTTCGCTCCGCCGCCCTCGATCCCTAGAAACTTTTGGAGTCGGTTCGTCGAGAGGAGGCAATAACCAAACCATTCCTGGACGAAATTTATTCGCTCGTAATCCCCCTCCATTACCGCGAAAATATAGTCGATGAACTCCGCGGAGAGGTCCGCGTCGGGGTCGTAGGGGTAGGGGAGGACGATCGGGGAGAACCAGTCGGGGGAGTGCGGGAGGATTTCGAGACGCCCGGTCTCTGTTAGTTTTCCGAGGTTCAAAATACCGTTTTCCATCGCGAGGAAATCCCCGCTCCGACCGTCGAGCCAAAAGGGAAACGACTCCCCCTCGTCGGGGATAAGGGTCTCCGCCTTAATAGTCCCGATAACGTTGGTAACGAGGCTCTCCGAAATCGAGAGCGTTTCGGGCGTTTTGTCGCTTTTCGCCTCCGCGATTTTGAGGCGGTTTTGTCGCTCGAGCTCCGCGTCGGTTTCGAGCCATGCGACCCCGTACCTAAAATCGTCGGTCTCGATCCGTTGGTAATGGTTTTCTCGGTGATGCCAAAACGAGCCCCGCCAAAATCGGAGCGTTCGTTTTTTCTCGCGGTTAACGTAATCCCGATCGAGGATTAAACGACCGATTCGGGTCGGATCCTTTTCCCCGCGGATTGCGTCGACCCCCTCCGCTCGCTCCTCAACCTGTTTCGCGACTTTATCCGCGTCGTAGGGGTTCGCGTCCCTCTCGATTGCGTCGAGGAGGTTTACTCGTCGAGACCCATTCCCTCGAGATCCGTATTTTTCCAGCCAGTCCGAAACGTCCTCCCCCTCGCTGAGCTCCGAGAGCCGGCAGACCTTGACCGATTTCGCGACCCCCGAGAGAGATCGTCCTTTAATATCTGTCGCCTCCTCGCCTGGACGTCGTCCGGACTTTTCGTCGATCGGGTCGAAGTCCTCTAAAATAACGACGTCGCGACCTCGGAGCATTTCCGCAAGGGGTACGCTCCAAGTCTTCGCCCCGAAAGCGTTCGTTGTCGCGACTAGACCGAGCTCGCGGAGATTATCCGCGTCCTTTTCCCCCTCGACGAGGTAAACGGTTTCGTCCGACCGGTCGAGGAGCTCGGGGAGACGATAGAGGACCCGTCGGACGGTCCCGAGACCGAGCTCCCACCGATCCCCCTCGCGACGATAGGGGCGGAAGTCTTTCGGCTCGTGTCGATTGATTTTATAGAGGACCTCTCCCGACTCGTCGCGATATTCATAAGAGGCGACGACCGGCCCGAGTTGTTTCGATTTATGCTCGCGGACCGCCTCGGAGCGAGTCTCCGGGTTGCGGACCTGATAGGGTTTGATCCCGAGAGCGAATAGGACCTCGCCAAACGAGCAACCCGCGAAGCAATTAAACAGGAGGTCCCCGTTTGCCTTGCGACCGATCGAGAGGGAGTGTCGGGAATCCTCGTGAGCGGGACAACAGGCGGTCCCCTTATCGGGTCCGGTCGGTTTAAAATCGCGAATTCCGGCGAAAAACTCCGGATAATCATTCTCTAGCGTCATTTATTCGACCTCAATTGTTTCTAGTCGGAAATTAAAGTGCTGTCGAAGGGCGGAGACGACCGCGAGAGCCTCGAGATAATTCTCCTCCGCTTTCGGGCCTCGCATAATTAAAACGAGCCCCGGTTCTCGGTCGGTCGAGAGTCCATAGAAAAGAGCCTGGCCGACCCCCTCCGTCCATTTGTCGGCATAGTCGACCTCGTAGGCGGTAGACTCGGTTAAGATGTCGACCCGCGATTGGTCGGGGAGGACGAACTCGCGGAGCCCGCCGATTTCCTCCGCGTAGCGGTCCGCATAATAGCCCTCGTTTTTCTTAATCTCGGGTTTTTGTGATGTCAGAGACGCGACGAGGGCGATCCCGACGACCCAACCTCCCGCGAATAATTTGACCGGGTGCATTGTTTCCGCTCCCAATATTTTCTAAGGGTTAAAAAAGCTCTCCGCTCCGCTCTCGACCGCGAGGGCTCAAATATAAACCGGGCCTTAAAGTCGAGCTCGAAAGCGATAACCGATCGGTATATCGACTTCGGACTCGCTTCGGTATAGTCCCGCGTATAGCGGAGACAGTCGTCGAGAGTCGCCTCGACGAGGACCGCGAAAAACTCGAATTCCTCGCCCCGCTCTAGTTCCTTTACAAAACGCTCCCGTCCTGCGGTGATCGTCGACACAAAATCGGAGACCGATTTTCGCTCGATCGAGATCCGGTCCTCGTATCCCTCGATCGAATAATCTCCCGTTTCGAGTCCGCGAGAGATCGTTTTAACGACGATCGGAAACCGTTCCTCGATTCGCTCGCCTTTAATGGTTCGCTTTCGCGTCTCCTCGTATCCGAGGAACGAAAACGGAGCTTGCTCGCGAGTATCGACGACGATCGTAAACGGAGTAATAAACGGCTCGGGTTTCACAATTGGCCCTCTCGGTCCCTCCGCTCGATCTCCGCTCGCTCGACAGTTAGGTCTTTCGTGTTTATTCCCATGACCGACGCGACATCACGGCAAAATCGGCAAATCTGATCGAAAGGGATTGCGGACTTAAACTTCTCGCCGCATTTTTCGCAGTCTTTAAATGTGATGATAGAGCCCTCGGGATCGCTGCATTTTGGCGAGCCCGGACCGTATTCCGCGGGAAATCTTGAATCGGGTTCAAACCCTAAAGGAACAACTTGAACCGACCCCGGAGGAGCGTTTTCGAGTTTTCCGTAACTAGGTGGGAGGATCGGTTTATCGAGATCCGCTCCGGATAGGTGTCGTCCCTGTTTCCTGAGTTGCGATTTAAGGACCCGCGTTTTTCGCTCGTGGTCTTTTTCGAGGAGCTCGACTATCTTACGTCCAAACGCGAGAACCCGATCCCGCCATGCGTCGACGTAATTTTCGAGAGGCTTTCCGCAGGTTTTATGATCGGGGTTGCGAACCTGGTCGAATAACTGAACGAGGACCGTGTCGGAGTCTCTCGACCCGTCAAACTCCTCGGGGTCGACCTTCTCTCGCTCCTCGATTTTGTCGAGAGACTCCGTTAGCCGATCGATGATTTTCTCTAGTTTTACGATCAACGGATCATTCTCCGGGATCTTAACGCTGATATCGTTAAGGGTTGCCATTTCGTGAAATCCTTTCGGTTAAAAATGTCCGCCGCTTGTTTAACGCGACGGTCTGACATTGGCGGTTAATTGCCGAACGTTTTCCGATTGTTAAACAGAGATCCTCCGCTCGTGAAATCGCGGTGTAATGCCATTCGCGGGAGCAAAGAAAATTACCCCCGCCCGAGTCGTCGACCAGAACGATCGCGATTTTCGAGCTCGATCCCTGCATTTTGTGACAGGTGACCGCATAGGCGAGAGCCCAATCCCGGAGAGTCGGGTCTCCCTTTTGTCTTGGTTTTCGAGGAACCCGGACGCGACGTTTCGGGATCTCGATCTCGACGTCGATCCCTTCTCCGTCGATCGAGACGACTCGCCCGATTTCCCCGTTTGCGACGAGGTCGAGAGCGGAGGTCCCCTCCGCTTCGTCGATCGGCTCTCCGTCCTCGTCTCGCAATTCATGCCAACCGTTAGAGAGGCAGATAGCCTTATCCCCGAGCCAAAAATCGATTCCCTCGACTGTCTCCCCGTCCGGGTTCAACACGTTCTGGAGTTTCTCATTAACCGACTCGCGAGAGAGGTCTCCGGACTTGTTAAGCGGGACGATCGCTTGAACGTCCCAAACAGGATCGACCCCCGCCGGCGGATTGCGGACGAGTCGAATTAACGCCGAAAGGGAATCGTGAGCGTTTCGCGTTTCTATGTGGTAAAGGTTCTCGCCCTCGTCGATCGAGATTCGCTCGGAGCCCTCGAAACGCTCTCCGTCCTTAATCTCTCGACAAGCCTGGACGATTCGCCCGGAGTTCCTGCGAACCTCGGAGAGCTCCCCATAACCAACCCGACCGGAGCGGATTAGATCCCGGAGCGGGGCCCCGTTCCCAACCGGGGGGAGTTGGTACGGGTCCCCGATTAGGCAAACGTGAGCGGTCGGGGGAATTGCTGCGAACAACTCCGCCCCGAGGCTCGCGTCGATCATTGACGACTCGTCTATAAAATAAATCTCAAAGGGGAGAGGGTTCGCTCGACCGTGAAGAAACCCCCAACCCTGCCCGTCGTGACCGTTCCGGAGCGGTTTTAGGAGGCGGTGAATTGTCGTCGCCTCGATCCCGATCCCGTATCCGGTGAGCGTTGACGTCAAACGAACCGCTGCTTTCCCGGTCGGAGCCGCAATCGCGATTTTATGACCGAGCCCATTTCGCGAGAGCTCCGAGATAACCGCCCCCGCGGTGTAAGTTTTTCCGGTCCCCGGTGTTCCCGCGAGAATCGAGACGCGAGAGCGAAAGCATTTCTCGAGGGTCTCGATTTGATGGTCGGAGAGCGTCTCGGAGAGGTCGGAGGGATTAGGCCAATAACTCATGAGAAAACCGCCTTTCCTGTCTCGATCGACTCGACGGTTTCGGGTTCCTCGAGGAGGTCCCGGACATATTCCGCGAGCCGGTTTTCGTCGTAATCAAAATCCCGGATCGTAAAAAAGAGATTTCCGTTTTCGTCTCGTCGGGTCGCGAGGAGCTTAGACCGGACCCCGAGTTCGAGAGCTTTCGCGGGATTGATCTCCGCGGAGGAGATCGACTCGCGGAGTTTTCCGGTAGCGACCTGGACGGGGAACCAACTATGCCCCGCCCGATCGGTTTTTATGCAATTCCAGAGGCAGAGGGTTTGCCGTTTGAGGCTCGCCGGCGGGAGACCGAGATCGAGGTAAAGTTTATCGACCCGTTGGAATCCTGCCCCCGGGTAGTTTTCGAGGAGGAGAAAAAACGGGTCTCGTCGAATTCGCTCCGGTGCTTTGAGCCCGTAACGTTTCAGCAGGAGGGCCTCGATCGACTTCGGAAATCCTCGCCCGTCGAGCAATCCTCCGAGCTCGATTTTCGTTGTTTCGAGCTCGACGAGATCCCCGAGTGCTTTCGAGGCTTCCAGAGCTCGCTCGATTGTGAGGCCCTTTATTAGACTCGCGGTTTCCTCTGGTTTCGTCCGGAGTTGTTTAACCGCGTCCGGCCCGAACTGATCCCACAATCGACCGCCAATCGCGGGACCGACTCCGGGGGCGTTTTTGCGGAGATAGGCGACGACAGAAATCCGGGTCGAGGGCTCCGCCTTAACGAATTGGGAAAACGAGAATTGTAAACCGAATTTCGGGTTTTCCTGCCAGTGTCCGAAAAACCGGAACTCGAGACCGGGGGCGATTTCGTCCGCCGGGTCCGCTCCGACGATCGAGCTCTCCGTCCGCCTGGTTGTCTCTCGTTTCCCGTCCGGAAACTCGACCTCGACCGTTTTGTCGTAAGAGATCGAGGCGACGAGAAACCCACCGTCCTCGGATCGGAAACGGATCGAGTCGACTCTCGCGAGGAGCTCGGTTTTTTGTTTCGCGGACTTCATAGCAAAACCCCCTGTCGGAGTCGTTCCGCCGCGATTTCGCAATACTTCTCCTCAATCTCAATCCCGATCCCGCGTCGTCCGAGATCCTTACATGCTCGAAGGGTTGTCCCGCTGCCCATAAAGGGGTCGAGGACGGTTTCTGATTCGGATAAGTTAACTTTTTCTATGCACCAGACCATCAGATCGACAGGCTTTTGAGTTGGGTGTACCCGCTCACTCTGAAATGAGGCGGGGTTAATTACTGGCGAGCAGTAAACACCGCACCCCCCCTTTATCCACGCTAAGTCGCCATCGCTTAAAAATGTTCCGAACGCCTCGGGGTATTTCTTAACCCAAACTAAAACAGATCCCCGCTTTAGCTTGTGTGGATAATGCTGCATCCCCCAGATTACCGCCTTTGGATATTCCGCCATCCAAGATGGATCAAACTCGGTATCGTCCTCAGCAATACGAGACCCCTTAAACCTACTCGATTTTCCTCCTCCCGCATTTTTTCCAGAACCTTGCCCGTTGAATCTCCAATTCATTCCGTATGGTGGATCCGAGATTATTGCGAAATTCTCTTTCGGCAACTCCGTAAGAATCTCTCGACAGTCGCCGTGGAATATCGTCTGACCGTCTTTGCAATCGCATTTTTCCCCGTCCCACTGTCCGCATCGATAACACTTCATTTTTTCGATTTCCTTAAAACCCTCCCCCGCCCGCCAGCCTCCACACAAAACCGACGGAGGGGGAGGGGACGCCGAAAGGACCCTAAATGTCTCCGAACTCGTCCGCCTTTTTCTCTGCGGGTTTGTTTTCAGGTTCCTGGGAGCTCGCCTTAATCCCGATAGCCGCGAGGTCCTCCGCGGACTTCGGAACGTCCGCGACCTTCGGGTCGTCGATGCGAAAACAACCGTTCCCAAAGTGGAGACCGAGCCGCGGGGAGTAACCCGAGTCGGGTTTCGGTTTGTCGAATTTCAGATGTCCGACAAACTGAGCCCCCTTAATCCGCCCGCCGATTTTTCCGGGATTGAATCTCGAGGAACCGGTTTCCGGGTCCACGAAACTATTCCCGTCGGGAGACTTCTCGAGGCCCCGGACCGCGAATAGAAACTTACAGGCGGCTTCGATAACCGCCGGGTGAGCGGGTCCGCCCCCTTTGCCCGCGACGTAAACGTTATGATAATGTTTTGAGCCTCGGGGACTTTGCCCGTCGACTGTTTTAAGGACTCGTAAAATCGCTACGAAATGGGGGCTCGCCTCGTTCCCGTCCGGTTTGAAGGGCTCGGGGTGTGCAATCACCTCCTCCACTTCGAAATGATATTTTCCCGGCTTGTCGACAGTGACGTTTTGCTCACACTCCTCCGGATCGACCTCTCCGAGATCGACGTCGTCGAAACTGTATTCCTGGTCTTCAAATCCATCTGTCATATCTCTTTTTCCTTTTTAAGAATTCGCTTCGATTGCTCGCGACTCCGCTGTCGTATGGCAAATCGAGGCGGGGTAACCTAGAATTGCGAGGCTCGCTTTTTCGACCGCTTCGACTCCTCGGGCCTCGCATAATTGCGGGAGCCGTAACAAGGCGGTCTCGAGTCCGATTAGCTCGACGATCCGGGGAGAACCCCCCGGACCCATTCGTCGAGCTCGTCGAGCTTTCCCCGCTCCTCAACTTTTGTTGCGAGAGCCGCGATAAGTTGGTCGGCTTGCTCCGGCCACAAGTCGCGAGCGGTGTCGACATCGCGTTTTTCGAGGATTGCTTTCCATGCCTCCGCGGGAATTTCAAGAGCGTCTTTTAACTCTTTAATCTGTTGGAGTTGCTCCGCGGTCGCTGTACTTGTGGGGTTGTCCTCGACCTCGGGAGATTCGACGGAGCCCGCGTCCGGTTCATTTTCGGAGGTCTTATCCGGGTCGACTTGCTCTCGCTCGTCTCCTTTTGCCTCCTCGGGTTCCTCTCGCTCTTGTGGCTTAGAGGGTTCCGCATCGTCCGCGGTCTCCGTCTCCGGATCGGTCTCAACTCGCGAGGACGACGAGTCCTCGTCGCTCTCCGATCCGGTCTCCGTTGGATTGCTTTCCGATTTCTCCTCGATCCTCAGTCTCTCGAGTCGGGCCTCCTCTGCTCGGGCCTCCTCCTCCGCGATTTCCTGTCGGAGGATTAGTCGGTCGTCCTCGCTGAGTTGGTCCGAGTCGACGGTTTCCCCCTTGCGTCGAGTTTTGCGGAGCCCGATCGGGTTTTTCATATATTCCCGAATAGCGTTTCCTGTCGCCTCGGGGAGTCGGTCGGGGAGAACCGGTAAAACCTCGAGCTCTCCGTTTTTAAAGCGAGTCGCGACGAGGCGATTTTTTCCGTTAGTGACAACCGCCGACGGTTTGGCGGGTCGCTTTCCGCTGTCGTCCGGTTCGCGGGAGAGCGTAAGTTGCAGCGAGGCGAGCTCGCGTAGGGTGTCTTTCCCTTTCGCGACCTTTTGACCGGGGACCGGTCGACCGCCTCGGAAAACCGATTTCTCGTGAGCAATTAAAACGACGGTCTCGAATTTAGTATTTAGATAGAGGAGGACTCGTTTCCATTCGCTTTTCATGGCTCCCCACATTAACGCGGGACTCGCTTCGACTTGGTTCGCGGTGAGTCCGTAGCGTTTAGGGTTCCGCCGAACGTGATCCGCGAGAGCGTCCTCAATTTCGGATATCGGGTCGATAACCCCGACCCGAAATTTTCCCGGTGTAATGTCCTCGACGATTGAGAGAAACAACCGCCAAAGGTGGAAAGGAAAACAACTCCCCTCTCCTGGATGAGCTTCCGCGAGTTTCTGAGGGAGGTCTATTCGAGTAAACGGGATTTTATTTTCGTAAGCCTCCGACGAATCCTCTCCGTCGATAATGAGCGTTTTCCCCTCCGGGTCGAGGAGGGCTCCGAATAGCGTTTTTCCGGATCCGTGAGCCCCGGAGAGATAAATATTCGGGAGCGTAAACCCCTCGGGCCATAAGGGAGCGAGTTCGGTTTTTTCTTCGGTTTCTGTCGACATAATGTTTTCCTGTCTGTTTAAATTTCGGTTTCGAATTAGCAGAAATAACCGGAGAATTTCCGGTGTAGTGATCGCGTAATCTCGACGTCGGAGCGGACGTATTGAGCGACCTTTTCTCGCCCCTCCTCGGTTTGCATTGCCCCCGCGACCTCGCCCCCGTGGAAATCTCCGGAGGGGACCTCTATCCCATAACACGAGGCGAGCTTTTTAAGTGTTCCTGGCTTGCGGGCGTCTCGATTGCCTCGCGGAAATCGCTTTTTGTATAAATCGACGACGAGATTTTCCCACGGTTTCGCCTTTGTGAGATCTCGAGCCGCGGGGACGTCGAGAAGGATCGAGCGAGCCATAACGACCGGGAGGTCGAATTCGAGGACGTTAAACCCGACGATCGAGTCCGCTTTTGCGATCTGCTCCCATAGGGTTTGTAGGGCGTCCGATTCGGTCCCACCGTTTCGTCCGTCGACCCATGCGACGGGCTTAGAGTCTCCTACCGCGTAACCGATCGCCGCGAGTTTGCAGAGCTCCGGAGAGGTCGCGGAGTTTTTCGAGAAATCCGCTTTCGCCTTTTCGTTCTTCTCTCCGACCTGCCTCGATTTGTTGATTGCGTCGAGAACCCCTTTCCGGGGCTTCTCGCGAGACTTCTCCGCGTTTTCGAGCTCGATTAAATAGCTATCGACGGGGGCAAATGCCGCGAGGTCCTCCTCGATCTCGGAAACCTTAGCGTCGATAAAATTAGCGGGCTCGGGGAGATCGTCCCCGTCGGTCCGCTGGACAACTTCCTGGGGCTCGATAACTCCGAGCTCGATCAATTCGAGCTCTCGGTCCTCGTCGGGGACTGTTTCTAAGTCAAAATATAAAATCGGCATTAAAGTTTCTCTCCTGTCTCGGGGTTATAAAGGTGAGCGATTTCTTCCCGGACGATTTGAACCTCCTCGGGGGCCTCTATACCGATTTTTACGTCCTGAGTTTCGGGGTGATCCCCGCATCGTTTAACAAAACGGACGACGATCGGCTCATCTAATCCGGGGACGTATAAAAATATGTCCTGATCTCGAGAGCGTCGTAAAACGAGCATTTTTAAAAATCCATTAAAAATAGAATCCGAATAAAATCCCCGCCCGCCTCCGCTCGGTTCAACCGACCGAGGCCCGCGTCCGTATTGCGTCGGCATCATTCCGAGCGGGGAAAACTCGCGTCCTTACGAGTTCACAATCGCGGGGGAGGTCAGTCCGGGAACGTCGACCTCTCCGCGTTTGATCTTGTGTAATGTCTGCCAGTCATACCGCCGATGAGTCCCCGCGTACGTCGTCTCGATCCGCCCCTCTCTCGCGAGAGTCCGGAGAAGAGACGTTGAGACCCCGAGGAAACGAGCCGCCTCCGCGGGGGTTGCTCGACCGTCGGTCGGGTAATCCTGGGGGCGGTTGTTTTTCTTCGGTGTGTTTTTGTGGTTCGTCATATCTGCGTTTAAGTGGCACATGTTGAAATAATTGGTTTCATCGAGAGTGCGACCTTAACCAGATTTCAGGACTTGAAAACCCGGATTGCGTTTCGCGGGGCCTGCCGACGGGACCACAAAAACAGGAGGTCGGAGGAGGGAGGAGGAGAGAGGAGGAGAGAGGAAAACCGGGTTTTTTGAAAAATTTCCGGAGCGGAATTAAATTTCAGAGAAATCGAAAAAATATATCATTTTTTTATTCTTTTGTTTGACACCCGTCGATTATTAGTATATACTAATTCCAGACGCGAGACATTAACC
>Ga0181591_10006172_pt1 | contig 10416 bp, 17 predicted proteins | sample 071ome_33_FD_133757 | JGI IMG/M metagenome (GOLD analysis project Ga0181591, IMG submission 133757) | Coastal salt marsh microbial communities from the Groves Creek Marsh, Skidaway Island, Georgia - 071412AT metaG (megahit assembly) | ecosystem: Environmental > Aquatic > Marine > Intertidal...
ATGCTGCGAAAACATGCTGCGAAAACATGCTGCGAAAACATGCTGCGAAAACATGCTGCGAAAACATGCTGCGAAAACATGCTGCGAAAACATGCTCAGGCTTTCCAAGTCGTGCCGACCCTCGCCGAATGAATCGTTGAAGGGCTGACTCCCAACTTGCGAGCCCACCAGCGGCATGACTCCGAGCCGGCACGAATCGCCTCGACCTGCTCTCGCGTCAGCTTTGCCCGGCTGTCCCCGCGCGTCGGCGCTTCCACGCCGGCCCATGTCCGGCCCATTCGGGCCTGCGACACCGCAGACGGCGAAACGCCAAGGGTCTTGGAAAGCTCCAGAGCGGACAGCCCGCTTTCACGAATAAAGCGGACCGTCCCCTCTGACAGCTTGTCTCGCCGAGGCACTAGGGCTGATCCGCGTAAGTCTTGTAATTCTTGGCCATGTAGACCGCGTGAGCGCTCACATTGAGTTTCTCCGCCCACCACGCCGGCGGTCGGTGGCTATTGCGTCCGTGGCGGATCTTGCGGATGTCCGCCTTCGTGAGGCGGCCACGGTGCTCGGAGTCCGAATCCACATCCCGGTACACGCGCCCGTTGCGGATGCTTGAGATCATGGCGATGCTCATCCCGTACTTATCTGCCCAATGAGCAAGAGGCTTGTCGCTCTCGCGGATCCTCCGCACCTGAGCGTCGGTAAGCCTGCGCCGGCGACTCGGCCCGTAGATAATCGGAGGATACAGACTGTTCAGATGACTGTATGTCTTCCCAGTCTTAGCCAACGAGATCGTGGTCTGAGTAACCCCAAACTTCTCTGCAAGCTCAGCCCCGGACAGCTTACCCGACCGGATTTGACGAACCTGAGACTCTGTAAGTTTCCCCATTACTACTCCGAAACCTCCGGAACCCAAATTGAAAAAGCCTCCCAAGAAGACGACCCGTCGCCCCCTAGGTCGGAAACCAAAAGCTCGACATCTGCCCCCCCGACTTGCCGGGCGTCGTGAATCACGACCGAATACTCGCTCTCAATAACGCCCCACTCGACGACGAAGCGCTTGTCTTCATTACGCTCGATCCGAATCTCGCGGCGGCCGCGATTCCCCAAGCTCAAAAGACGAACGCCGCTGTAGATGGATCGAATGTTCCGCACAATGTCCATTCCGCAACCCCACTTCAATGCCAACCCCATTGTTGACGCTCGCGATTATAAACCAAAGACAGCCCCGGCGCAAGGTAAAAAAGCAAATATTTTCGCGGGGGCAAAAAAGACGGGTGACCCACGGAGGAACGGACAAGAACCCCGCAGGCCACCCTATTTGCGACAAGGGGCCAAGTGGGGAGCCCCGTGCGTCGCGGTCACCGGCTGCCCTATAAAGGCGAGCCAGCGAGCTAGGCTGTAGAGTGGCAATCTACCCCACCCAGACCGAATTGTCAAGGCATTTCCGTGCTACCAAACCATGTCGGGATCCTTTTGTCCTGAGCCCACTTGCGAGAGAGGCACTCCCTGTATCGAGCAAAAATATCCCCCGGGGAGAACTCCGGCTCTACGCAAGAGCAGTCTGCCCACGGTGTGCGTGGGGCCTCTGCGTCCGGCATGTAGAAGAGCGAATCACGCGCGATGTGCAGGTAATCCATGCACTTGTGAACCTTGTTGTACCGCCTTGAGTACTCATGGCAAAGGGACTCAAACAGGTCCAACGACCACGCATAGTTCTGCACGCCCTCGCGCACCCAGATCGAACACGGGTGATTCTTGTGCGTCGGCTTGTACCAACCGCCCCCCCCGCGCTCCGTGACCGCCGTAGAGAGCATCTGACAGGTCTCTAGGACCATCTTCACGACGCGCTTGTCGTCCAAGTAACGCGCGCAGACCACCGGGTCCGGGTCCACCACGAATATGTTCACTGAAGCACCTCACAAGTCGCCACGGCCCACGCCTCTAGGGCGGCGAAGAAGGTGTCCGGGGAGGTCTCCACAGAGAGCGCACCACCCGAACCGATCTCGATAGCTTCTGCCACGCTCTCCAGAAGCCCAGCCGAGTCGAGGTACTCCATGATCTCGGGTCCGTGGTCGCGCATCATTCGCTCTCCGGCGGTGATCGCGCCCCGCAGCCCGTGGTTATAGTCGATGAATCCGTTGTCGGTCTTAGAGATCCGCACGATGTCTTGGATATCACTGACGGTGATGTCAGAGTCGACCCAAACCGGAACATCGACAAAGTCTGCGACGCGGGCCATTGTCATTCTCCTTCCGTGATCCTCGCTCGGTCGGTGTCCCTCACCGACTCAACAGGAACCACTCTAACACATCCCGACGAAATGTCAAGCGGGATTTCAGCGTTTTATTTGAGTGGGTCTGCCAATAAACCACCGCCTCCCCCGCCCGCCCGCCCTGTAAGGGTAACATGCCAGTCCCAGAAACGCAAGCACTAAATCCAAAGAAATCCGCCAGCGCCCATCGCGGGCACTGGCGGAAAGAGACCTCTACAGGTTACCCGTTGCGCGCAACCCGCTCTCGATCAGGCTCATCCTGCTCAGTCCTAGCGCGAACAACGAGGTCAAGCGCCTCGCGAGCGAGGTCCGGATCATGGAACTCCGCGTAAATCCCGTCGTGCATCTCCCCGTCATAGGCGAGGGCGAGCATCAGAATCGCGGCACTATCTTTCCGGAAGAGACGGCCCTCACGCACGCAGTGCTTCTTCCAGCCCCGCTCGTCCCCCTGCCACCAGTCCGGCGGCGGGTCCTTGCGGTCCGGAGGATAGTCCGTGAACACCTCCATCGCGTGCTCGTCCGTCATCGGGAGGACCGTAATCCGGTATCGGTCCTGCTCGTCGTCGTGGACCCCCTTGAAGTTAGCCTTCAACCGACGAAGCATGTACTCCGTCAAGGGGCACCCCCTTCCGGCCCCGCTGGAGCCCCGTAGGACCTCCAGCCCGCCTTGAACTTGTCGAGCCTCTTCACCGGGATCCCGTGCCCACGCTCCGTGTAGAACCCCATGTCCCACTGGACCGCGAACCCCTCGCTCGTCGGGAGAGCCACATTTCCGGAAACCCCGCCGATCTTACCGCGGATCGTGACCGGGCCAGTCGAGCCACCCTTGATCGGGAACTCGGAGTACTCCGCCACGATGTGGATCGGGTTCTCGCGGTCCTTGTCGTAGGTGACCGTCGTGCTGTCCGGCTCAGGGAAGCAATCGAACTCCACTTTCATCTTTCCTCCTTCTGGAAGAACTCTCTCAGTCGGCGACCCCCGCCGACTCAACGAGGAACACTCTAGCACAATCGGCCAGAAAGTCAAGAGGTGATCTCTTGTTTTTTCGATCAGGGAAAAGTTTGGCCCCCCGGATGGACCACCCACCCGGAGAGCCAAGGACCGAACGCAAGATTCAATGGCGGCGGGCACCGCGTGGTCAGCGCGAGCCCGCCGCCGCTTCAGCGATCAGATGCGAGAGGGCCACCCATCCGGCGGGTGGTGGACGACCACCACTCCCGACTGCGGACGACTTCCGAAGAGGTGGAATTCGTAGGAGGGCCGCTTCGACTTCAGGTACGACCCAAGGAACGAGATCAGACTGTCGCGCAGATCACCCTCCCACTTGTCGTCATCGATGTCATCGAAGGTGTACCGTTCGCCCTCCGTGTTCCACTGCGAAATGTAGAGCAGGTCAGTCAGGTCGTCCTTAGCCAGCGTGATGCTGTCCGGGATCGGGGCCAACTCGTCCTGCCAGAACTCCCAGCCGTCAACCGACTTGTAGTGGTCATTGACATCCCACCAGTCGTCCACAAGAATGTCGGTGTTCCCCGAGACGATCTCGATGTGCTCGACCACGATATTGCACGCATCGTCGTCGCCGCCAGAAAAATCGCCCTCGACCAACTTCTCGATCTCCCAGCCATCCATAGCACGGTAAAAAGCCACTTCGCTCTCCTTTCGTTTGCGCCGACGCCCTCCGTCGGCTGTTGTGCCCCCATTATACATGGGGGTCCCGGGAATGCAAGCACTAAATCGGCTTTATTCGATCTCTCTCACATGTTCTGGGGGGAACTTCCGCTCCCGCCAGACGAAGACCCATGAATCGCCTCCGGCTGTCAGCACGCGCAGAGAGACGCGCCGCCAACCGAACCGCCTCCGGGACCTCTCGATGGTCCCTTCGTACCGACCGACTCGATATCGGTCGCCATCCCAGACTCGGACCAAGTCACCCGGCTTGAGCATCGCCCGCTCCCCCACTCTGAGGGAGGCCCCGACGATCAGCCGCCGGGGCCTCCCCCTGTCGCCTAGAGCTTCGAGAGGATGTGGCCGAGCACCTCGGCCGCCTCTTCCTGAGGAGTCCCCTTCGGCGCGTACTTGCCCGACCTGATCTCTCCAGATTCGCTGATCTGGACGGTCTCGGAGGCGCACTCCCACTTCTCGCGAAGCTCCTCGAACGCCTTTCGCACCATCCAGAGCGCGTCCCCCATCCGCTCCTCCGCGTAGTCCTCCGCCTCGGAGTAGGCCTCGGGCGGCACAACAGACCACCTCTTCTCCGCTTCAGCCTTGCCCTCCGAGAGGAGCCTGAGGACCTCGTCGAAATGCTGCGCGACCGACTCGACAGCCTCTTGCTCGATCCGGTCGAAATGACTCACGATATCGCTCATCGTCCGCTCCTTTCTCCTCAACCAACGCCCGTCGTCGGCTGTTGTGCCCCCATTATACAGGGGGATCCCGAGAATGCAAGCACTAAATGCAAAAAATCGGGGGAGGAAGTCATAGGCCTCGGCCTAGAACCTCGCTCCCCCCCCCGAGTGACCTGCATGGCAGCGTTTACAAAATCCAGCCACGGGCGTCGCGACTCCCCGCTGGTCTACCACCTTGCGTCCAAGGCTTTCAGGTCACGACCGAAACTTTTAGATGAACCCGGACATCCTGCCCCCTAACTATTTGAGCTAGTCCTCGCTCGACGCCACGGCGGACCGGGTGAGGGCCGCCCGGGCCTGAGCCTCGGGATCCACGACCGTGTTTTCGAGGATGGCCACGAGATCGTTGACGACCTGCCCCATGCCCGACACCGCTTCGTCCCGAGTGTTTTCCAGTTCAACCTCCGCGGACTCAGCCCAAGCACTGCCGAAAAGACCGGCGTTCGCCCGGACAATGTTGATCGAAATGGAGAACTGCTTCTCCAGAAACGCAATCGCGCGGTTCTCGATCTCACCGATCTCGGTCGCGAGATCCTCCAAGTCGTACTCGCTCGAATCCGTCGTGCCGCTTTGCACAAAAACAGTCATATCCACCGACTGCTCCTTTTCCATTGACCGCCCCTTTCGTTCTCGCCGACGCCTATCGTCGAGCGTTGTGAACACATCCTACCACAAGAAACGAGAAACGCAAGAACAAAATCCGAAGATTTCGAGGAGGGGGGGGCGTCCGCTGCCCCCCCCCGAAGACCACTACTCCGAATCGAACCGAAACCCGCTCTTGGCGGCGAGAAGCCGGGCCTCGCGCCGGACCCTCTCGCTGCTCGCTTCGACGGCGAGTTGCCGATCCGCGATCCTATCGGACCTAGCCACGGCCTCTGCGATGAGCACCTTCTCCCTCTGGCCGAGAGCGACCAGTCCAACATGGAGCGACTCCGCGTCGTTCAGCAGGTGGAGCGAATCGCGGGCGAAGTCACTATCGGGGTAGAGATCCGCGATGGTCTGGATTGTAGCCCGCATCACCGCGGGGTGATGGTTCCCGACAACATCCCCGAGCGGACCCATCCCCTCTCGCACGACCCCCTTGTCGGCCGAGAACCGTGCCTCTTCTCGAACACTGGCCCGGTAGCTGTTGAGCGCGTCCTCCAGAAGGCTCATTACTTCTTCCTTGAACATCCCTTGTCTCCTTTCGCCCACTTACCCGCCAACGCCCGTCGTCGGCTGTCGTGCCCCTATTATACAGGCTGGTCCCGGAAACGCAAGCACTAAGGCTCAGATTTTCTGATCTAGGCGACAGGCCACTCTCCGGTCTCGGCGAGCTTCTTCCTGAGTTGCTTCGCAGCATAGGAACTGCACATCGGGAGATACCCCTTGTCGTCGTGCCCCGACCCGTACCGGGTCCACGGCGAGATGCCGCTCTCCTTAGGGTCAGCGGTCGCCTGACGGTAGATCAGCAGGCTCTCCTTATCCACGGCGTACACAACGCGGGTGAACCCCGACCCCGACACTCCGAGAGAGAAGAGATCCTCCTCATAGGTGCTATCGAACGCCTCGAACTCTTGGCTGTCGCTAGTGCGAATCAACATGTGGTCTCCTTTCGTCCACTTACCCGCCAACGCCCGTCGTCGGCTGTCGTGCCACCATTATACAGGGTGGTCCCGAAAACGCAAGCACTAATTTGAAAAAAGCACCCCCGGAGATCCGGCCCGGCCTCACGGGGGCGCCACGGTCCACTAACAGGGACGATACTACACCACGAGAGGCGAGGAGTCAAGGGGCCTCTCTGCTTTTCTTTCCTCGATTTTTGGCTTGCGTAAATGGGACTAGTGTGTTACCCTTACAGGGCGGGCGGGCGGGGGAGGTGGTGGTGGCGCGGGAAGATAAACCGGATTTTTGGCTTGCGCGCGCGGGACCTATCGTGTAGAATGCAACTCACGAAACCCGGCGAATGGCGTCGGGCGCGTACAGGCAGAAGAAAGGAGAAGACCATGACCGTCAACGAAAAGCAGGCGATGACGCCACGGGAGCTTTCGGCGTACCGCCTGAAGAACATCGAGGACGCCACCAGCAGCCTAGAGAGGTACGCCGAGAAGACCGAGGGGCTCGCCCAGAAGTCCCGGGACTCCGAGAGCTTCGACGAGAAGCTGGAACTCTACAACGAGATCCACCGGATCAAAACGATCACCGCGGACTACTTGTCTATCGCGCTCTCTGAGGAGGCCCACAACAAACTTCTCTCCCCGGTCTCCGACGACCACCTGCTCGCCGGGGCGCGGCTCTTGGAGAAGGCGAGAGAGGCCTCTCGGGCCATTCGGAAGCACTTCGAGCAGGCACAAGAGTCGATGATGGGCAACATCGCCGCGCGGACCGTGGAGCGGTACTCTAAGGCCCTCGGGCTCTAATACCAAGAACCCCACGAAGAGACCCCCCGGGAGGCTTCACGCCGCCCCGGGGGGTCTCTTCGTGTTCTTGGGCGGGGGCCGGAGAACCCGTCTCCAGCCCCCGCCAACCCCTAGTCCGAATCGCCGCCAGTAGAGGCGGCGATGACGCCAGCGACGATCACCGCCGAGATGTACAAAACAGCCCCGACGACGCCACACAACGACCGAAACAGAAGACCCAAACGAACTCCCTTCGTTGCCGACGACAACCGCCGACCACTGAGGAAACACTCTAAACCATCCGGAGGTAAAAGTCAATAGGCTATTTGCCTTTTTCTTTTCTTGTTTTGTGCTTGCGTTTCTGGGAGTAGTGTGCTACCCTTACAGGGCGGGCGGGCGGGGGAGGTGGTGGTGGCGCGGCGCCGCGAAGAGAAATTCGGATTTAGCGCTTGCGTTCTAGGGACTATGGTGTACAATGGACGCACAAGAGCCGACGGCAGGCGTCGGACAAGAAGGGAGACCGAGATGAGCGAAGATCGAGTGAAGGTCTACTGCTACCGGGAGCATAGCGTCTTGCGCGCCCGCGTCGTAGTGGACGAGCATAGGCAGGAGGAGAGCGACGAGGTGTTCCTCTTCGTCGATGAGGCGACGGAAGAAGACGCTATCGCTCGGTGCGCTGCCGTCATTCGCGAAGCCGCGACGAGCGATAACCCCGCCGTGCGCTTCTTCTACCGGACTTGCGCGAGGAACTGCATCAAGTACTTGTCGTAATCGTCAGGGGTCCCGGCTCGCGACCAGAGCGAGCCGGGACATACCCGTGAATCCAGTCGCGACATACGCGGCGCATGGTCCAGCGGGCAACATACTGCGGAAAACATGCCGCGAAAACATGCTCGCAAAACATGCTCAAAACATGCTGCGAAAACATGCTCGCAAAACATGCTCAAAACATGCTGCGAAAACATGCTGCGAAAACATGCTGCGAAAACATGCTCAAAACATGCTCCGAAAACATGCTGAAAACATGCTCCGCAAAAACATGCTCCGCGCGCGAGGCGCCGGAAAACATGCTCCAAAAACCGCGATTTTCGCTTGCGTAGTCGGGAGTGATGTGCTACCCTCTTAGGGCGGGTGGGGGGGGAGGTGGTGGAAGGGAAAAGACCTCACGCGGACATGCACTGCACATGCCGGCGCCGGCAGGGCGTACGAAAAACATGCTCCGGAAAACATGCTCGGTGGGCAAAACATAATGCGCCGGCAAAAACATGCCGAAAACATGCTCGGGAAAACATGCTCGGTGGGCAAAATGTGGAAAACATGCTCCGGAAGACATACCCGCCCAGCTCGGCGTAAGAAAAACATGCTCCAAAAACATGCACGGCGAGCGGGAATCAAGAAAACATGCTCCGAAAAACATGCTCCGCCGGCTCGGCGCGCGAAAACATAATTAGAACATGCGGAAAAACATGCTCGGCGCGCGAAAACATGCTCAAAACATACCGCAAAACATGCTCAGGGCCGAAAAACATGCTCAAAACATACCGAATCGTCCAAAACATGCTCCGAGACATACAAAAAACATACGGGAACATGCTCCACAAAAAGCCGAACAGGGCTGGCGTAAGCTATTTATACGTCACCACGTTCCTCACGCGCGGCCTCTCACCACCTCCGCTGCGTACTATCTCCATACGGTACGGCGCCAACGCCCTCTCACTCTCCTCCAAACAACGCGATAATTGCTCCTCAAGCAAATATACCCGCTCCAGAAGCTCCGGATCGGAATAGTAGTATATCCGCTCCTCCACCGCCGGCGCCGGCGCCGGCCTATCAAGCAAAAACCACGGAAGCATTATCGCGCAAACTAGGCCGCACGACTCCAGTACTCCTCTGACGGTACTCACGGCTCTCCTCTCGCCGGCCCTCGCGCCTCGCGCACGGGGCATACCGACTCACTCCCCGCCTGTCGCGGCTGTGAGCGCCCTCTTTCGCTCGATCTGCTGCACCACTTCCTCCACGGCCTCGTACACACGCGGGATCGCGTCGTCCGGGAGGACCCGGGTGATCGCCTCCACGACGATACCCACCTGCTGCTGCATCACACTCATGTCGATCTGGTGCTTCTGCGGGGCCTCGTACCCCATGAGCTTCGCGTCTTGGGCCACGATCCGCAGGATCCGGTCCACGGCCCGCATGTCCATTTCCTTCTCCGGGTCGTTGGGCATCGCCTTGAGCCACAGCCTAGCGATCAGCGTCTCGTGGCGCATGTGCGCGATATCCCGGAGGTCTTTCGCGGTCTCCCCGGAGAGATTCCGGTTCTCGACAATCTTTCTCCGGATCATTTCGCCGACGGCGGGGATGCTGACATCCAACACCTTGGCGATCTGGCTCAGGCTGAAGCCGGCGGCCCTAAGCTGTAGGGCCTTCTCGCTCCGCTTGGCGTTGACCTCCCTGACCTCCTTCGTCGCCAGCCTAGTGACCTCCTTGGGGCTCGGGTTGGGGCTCTCCGCCAAGACCCGATCCTTCTGCGCCGTTCCCTTGAGATTGAGCCTACGGCTCGGATCCGCATCGGGGCGTTCGTCCTCGTTCTCCACAAGTCCTCCTGCCAGTTCAAGTGCGTTAGAATCTTAGGAAAGGTCGCATTGAAAATCAAGACAATCCCTGAGACGCAACCCAGTTTTAGTGTTCCGTTAGGGTCAGGAGGGAGTCCCCCCCTGAGCTGGGTAAACCCAGAGGGGGACGGTTAGGTAGGATTGGCATGGTACACACCCTGTCCAAGAACGCAAGCAAATCCGCGAAGTGCCTCGAATCGGCGAATGCCGCCCGAATACGGCCCGCTGCGTTCGGGGTTTAAGTGCGCCCCCGGCCCCTTTATTGGAATCTCGGGTAAAAACGCAAAAAGGGACACACCCGGACACACCCTATGTAGACCCCCCTAGGGTGGGGGGTGTGTCCCCCCTAGAACGCTCTCTTTCGCCCGTACTCGGCATCTTGTGCCCCACGCCGGCCCTTTTTTGGAGTCCTCCTACTAAGAAGGAACACGGCCGCGAAACTTAAGACGCTTTAGGGATGCCCCTCGCGGGTACGGCTCGAACGACTAACAGCAGTACAAAGACTAACAAGAACATGACAACTGTGAGCTAGAGGGTGGTTTGTAAACAAAATGGGCTTACAAACCCGTAAAAAGACCTTGATTTCGTGAAGACACAGAAACTTTAGAGTACAAAATCCCCGGCGGTCCCTCATACGCAAGCAGGTTCAGGTTTCCCATGTAAGAAAGGGGGGTCTACCCAAAGCCCCCCGGGTAGACCCCCCCTCTCTCCGCTCTCTGTGATTCTAGCTCTAATTCACAGAGAGAAAACGAGAATCGTAC
>Ga0181591_10006174_pt1 | contig 10414 bp, 5 predicted proteins | sample 071ome_33_FD_133757 | JGI IMG/M metagenome (GOLD analysis project Ga0181591, IMG submission 133757) | Coastal salt marsh microbial communities from the Groves Creek Marsh, Skidaway Island, Georgia - 071412AT metaG (megahit assembly) | ecosystem: Environmental > Aquatic > Marine > Intertidal zone...
GAATTTCATGTATATGCTGGAGATACTTGGATAACAGGTAATCATACCGTACAGACATTACCACAAGTCCCAACGTATACGGATGATCAAAATCAACCAATATCATTTGCCAATGAACCAATTGCTATTGACATATATAAACAGTTTTCTGATTTAAAAATTGATGCTGGGAATTATCGTTTTATTTTAAACTTTTTTCGAAATTGGATTGGTAGTTATGAACAACAATATATTGTAATTGATGAAATTTCGCCGGATCGTACGGAGATAAAACTTCGAGCCATTGATCCTGAAAATCAAGACTTTCTTCAGCAGATTGCATTATATGCTAATAGCATAAATCAGACAAATACAAATGTAACTGGAAATAGTTATAACACAATATACAAGTCATTTTTATTAAATTTTGGTCGCAATCAAACCGTTCATTATATTAATAGTGTAGTTGTAGGACAGTATCTTTATGTTAAACTGCAAGATCCATTACCTGATAATATAGAACCAGAATTTAAATGTTGGGTTGTAGAAGAACGGAAAATGCCTTATACGGATAAGGTATCTATTAGTGTTCTAGAAGCAATAAAACAATTTAATCAGTTAAGTGAGCCGAATTGGGACGCTCAAGGCGATTATGCATTGTCTACTAATACCGGAATTCAAACTTGGACTAATTTATTAGGATCAACTGTATCTACTTCTCAGCAAATTGTAGATTCATATTTTTCTGGAAGTTTATCCGGAATAAAATTAAATATAGATTATACGGATTTTAATAATTTTATATTTTATAGTTCAGCACAAGAACGATGTTTAAATTTTAAATATAAATTAGAATTATTAGACTATTATAATTCACAATCTGTTACTATTAGTCAAATATCCGGAAGTGTTGCTACTGCAAATTCACAAGAATTTGAAACGAAGCGAACAAATTTAATTAGCGGATTCGATGAATTTGAAAGATTTCTTTATTATGAATCTTCGTCTGTATTATACAGTAACGAATACCCACATGAAAATCCTATAGTTTCAGATGTCACAGGAAGTTATATAACACCGGTACCAAAAACTAATAGCACTCGACCATATGAATTAATATCTGTTAAATCTACTGAATTTAATACTTGGTTTAATTCAATGTTAACTTCTGCACAAAAATATGATTCAAAAAATATAAATTCATTGTCAAACACAATACCAGCACATGTTGTTATCAATCAAGATAACATAGAATTTTCTACATTTGTTAATATGCTGGGACATCATTATGATATAATTTATACATATGCAAATCATATGCAAAAGATTCATAGCCGGGAAGAAAATCCTAAATTAGGTATTCCGAATGAATTGTTATATGATGTTGCAAAACAATTTGGATGGAATTTAATAGATGGTAATGATAATTTAAATCTATGGGATTATGTTTTAGGTACTGATGAAGCAGGAACTCCATTAACAGGATCTAATTCAGTAGTCGGGGATAGTTTACCAGCAAGAGATCGTACATATGCAGTTTGGAGAAGAATTGTTAATAATTTACCGGGATTATTAAAATCAAAAGGAACAAGACGTAGTATACAAGCATTATTGTCATGTTATGGAATTCCGCAATCACTTATAACAATAAAAGAGTACGGAGGTCCAAGAACATCTCGTGTTCCAATTTATGAAAAATATAATTTTAATTATTCATTAGATTTAATTAATAATACTGCAGGTACTGTTACTATAAATTATGATCAGCCTATTAATTCAATTGAATTAGGATTCCGTACGCAAAATATTGAAGATAACCCTAATATTCCGAATACTATGAATTTATTTAGTGTTGACGGAATTGATGTAGTATTAGACTTTACATCAGGTAATAAAGGTACAGTACAAATTAATGGTACGGCATCAGCTGATATCGAACTTTATGATGGCGACTGGCTAAATTCATTGGTAAAAACTAATGGTAGTATGTTAGAATTAGTAGTTGCTAAAGAACGATTAGGTAAAATAGTTGCTGCAGTGTCAGCATCACATACTGCTAGTTTTAATTCTACAGGTACTATTACGTTAGGAGGAACAAGTGGAGGATCTAGATTATCCGGACAATTGAGAGAATTAAGACTGTGGACTGGTTCTTTAAATACCGAACCATTTTATAATCATACTAAAGCATTTGGGGCATATGATGCTAATGTAGATACATATGATGAATTAGTATTCCGATTACCACTAAATAAAAAAATAGATCACGCAGCAACTTCTAGTTTAACTGGAGCTGAACCAAATCCATCTGATATATCAGCATCATTTGCAAGTTGGACTAATGACATTCCATATGATACATTTAATGATACATATTATTATGATGGAGTTTCTATAGGATCTGCTACATATGATGATAATAAAGTTCGTATCGAACAAAATGAATTAATTGGAACGTTAGATTTAAAAACTAGAGCCGAACAAAGTCAATTTGATAAAGCTCCATTAGATAGTAACAGATTAGGAGTTTATTTTTCTCCACAAACAATGATAGATGAAGATATCATTGCACATTTAGGATTTACTGAATTAGATTCGTATATTGGAGATCCAGGTGAAACTGAAAAATACTCGTATCCTAGACTAATACAATTTGCAGCTGAATATTGGAAAAAATATGAAAATGCTAATGATTTTAATGCATATATAAAAATATTTACATTATATGATTTATCATTTTTTCGACAAGTATCACAATTAATTCCTGCACGAGTTGATAAATTAACAGGTATACTAGTTCAGCCAAATTTATTAGAACGAAGTAAAGATACAATTTTACCGCAAATATCAAAATTTAATGAAACATATGAAGCATTAATTGACTTAGATGTAGACTCATATAATATAACAGGCTCATATACAGACTTATTAGGAGTAATTGATGATGTTATAAATAATCCAATTGCAGATTTTTATGATACAAATGGGACATTTAATGTGTTATCTGATAATGCAATTTATGACGGATTTATATATTGTTACGATCAATTATTTATGTCTGGTAGCACATTGACTACCGGATCTTCTGCATATTGGTTATGTGATGTTTTATTACCAACAATTTTATCTAGTACAACTTCAGAATTTACAACAGACTCAAATGGAAATCCATCTGATATCAATGATTATATACCAACTGGGTTAGATAATTTATTTTATAATGGATCGCAAATGTCATCACCAGGATTTAATGTAGCTTCAAATGATACTATTGACGGAGGTCCTGTTGTTGAAATAAATGATGCAAATCCAAATCAAATTATAACACAGAATAATAATAATACAAATGGAAACTTTCAAGTCAACTAAAATCTATAACAACTATATTTATTAAAAAAGAAAAGGTATAATATGGGATATTTAGATAATAGCTCAATAACAGTTGATGCAATTTTAACTCTTAAAGGACGAGAATTATTATCACAGGGCGGAAATGCATTTAATATTACTCAGTTTGCATTAGCAGACGATGAAATTGATTATTCATTATGGAATACAGATCATCCGCTAGGAACGGATTATTATGGTGTATTAATAGAAAATTTACCATTAACGGAAGCAGTTCCTGATGAATCTCAGATGATGCGTTATAAATTAATATCGCTTCCTAAATCTACAACTAATATACCTGTAATTACAGTTGGAGAAAGTTCTATTACTTTAACAACTGCAGGTGCTAGCTCGGTAATTACACCGAATACTGCAAATATTCAAAATGGAAATAGTAATTTAGGATATACTGCAATATTATCTGATTCAACCGTTGCAGATTTACAAATTAGTCAACCAGTACAATCAAATACAAATATTAGTCCTACAATTGTTGGCGTTAATTCAGACGCACAGACGGTATCGGCAGTTGGATTTGCATTTCAAGTTGTTGCTAAACCGCAATATGTTGAAGATAAAACTGCTACAATTACTATAGTAGGAAATGAAACGGGAGGCAGTGTAACAATTAATTTAACAGTTAATAAAATTACTGCAGTTAATCCAGCAACCGGAGTATCTTCGTAAATAGGAAATATAATAATGAAAGAATTAATTAAACAATTAAAACAACTTCCGCGCCATAGTCAATTAAATCTTAATAATTTAAATCTCGGAGGACTTGGTGGCAATAATAATAATGATGGTGAAGGAAATACTGTTCAGAATAATCAGGTTAAAAATTTAATACAACAAGGTATTCAAAATTATTTAGACCAACAGGCTGCACAGCAACAAATTGCTACAAATGGAAGGACATTTACTCAGTTTGATTTAATAAATGATGTAGTTACTAAACAAAAAGAAACTGTTACAGCTGGCGTTTGGAGTGATAATCAAGGAGCATTAAGTACATATTATACTTCTTCAAATCAAACAACATCACAACGAAGATATTATGCAGATATATATCAATCAGTTCCTACTGCAGATGGAGCAGCTGTTCAATTTTCTGTAGCATATGGTCATGCATTAGGATCCGGATCTTCCGATTTAGGTACTCAAGAGAATCCTGCATCAAAAGCTGTATATGCACAATATAAACAATTATTATTAGAATCAGATGCTAGCAGATTTATTACACAAGGCTCAGGTAGTACCGATTCTATTTATGCTGTTAACGTTAAACGAAATCGAATGAAAGAGCGTTTAGATGAAGGTAATTTTGAATTACCATTGTTAACGATATCAAGTCGAGCTACTAACGCTACCGGGTCTGTTACGGTATCGGGTGCACAAGTTACACTAATTGATGATTCTTCTATAGCATCTGCAACACAAGGTAGAGCCGGACGTAAATATAATATAGTATCCGGGTCTTTAGATTCTGGAGTATATAATTCTTCTGCTCCGGTATATTACGGATCATTTTATCCAGATCACGGAATAATGATATTAGATGGAAATGTTTTAGATCAAAATTTAGCATTTAGCACAAATGTAACTTCTGATTCAGAAGGTAATAATCATTTTGCTTTGTATCACTCAATTTCAGGATCTTCTTCTGCATTCACTGCAAGAAATTCTGAAAAAATATCTAGTTCGCATTATTTTGTACGAGTTAAAAATGGAGAATATAATTTTTCAAACAACGCATCATATACAACCGGAAGTGTTGGATTAATTAGAAATTCAGATTTCATCGGAGATCCGAAAACATATATAACTACAATTGGTTTATATAATGATCAACAAGAATTATTAGCAATAGCAAAATTAAGTCAACCAGTTTTAAAATCATTTGCTCGAGAACAATTAATACGAGTTAAATTAGACTACTAGTATTTAAAATACATATATTTAAGCCCTGTTATATTTATAATAAAGTATAACGGGGTTTTTACTTCATGGTGAATACAATAAATGATATCGATAATTTTAATGGTCCATCTCCTACTGTTTACCACCGCGTAAAACAGTCTGATATAAGTATAATTCCTTTTCCTGCTTATAAATTATGGAGATTTAATTATTCTAGTGATGTAAACAGTGTAACTCCGTTAACGGCTGTATATGAATCTGGATTACCTCAAATTGATTCTAGCACATTTGTTGGGTCTACTAATACTAACGGAACATATCAATTTCAAATTTATAATTCCGTGAATCATTTATTTTATAAATACAGCGATCAACCTTATAACACGTTTGGTCAAAATGATATTAATAGAACTAAAAAAGCCTTATATCAAAAAGCATCTGTATTTTCAATACCGCAAAATAAAATTGGCGAAGGTATTAAATTAGAATCATTTCAATTAACAAGTTCAATTTGTTCAGCATCATATGGAACTTCTTCGTATGGTTCATGTGCAGTGTATGGATATTTAGGTAACATGAAACAATTTTCTATACAAAGCGACCGTTATGGAAATTTATATGAAACTGATTATCCTACTGGATCAATAGTTGACGGTGTTAAATGGTATGAAGGATTTAATGAATATTTTGATACTAGCAGAATTGAATATGTAAGTGAAGGAGTAACGTATACTAGCGGGGTTCCTACTACGACAGGATTAACTCAATCAGTAGGGTTAGCTGCAAAATTTCAAGGAGCTGGATATATTGAATCTGAATTAAAAGGATATTATGATCGTGATCATGATTATGCAGTTTCATTTTTTGTATCAGGTGCCAATGCTGGCGGATCTAATCAGTTAATATTAGGTAAAGTAGATTCATTAACATCATCATCAAAATGGCCTTTTAAAGTAGAATTGAGCGGAAGTAATCAATTAATATTTTCAGCAAAAGCTTCGGATACACTCATGGCTCAGATTACTTCGTCTGCAGTTGTTAGTGATTGGAGTCATGTAGTTTGTCAAAAAACTGGCAGTGTTTTAGAAATGTATGTGGATGGCACATTAGAATCATATGTAACATCTAGCACTTTAATTAATAGCAATGGTACTCAAACTGTTACTGCAAAAATAAATAATGACGATCCATTGAAAATAGGTGGTTATAGTGCTAATAGCGGTAATTTAAACGGCGATCTAGATGAAATAAGGATCTTTAATAAAGGATTAACAACTACCAATATAAGTGCGTTATCAGACCGTAGCGAAGGCGGAACATTTTTGCAAACGCAGTATGTAGGTAATATTTTTGAAAAACAAGGCATTGCTGTTATTTCTAGTTTAGATTATCGTTATGATTATTTATTACAGACTGCATACTCTGCAAGTTATCGTAGCACGGTTACAATACATGAATTTAGCACTATAGTTCGAGTTAATATGGGAGATTTAAATGTATCTCAAAATAAAACATTGCTTTTAGATGATGAACAAACAGTAAAATCATTTGCAACTGGCAGTGTATTTTCTCCGTATATAACTACAATTGGTTTGTATAATGATCAAGGACAATTACTAGCAATTGGAAAATTAGGACAGCCGATAAAGAAAAGAAATGATGTAGATGTAAACTTTTTAGTTAGAATTGATTTAGATAAAAATTTACCGGCAAAAATATGATACGATTAACTGAAATATTGCGAGAAATATCTGAACAAGAAATAGATGGATTGTTAGATAAAATTAAATCAAAAGATTTTACTTTTTTTGATAAAGGCGATAATGGTCGTATATATGAAATTAACGGAACTGATTTTTTATTTAAAATAACTACGGAGCGCGAAGAATATCGAGTTGCAGAAATTATAGTAGGTCGACACAGTGAGTTTAGCACTTTTATTCCTGTGCATTATGTAGATAAACGAAACATGTATATAATGAATAAAGCAGATCGTTTACCAGAATCATACCGAAATGCAATTGATAATTTTCATGAATCATATAAATCATTTGCTAGATCAACTAGAGGAGAAGTTTCAATATTTGATTATCTAGATGCAGATGGAGCAAGAAATACTGATGTTAAATTAGTTAATTTTTTAAGAGCGTTGCAACGCGATGTTCAAAAAACTGCAGTACGAGATTTCGATTTGGAATTAGATTTCAAAGCAGATAACATCATGTTGTGGAATGGAAACATGGTAATGATAGATTGGTAATATTTATATATAAATGATAATAGCATGAAAAATTCACAAACTATATTAATAGAACAAATTATTCAAGATTCGTTGTTTGAACAAAGCAGAATGAATTTAGATCGTAGTAAAATTAGAGCTTGGTTAACTGATTTAGGAGATCAGAGTGGAGCTGGTAAGAATTTTGACACTGCGGATAAATCACAGGTTGAAAGTTATATACGATCGATATTTGGATCGATAAATCCGGAAATATATAATAATTCTAAAAAATTTAAATTCGAAACTAGATCTCAATTAGGATCTCGTAGTAGCGGAGGTACAAGTGAATTTGATCGTGTTCGTGCTATTATAGCGGCATTAGAAAGTATACAACAAGACGGTGATTCTATTAAAAGCAATTATGTTTGGATAATAGGAGAACCTAGAAAGAAAGAATCTGTTAATGAACAAGATGATGCATCATTAGATTTAGATGATGTAACAGTTACTGCTACTAGTGATAAAAAAAATAAGAAGAAAGATAATTCAACAGATGATGGAAATGCTGATACTAATATAAAAGCTAAACGTAAAAAATGGTTTTTCAATGTAATAGGAATTCCAAAGACATACTTTAATAAAAATTTCAATGAATGGGCAAAACAAACTAATTTTAATCCAGGTTTTGGAAAATTATCCCGTGGCAGTGTAGTTGTTTCTAGAACTAATTTTAATCAACTTAAAAATGCAATTGGATGGACATATACACCAAGTGATGTCGCGGTTGGAGATACTATATATTGGTTAAATTCATTAGGACGGAAAGTTAAGTTAGATACCGGATTAGATGCATGTATTTGGGATCAAGCTGATCAATATGGAGTTGCTGGTATTGGTAATGGCGTTATTAGTAAAGAAATGACTCCCGAAGGTAGTGATCAGATAAAACGTATGCAGAAACTTTTAAGATATAAAATTTCTAGATATGCAAAACAATGGAGAGAGTTACAAAATAAAGGAGATAATTGGAGAACTATAGCAGAACAATTTAATAATAGTGTTGATGCTAGTGGAAATGCAGATGGAGTATGGGGGGATGGTACGAGATTAGCAATATATTTTGTAAATCCAGATGAATTTAATTTAGGACAAAATGTTAATTCAAAGTTTGGTAACTATGTCGGAGGAAATCAAATTAAATTATCAGAATTATGTTCAATTGAAAAACAAATTTCTGGTAATGTTAATGAAGCTCATATTAGTAAACGAAATATGGCATTAAAACTTGCCGAAGGTTTATTGAAAACAGAAGCTAAAAATTTAACTAAAAAACAGCGAGTAAAATTAGCAAAATTATTGTCTGAACAGGTTTGGGTAGGAGATGAAGGAAAGCCAATTGATGAACCTAAAAACGATGAGAAAGAGAAACGAGATAAAGAACGGGTAATAAAAAGAGATCAAGATCGCAAAAAAAAGGAAAAAGAAAAAGAAGATGAATTAAAACAGTCAAATATTTTATATAAATTATTACCGATACTCCAAAATATTCCTGCAATTAAATCTAATGTAATTGATAAAATTAAAACAGATAATATGATTCAAATTAAATATGGAAAATATTCATATGATAATGAGAAGATGCCAGTTGCTATACAACGATGGGAATCGACTAACTCATATCTTAACTTTATCGATGTCGGAGGAAAAATTAAAGTTAGATTAACTATTTGTTGGACAAAAGAAACAAGAAATGTATATAATATTCCGTATTCATGTATTTACTATAACAGCTGGGCTGGATATATTACTAATGAAATGATCAGTAACGATGAATATGATACTAAAGTTGGAACTGCTAAATCAACAGATTTAGCTGGAAAAGTTGTTAAGTTGGATAGTGCTATATCTAATGTAGATAACGTATTTCGTTCTTTCTTTACACTTCAAACAAAAAACTGGCCAAATTTTATTAAACCTGCTACTATAAATTCTAATGAATGGTTCGCTAAATCAGTTCCGCAAATTGAAGAGATATTTTTCATGATGGAGTTATTTATTCGTGATAAGAGTAATTGGATAGATTATAAAGCAGCGAATGATGATGAAGAAGCAGCACTTAAAGAAAAATTAGGCCCGTGGCTTCGAGGAACAATACGCCCGTTACGAGATTCATATTATAAAAATTGGATCCAGCCACTTGAAAAAGAAGGAATATATACTAAAGATAATTACAAACAAGATTTTGATTGGCAATATGCTAGCGATTTAGGTCAATTGAAAAATGTTACCGACCAATATTATAGAAAATTAATTCAAAATTATTTAATATTAAAAGCTCAATGCGATGAAAATGCAATAATACATCCGACAAGATGGGCAGCTTATTGGAATTGGGCATCGAGATCTAGTGAATACACATTACCATGTAGATTATATTATGGTAAAACATGGTATTTATATTATTGGGATAAATCCGGCAAAAAAGCGAGTTTTGTCGTTGATGCGAATATTTAATTTTTAAAAATAAGTTATGAGAAGAAATCATTGGAATTCAACAAGCAAGCAACGTCAAGCTGCTTATAAATACGGATATAAATCTGGTTTGGAATTAACAGTATCTGAACAGATTGCAGAAGCAAAATATCCTGTAAATTATGAAACTGAAACATTGCATTACGTAGTGCCAGAGTCAAAACATAAATATACACCTGATTTTATATTCACTAAAAAGACAGGCGAAATCATGTATATTGAAACAAAGGGACGTTGGACGGTTGCAGACAGAAAAAAGATGAAACATGTTTTAGCATGTAATCCTGGTATCTATATTCGAATGGTGTTTCAGAATCCAAATCAACGCATATCAAAAGCCAGTAAAACTACATATGAAATGTATGCAAATAA